>CAJICN010000182.1_pt1 | contig 18572 bp, 17 predicted proteins | sample 9199651 | NCBI WGS metagenome assembly CAJICN01 (sample SAMEA7708343, study PRJEB35096) | sediment metagenome | biome: marine neritic benthic zone biome [ENVO:01000025]; feature: sediment [ENVO:00002007]; material: shallow marine sediment [ENVO:03000034] sea grass bed [ENVO_01000059] ...
GTAAATAACCCGATTTTCTAAAAAGCTATTGGCTTAAAGCTATTGGCTTAGAGCTTTTTCCAGGTTACATCCCCAAATCTTAGTTTTTCAGCAAGCCCTACTTACCTTTGGTTAACAAAGAGTTAACCTCTTCATCATCTATCAGTAATCGAAACAAGATAAATTAATGTAGCGATGGAAACCGAAAGTGTATTTTCGCTTCATTTCCATCAAATACTACTCAGCAAGTTATCAAACTATCTAATTTTAAACAGTTAACCAGCAACACAGTATCTATGATTTCTACAGTTTCTTTTAAACGAAAAGTTCTGCTTGCTCCCTTACTCGCCTTGACCTTAGGTCTTACTGCCTGTGGTGGAACTCAGACCAGCACTACTAGTGAAGGTGGAAATACTGGTGGCAAGTCCGTATCTTTGACTGGTGCGGGGGCAAGTTTTCCTGCTCCCTTATATCAAAGATGGTTTTCTGAGTACAACAAACAAAATTCTGACGTCCAAGTATCCTATCAATCAGTTGGTAGTGGTGCTGGAGTTGAACAATTTACCCAAGGGACAGTTGATTTTGGAGCCAGTGATGTGGCCATGACAGATGAAGAAATCGCCGCTATCGACCGTGGCGTATCTTTATTACCGATGACCGCAGGTAGTATTGTTTTGGCATATAACCTACCTGATGTCCCTGAATTAAAATTATCTCGTCAGGCTTATGTAGATATTTTACTAGGCAAGATCACAAAATGGAATGATCCAGCGATCGCCAAACTAAATCCTGATGCAAAATTGCCCGATAGTAAAATTACAGTAGTTTACCGTTCTGATGGTAGTGGCACTACTGGGGTATTTACCAAACATCTCAGCGCAATTAGTCCTGAATGGTCTAAGGAAGTTGGGAGTGGTAAAACTGTGGAATGGCCTACAGGAATTGGTGCTAAGGGTAACGAAGGAGTCACGGCGCAAATTCTGCAAACAGAAGGTTCTCTAGGTTACATTGAGTACGGTTACGCCAAGCAACAGAATATTCCTGTCGCTACTTTAGAGAATAAAGCGGGGAAATATGTTTCCCCCTCTGATCAGTCTGCTGCCGATGCTCTGAGTGCTAGCACTTTGCCCGAAAATCTGCGAGCATTTGTAACCGATCCTGAAGGAGAAGCCTCTTATCCTATTGTGACTTACACTTGGATACTAGCCTATCAAAATTATGATGACCCAGCTAAACTTCAAGCCTTTAAGGATGTTGTGAATTGGTCGTTAACTGACGGGCAAGCCTATGCGGGTGAATTAGGTTATATTCCTCTACCTGAAAATGTAGTAAAGAAAGTTCAGACCAAGCTAGATACGATTCAAGCGAAGTAAATTGATTGATTGATTTCAAGTAGAAAAGTAATTACTGTTGTTTTCTGTCAATAGTCATTACTTTGGCTTGTTGATTAACTGGTATATTTATTTCGAGAAATTACCTAACTCATGTTCCCCGTCCACTAGGATGGGGAATTATTGTATTTAATAGATTTAGTTGGTTTTTAAATCTCTACAGAGAATTAAATTAAAATCGTAATCCTTAATCCTCCGAACAAGAACAGTTATCTAGATTTGTCAGTTTCCAACTAGATACAGTCTAATTCTACTCATAAGTCTTATTATGGAAATAGTTAATAGTCAATAAGACTACTAAGCATAATTTTAAAACCCCCTATGTCAGAAAAACAACAACTATTATTAGTGGACGATGAGCCTGGTATCAGAGAGTCAGTGCAAGCATACCTTGAAGACAATGAAGCTTGGCAAGTAACCACGGCTACCAATGCGGAAGAAGCTTTGCAAACGATTGAATCTCAAGTGCCTGACTTGATTATTTCCGATATTATGATGCCTCAGGTAAATGGCTATGAATTTTTGTCAAAATTAAAAGAAGATCCCCGTTATCGCTCAATTCCTGTGGTTTTTCTTACTGCTAGAGGGATGACTAGCGATCGCATTCAGGGTTATGAGGCTGGTTGTGATGCCTATCTTTCCAAACCTTTTGATCCTGAAGAATTAGAGGCGATCGTCAAAAATCTGCTGTCTAAAAACCAAACTAGAACTGGTCAGGGTGACAGCAGTGCTGAACTAGAAAAAATTGCTAAAGAACTAGTTGAAATCAAAGCCAAATTAGATGATAAGCTTGGTGGTAATGGTGGAATTGCGGTAACCCCTCCGCCAATCAAAATAGATCTGACTCCTAGAGAGCAAAGCGTTTTAGATTTAGTTGCTCAAGGTTTGATGAATAAAGAGATCGCTCGTGAATTAAGTACCAGCGTTAGAAACGTTGAGAAGTATGTTAGTCGCCTTTTTGGTAAAACAGGTACGAATAGCCGTACTGAATTAGTCCGTTTTGCCCTGCAACATGGCTTGACGCAATAAAATTTTGAGGGATGAACGATGAAGGATGAGGTATGAATTTAGATAAATATTTGATGTTATGGACAATAATTAATAAATAATTGTGCTTGCTTATTTGTAAAACCAAATTTTAAAAGATCTCAAGTTTAAGATGATAGCTAATATTATTTACCCAAATATACCAATGACAAATTATATAGGTGCGTTTCTGCCGCCGATTGCTCTAGATAGCTTGTTTTCTACCCAAGGTGTAATGGTAATGCTTTTGGTAGCTTATGCGGGAGCGATGTGGATGTTCCTCAGTAGTGCGCCAAAAGTTTATACGGTGATGGTATCGGATCTACAAACTGCCCAGCAATTTTATGAAGGGTTACTAGATCTTCCTGCTGCGGATGTTCCACTGCACTATTACTATAACTATGAACAGGCAATGGGTGCAGGTGGACTCGATCCTCTTTATATGTCGGCAACTCCTGGTAATAGTACTTTAAATGGGGCAGATGGATTATGGTATCAATTGCGAAAAAATACTCAGCTTCATATCATTGCTGGTGCCAGTGGCGGTTATAAAGATCGTCAGCGTCATGTTTGCTTTGATCGCGACTGCCTGGAAGCTTTGTTGATGCGGGTTCAGTCTCGGCGTTTAAAATATAAGATACGTCGAGACAAGCCTTTGAATTTCTTAGTTAAGGATATTGATAATCGCACGATTGAAATGGCAGAGGTTTCTAATTAAAAAGCTCTAGGCTACAAGCTCTAAGCTTATTATCCCCCTTAATGTTATCCCCATTCGAGGATGTTATCCCACTTGATGGGACAAGTGCCCTTGTGGTAAGGGACTAAACTTTCAATAATAAACGAAAATCTTTAAGTAGGTGTGCAAAATTATATACAAATAATTTTGCACACCTACTCATACTGTTAGTTTGAAAGGCTTGAGCAGATATTCTAGTTCTGTCTCCGAAAGATAACCTTCTTTTGGATAATTAAAAAGTAATAGTGCAGTCTCGTAACATGCTCGGATTACACGAGTGCTCTCAGAAGGAGCAAGTCTTGCTATCATATCTACATTTTCCTCTAGATGCTTTGTATTAACTCCCAAGCTATGATCTACTCTTAAACAACGAGTAGCATCAACATTCAGTGGTAGCAAATCATCTATTTTGTGAATATGTTCCTTTCTTGCACCGAGTGACATACGCTCCAAAGCATGAACATAGCCGACACAATCAATGGGATCTACATCGCCCACGCTTCGTTGAAAATAGTCTACTAAGGTCGTTGACACAGAAGGAATGATTGCTTTAACCAATTCTTCTGCTCTGTATCCCAGAGACTTGATATCAAGTAACACCAGTCGATCATGACCAGTTTCTTTCTTGGCTTTCTCAAATGCCCAATTACCAAGACCATGACGAAGCGCAATAGCAAAGAGTTGACCAGCCTTTTTCATTAGTGCTGGAGTAGCATGAGCTATGTGATAAGCACCAGCAAGCTGCCAAACTAGTCGATTTAGAGTTAAAGGTTTGTTGCTGCTAAAAGGAGTAGCTATCTTGGCGGCTGCTACAGCTCCGTCTAGAAGCTTACTTGTTTTTGCACTGTTAGCATTACCAATCATTGGTTTAGCGAACTGACCCTCATCATCTAAAGGTGAATGCAACCAAACGTTTTCGGTATTTGCTACGATTACTTTGTCGGGTGTAATAGTTACCCATTCAACTTCAGTTGAGACAGTAGTTTTCATTAATAAGTTTTAAGTTATTATTTAATTTCTCTAACTTTCTTTATAAAAATTTCTTTAACCTCCTTTATAAAACTATCAAATTCTCAAAGTAAGCACTGGTACTTAGTTACTTCGTTTGTAGTTTGTAATAAACTTTTACTTAAAGCAAATCTTTGCAATAAAAGTACATATGTAACCATTATTTGCGTCAAATCAAAAAGTAGGGCTTTAAAACTGATTTTATAAATCTTGCTCTTGCCAAACCTTCCTTAATTAAATTGTCACAAGCATCGTGCCTGGAACTTTCTTTGTGACAATTTAAAAGTAAGCAGCAACTTAATTATGTAGTTTGCCGTCATATTAACTATCACATTTTTCTGTCACTCAATATAGATTGTTAGGCATTTAACTATGTTTCAGCGATTTTTTAGTTTTTCTTATCGTTACTACCGTCGTTTTGTGTACGGTTTAATTGCTTGTATTATAAGCATAAGCATTAGTCTGCTCAATATTCAACCCAGCTATGGCTTTCCTTGGCTGGATTTAATGATTCAGGGGATACAAATAGTTCAAATATCCAATATTTCTAATGCCCAAGAAGTTGAGTTAGGTAAAGCTATTAATCAAGAATTAATTAGCTCTGGTCAAGCTATGATCTATCGTAATCAATCGATTAATAATTACATCAATCAAATTGGTCAGAGACTTGCCAAAACCAGTCAACGTCCTGATATTCCCTATACCTTTCAAGTAGTTGATGACGACAGTATCAATGCTTTTGCCACCATGGGAGGATATGTTTACGTCAATAAAGGTTTGATTGCAGTAGCAGATAATGAAGCCGAATTAGCCAGCGTAATTGGACATGAGATCGGTCACATTGCTGGTCGTCATGGCATCGAACAAATGCGCGATCGTGCACTGGCTCAAGGGCTACTTTCCGCAGCAGGTTTAGATCGTAACGATGCCGTACAAATAGGAGTAGAGCTAGCAGTCAGTCGTCCTAATAGTCGTTCTGATGAGCTGGAAGCAGATCGTTTTGGTCTAGAAAATATAACTAAAGCGAATTATGCTCCAGCGGGAATACTCGGATTTATGCAAAAATTACTTGAAAGAGGTGGTTCTACCCCTGGTTTCCTTAGTACTCATCCCGCAACTTCAGACCGCATCAAAATTTTGCAACAACAAATTAACTCGCAAACCTTAAATGTAGGAAACGGCTTAGATAACCAAGCTTATAAAAGCCGTATTCGCTCTTTATAAGTTGTAGAGTGTTATTGACGAACGATCACCTAAAGGGTTCAGCAGTTGCTCTTTTCTGAATGGTTATTAGCACAAGTTCTTCGGGAATAGTTACATTTATGGAAGCATGGTTAAAGCTTTTACACCAGCATAAAGCGATCGCCGTAATTCGCTGTTCTGATTATAACTTGGCTTGTAAAATGGCTCAGGCTGTAGCTGCGGGGGGAATGAACTTGATTGAAATTACTTGGAATAGCGATCGCCCTGGAGACTTGATCTCAAAGCTAAGATCTCAACTACCACATTGTACTATCGGCACAGGAACTATCATCGACTCACGTCAGCTAAAGCAAGCAGCCAATGCAGGAGCACAGTTTGCCTTTGCACCTCACTTTGATCCCATACTGTTAGAGATTTCCCAGTCTCGTTATAAGATACCTTTTGTTCCTGGTGTGTTTACTCCCAGCGAAGCGGTTAATGCTTGGCAACAAGGAGCGAAAGTAGTCAAAGTTTTTCCGATCAAATCTTTGGGAGGAGCAGAATATATTAAATGCCTTCAAGGTCCTTTAAGTCACATTCCTCTGATTCCTAGCGGTGGCATTACCCTAGAAAATGCACAGAGTATGATTAGTTCTGGAGCGATCGCCATCGGTATTTCTAGCAACCTATTTCCCCGAAATGCGATCGCTAACCAAGACTGGCCAAGCATTACGGCTAGAACCAAAATCCTCCTCGACAAACTGCAAAGTAGCTAAATATTTAAAATATATATTTTAAATATCTATAATAAATCTGCTCCTCTGTAAAGCCAAAAGAGCAGTTATTGCAGAAATACAAAATATAATAGTTTCTTTAAAGATCTCCCCCACGCAAAGCCAACAAGAATATTACAACAGGTCCAGAAATCATAATCAATGTTACACAAAGCAGTTGGAAGATTACAGTGAAGTTAATATTGCCAAAAACACTAAAAATGTTGGTTACAAAGTCCATTTTTGCTCCTAAAGTTTACTAAAACCAGATCTATAAAAATTACGGCTAAGTCTTATAAGCCATCATCTATAATACCTGGGAAATATCTACTGTTTCTCAGTAACGATATAAAAATATATAAACTTTTATTGCGCTACTCAAAACAAGATTAAATCAAACAACTGTTGTCGCCTCCACATCCTTTACTCAGCAACAACCAGGATTACTTTTTCAGAAAATTAATCTGATTTGAAGGCTGCACCAAGATATAGCTCTCCGACTTTGGGGTCATTTAATAGATCCATTCCTTTGCCTTCATAGCGATCTCGACCATTTTCTAAGACATATCCTCGATCTGCCATTGCCAATGCTTTCTTAGCATTCTGCTCTACTAAGACAATTGCTGTCCCTGTCTGATTAATTGCTTTTACCTGTTCCAAGACTGAATTAACCAAAATTGGTGATAAAGCTGCTGAAGGTTCATCTAAAAGCAACAAATCTGGCTCTAGCATCAAAGCTTTACCCATGGCTAACATTTGCCTTTCTCCCCCAGATAAGGTGCCTGCCTTTTGACGACGACGGGAACCCAATTTAGGAAACATAGTATAGATCTTTTGCTTCAGAGAGCTAAGAGAGCCACTACGAATGAATGCTCCCATCTCTAGATTCTCTTCCACAGAAAGAGAGGCAAAAACATTAGTTATCTGAGGAACATAGCACATTCCCCTTTTGACGATTTTGTCTGATTTTAGTCCTGCTATATTGTTGCCTTTGAAAATAATTTGCCCCTGTTCAGGAGAGAGCAAACCAAAAATCGCTTTAGCTAAAGTTGATTTTCCCGCGCCGTTTGGTCCGATAACCGCTACCAATTCTCCAGGAGCAATCCGAAAATTTATTCCTTGCAAGATGTTGAGATCTTTGACATACCCAGCATAAACATTTGTTACCTCTAAAAGATTTTTAGTCATAAATTTCTCCGCGCCAAAATTCGGTTAAACATCGCTTTTTTCTGGAGAATTGGCTCCATTACATTAACAAATATAAATCTTGTGTGAAGTTAATGTTTTTACAGCTTGAAGATTTGCTATGGTAAGGAGTATTTTTACACTAAAAGTTAAGGCAGCACAATACTTAAAAGCCTTACTGGAAAAGCAATCTGTTTGTTATCAGCAATTTATTATTTATCTTATTTATTTATTTATTTATTTTAATTAATTAACTTCAGTTTCCAGTTGCGGAAAATAGGATTGCTTATGTTCTAAGATTTAAACATATACCTATATACCTATGCATGACATTAGCATACAGGCAGTAGCTAGTGAATTTTTACTTTATCGAGGTGTATTAATCAAATGAAAATCAAATATTTATCAGCATTATTAGCTACAGGAGCAATGGCCCTAACCACTCCTGCCATTGCCAACTCCTCTGATGAACCGAGCCTCAACTTTTTTTGCCAGGTAACAGAAGGTGTCCCGACAACAGTAGCGAAGTCTACGGAAAGTGAGATTCAGTTACCAATCTTTCATTGGAAAAAAGAAGCGCTAACCTACAAATCTGATGATAGTCCAGAACAGCTTTGTAATATGGTTTCGGAAAAGTTGGAAAACTACTCAGATCAAGGTTATGACTTATCTAGCATTAACTTTGTCGGTACAGAACAAGGTGGTTTGCCAGTCATTTGTGCTAACGCAGGGGAAACTGACTGTAGTAAAATCTTACTTACTTTACATTCAACCTCAGAATCAGAACCAGCAAACGTTGCTAGAGATGTAATTGATTCGATTCTCGATAAGAATTTGCAGCTCAAGAAATCTGAATATAAAACTCGGGGAGTGCAATCAATTTCTTACAAGGTTGATGTTTGGAGCCTATTAGGCTTAAGACCCAAATTCCTGGCTGAATAGTTGATCTTTGACCAATTGTCCTCAGTTGTAATGGGATTGACATCGATTTAATTCAGTTTTTCTTCTACTTCCTTCAGAAGAGTAGATGTGGGGGGGTAATTGGGGTTTAATTTCATTGATTCTTCGCAATGTGCTTTAGCATCTTGATACTGCTCTAAATCATATAAAGCTCGGCAAAGCTGTGTCCAAGCTAGAAAATAATCTGGCTCAATTCTTAGTACTTGTCTGGTGGCATCCATCGCTTCTCTGGGCTGACCAAGTTTTAGTAATACTTGCCCTTTATTAAACCAACCACGATGGAAGTCGGTATCTACGGCGATCGCTTTATTATATTCTTCTAAAGCCTTTTCATATTGTTGGAGATCGAATCTAGCTAATCCGCGACAGTTCCAAGCCTCCGCAAAGTCTGAAGCCACTTTTGTGGCATTTTCACAGGAAGAAAACTTTTCTAAATGTTTACCTAACTTTCCTTGAGCAAACCCTCTGTTCGTCCAAGCTTGGGCAAAATCATTACGATTAGTTAGTGCTTTGTCAAAAGCAGATATTGCTGATTCATATTCTCCCGCTTCAATGAGAGAATTTCCCTCATTGTAGTATTTTAATGCCTGTACAGCCTGCCAAATTCTGGGAGCTAGAAATAACAGTACTAAACTCAATGGCAACAATGCAAACAGCAAAAGTTTTTTAGAGCCTGATACTTTAGATGGGGGATTAGGGGGGATGATCTTGCCGACTGAAGGTAATGTATCCGAGTTTTTGGGGTCAGGATTGCGAATATCTGCCAATGCTTCATTGGCATTCTGATAACGTTGCAGAAAATCATTGCGCACCATTTTGTCGAGGACATAAGCTAATTCCTCGCTACAATCGGGAGCGCGATCGCGCCATTTAATTTCTCCCGTATCGCGATCGCGGGGCAGTTGATCAGGATGAACCCCAGTAATAGCTTGAATCGCTGTGACACCAAGGGCATAGATGTCGCTGTTAACGCGGGGGTCGCCTCTTTGTTGTTCGGGAGCCATATAACCTGGAGTACCAATAGCAACGGTCAAAACGTTCCCCTGACCTTCGGTTAGGGTCATATTAGTAATTTCTTTGACTGCTCCAAAATCAATTAAAAAAATCTTGCCGTCTGAAGCACGACGAATCAAATTAGAAGGCTTAATATCTCGATGAATCACATTATTCTGATGCACAAATGAAAGAATTTTCAAGACATCACTCAAAAGTCTTTTTACTTTAATCTCTTGCCAACGCACACCAGGAACAATTTCCGTCTGACTAAGATCATTGCCCTCGATATACTCTTGCACTAAATAAAACTCTTTAGTCACCTCTAAGTGAGCTAATAACCGAGGAATCTGCCGATGACCGTTCAGCTTGTAAAGCACTTTGGCTTCGTTATCAAACAACCTTCTGGCAGTCTCCAACACAAAATCTTCATTAGATTGTGGCTGTAGTTTTTTGACTACGCAACGGGGATTTCCAGGAAGATGAGTATCTTCTGCTACATAAGTTTTGCAAAAGCCTGTAGTTCTTAGACAATCGATAACTCGGTAGCGTCCTCCTATTGGCTCATCAGACATAAGATTTAAAAATAAAATAAGTTTAACCAACAGTCAGAGAGCTTCTATTGCCAAACATAAGGCAGTTTCTAAAGTCTTGTCAATCAAGACTTTAGAGATTATACCCTGGGTTGAAGTAATCTCTGAATAAGGGACAAATTTCAAAATCACCAACCGCTAGGATATTCAGTTGGTGCGACAATTAGTCACCAATATACAAGACTATATCAAAGGATTTTTCAGAAAACATCATTTTGTTTACATCTGCCAGATTAATGTTGCTTATCGTCAGCCAAAGTATTTAATTATGGCATTGGCGAACTCCGAGCACTTTAGGGGAGGATCTACTGGTGGATCCATCAACCTAGCTAAATCATAGGTTACTTCCCGATTAGCGATCGCTTTTGCCAAGCCTACTTGAATTAAATCCGCAGCTTCTTGCCAGCCCATAAATTCCAACATCATTACCCCAGATAAAATAACCGATCCTGGATTAATCCGATCTAATCCTGCATGTTTAGGAGCTGTCCCGTGGGTAGCCTCAAAGATGGCGCAGGTATCACCAATATTAGCGCCAGGGCTCATTCCCAAGCCACCGACAACGGCAGCAGCGGCATCAGAAAGATAGTCGCCATTTAAGTTCATCGTCGCCAAGATCGAATATTCGTCGGGGCGAGTTTGGATTTGCTGAAAAATGCTATCGGCAATGCGATCATTAACCATAACTTTATTTTTCCATTGACCCTCGCCATGAGTATCCCAAATTTGTGACAAAACCTCTTGAACCTCTTGACAAATCTGAGATTGTTTTTCAGGAGTTAAAGCGTCGTATCCTGGTTCGATTTTACGAGCATTTTCTGCAACAGTCAGTTCTGCATTAGCTTCTTTATTGCCTAGTATCCAAGACTCTCTCTCTGTAATGCATTCATCTCGAAATTCGCTCTTGGCTAGCTCGTAGCCCCAATCACGAAAAGCACCTTCAGTGTATTTCATGATATTACCTTTGTGTACCAGAGTGACTTGCTGTTTGTCTGGGGAAAGTGTCAAGGCGCGTTGGATTGCTTTTCTTACTAAACGTTGAGAACCAGTTTTACTAATGGGTTTAATCCCAATTCCTGCATCGAGAGGAATTTGTTTTGTGCCGTGTTCTGGGGTACGGGGAATCAACTCCTGATTTAGCAGGTTAATTAGCTGAGTGGCAATTTCGTCTCCCTGCTTCCACTCAATTCCCAAATATATATCTTCAGTATTTTCTCGATAGACAATTACTTCTAGCTTTTCAGGATATCTATGGGGGGAAGGTGTCCCTTGATAGTAGCGACAGGGACGCACACAAGCATAGAGTTGAAATATTTGGCGTAAAGCTACGTTAAGAGAGCGGATTCCGCCACCGACGGGAGTAGTCAAAGGACCTTTAATCGCTACTCCATATTCTTTGATTGCATCTAAGGTATCTTGAGGAAGATACTGATAAGTACCATATTTATCGCAAGCCTCGTCTCCAGCATATACCTTGAACCAATTAATCTTACGCTGATCTCCATAGGCAGCTTTTACCGCAGCATCGATTACAGCCTCTGTGGCTGGCCAAATATCAACTCCAGTACCATCACCACGAATAAAAGGGATGATCGGATCATTGGGAACAATGGGCTTGCCGTCGTGGAAAGTAATTTTAGAGCCAATAGTGGGAGGAGTTAGTTTTTCGTACATAAAACTTGGGTCAAGAACAAACTGAATATAGCTACAGTACAATTAAATTGCCTTGACTTGAAAGTAACAAAATTATTCCCCCTGCATTTGTTCAGATCAAACCATAAATTAAATTTTAACTAATTTTAACTAATTTTATATTTATATCTGATAGCAGAATGATATATGTAATTAAAAGCAGCCACAAACAACTAAGTTTTGATTACTTTAATAATACGAAATGAAAAAGATTTTAGTGGTAGATGACGATCTTACTTTGTGTAAGGTCTTGCAAAACTCCTTAGAACAAAAGGGATATCAGGTGATTTCTGTAAATTCAGGAAAAGACGCTTTAGTCAAGTTCAGTCAAGAAATACCAGACATCATTGTCTCTGATATTTCCATGCCAGAAATGGATGGATTTGAATTTTGCCGCCAATTGCGATCGCAACCATCGGGTAAGTTAATTCCCTTTATTTTCCTCTCCGCCAAAAACGAGTTAGATGATCGTATTCAGGGGCATACCATTGGTGCAGATAACTATTTAACTAAACCTTTTGAGATGAAGGAGTTATTGGCTAATATAGAGGCTCTGATCGAGCGATCGCGCCGAGTTCATGCTGAAATTGTTCACCTGATTGAACAACTGGCAAATTCTCGATCTCAAAGGACTATAGGACAAATCATTAATGCTTCGGAACTTGAATCACAGGTTACAGCTAACAAGACCCCTATGTCGGCTTCTCCCCGCAAGTCTCTGCCTTTGACCCCAGCAGAAGAGAGAGTTTTCTGGGAAACTATTCAAGGATATACCAATAAGCAAATCAGTGAGCGGCTATTTATTAGTCCCAGAACTGTTCAAACTCATTTGAGTAACATCTTAAACAAACTTAATCTCAGCAATCGTACTCAGCTAGTACGTTTTGCCTATGAACAAGGATATGAGAAGGTATAGTCAAGTTAGAAATCTGAACAGAATCAGCAATTGAGCTGTAATTCAGTTTAAACCAGATCTCAACAGATTAATCATGGGAAAAGCTTTCTCTAGCAAAACCATGATAGTATTTGCATAATCTCGACTGAGTACAAACACTCAGTAGTTAAGCAAATTCAATTTTTGCCAAGCTTACTCTAAACCTCTAAGCTTGCTGAAGTAGTAGGCAATCCGCTATAGGAAAAGATTATATGCAGGATATCAGTAGCATAAACCATTCGATATATTCGGAATCCGAAAAAAATCAATTAAAGTTAGTTTCTCAATTATTAGAAACAGCTGACACTGGTTTAAATATTCTTATGGATTGGATGGTCTCTGTCAAAAACCAATCTGATAATTTGGCTTTGGGCAAAGCATATCATGCTCTTTACTCAGATAAAAACCCCAAAATTCAAGAATTTCTCAATAACAATTTTCCTCATGGTGTTGTGCCATTAGAGTCGGAACTAGAGGTTGATTATCAGCTTTTACAACAGTTGCTAGCACAGCAGGATTTTCAAAAAGCTGATGTGGTAACCTTGCAAAAAATGTGTGAGTTAGCTGGTGCTGCGGCTGTTGAACGAAAATGGATCTACTTCACAGAAGTTGTCAACTTCCCCGTTATAGACTTACAAACTTTAGATCGCTTATGGCGCATGTCTTCTGAAGGGAAATTTGGCTTCTCAGTACAAAGGCGAATTTGGTTATCCGTGGCAAAGGATTTCTCTAAACGTTGGAAAAAGATAGACTGGAAGTCTGGTAATACTTGGACTCGCTACCCTGAGGATTTTACTTGGAATTTGACTGCGCCTCAAGGTCATTTGCCTCTATCCAATCAACTTAGAGGAGTGAGAGTGATTGATGCTATTTTTGCTCACCCCGCCTGGATAAAGAAGGACTAAAACACTATTATTTTGAGAATTTCTGCTTAAAATGTTCGTTCAGATAGTTTTTCGGGAACTTTAAAATTAGCAAGCCAAAAAGCGCGCCAATTCTTTTCTATTAAGTTCGAGAGGAATTAACTAAGTGAAGTTTGGAGTTCTAGTGCCATAGATTTACTATTTATATTGTAAAACTATCAGAACACCAGCAATTTTTGAGATTTTTGAATAGCACCTTGCCTTACCAAGACAGGGCTTGCAGTCACTTCATTAATCTTCCTATTTATTTAAAAAATTTAGTGATACCAGTGCAAGCACCAGATTTAGGGTTATCAGTCAACAATATGACTAAACCAAAAAACCAACTTTTTTGCCGTTTGGATGGTCTTACGCCTTCCTCCAGAAAAGAACAGAGGCTAACTACTCTTACTGAGCTAGGTTTATTAGTCTCTGAGGCAGTTCCTGTTTTTGAAGAAACCACTCAAAAAGCTGCGAGTTTTTCTGGTGCAACCATCAGTATTCTGAGCTTAGTTGTTGAAGATGAACTATGGTTCAAGTCTACAGTAGGCTTGTCAACCATTGGTCTGACAAATCAGTTAGCTACTCAAAGAAAAATATCTCTTCAGGAGTCTTTTGGTACCTACGTTATCGATAGCCAACAGCCGTTAGTTATTGATAAGACTTTGAGTGATGCTTTTTTTGCAAATAGCGTTTTGGCCCAACATTACGGTATCCAAACCTATTTAGGAGTACCCCTGATCAGTTTTTCTGGCGTGTGTATCGGCACTTTAGAAGTAATGGATTGGACTGAAAGACAGTTTAACGATCGAGACGTGGATCACCTCACTCTACTTGCTCACTGGTGTCTGGGAGAATTTGAGCGGAGTCAGATGAGCAAAACTCAATCAGGGAAACCAATCAAAAGTATAAATCAACCCAAGTGGCAACCGCCAAACAGTTTGCTTTTACAGTCAAGTATCAATTCAAATGCTTCAACAGGAAAAGTCTTGGACAGTGAATCAACTCTAGTTAAGCAAGATAAAGTTGAAGTTTCCAGTAATACTGCAACTAATCCAATTAAGATCAAGTTACTTTCGCAGTTAACTCAAGAGCTAAGAACACCATTGACTTCAGTAATCGGTATGGCTAGCGTGCTGCACCGAGAAGTATATGGTCCTTTGACCGTTAAACAAAGAGAATATTTGGAAATTATTCATGATAGTGGTCAAAATCTCATTGCTTTAGTGGACGAAATTGTCAGTCTAGGGGTTTTGAGCGATCATGGTTCCAAAATAGATCTAGTCGCTGTAGATATTGAAATGCTATGTCAACAGGTTGTGAATAGCTTGGCAGATATATCTAAGCAACATCAACAAGTACTTTGTCTCTCTATTGAGCCAGGAAATAGAATTTGGTCGATAGACAAGGAGAAAATTCGCCAAGCCCTCTACTATTTAATTGTCAGCGTTTTAGAAATGTCTGAACCTGGAGGAGAAGTTAAAATCCATGTTTCTAAGCGCAATACGATCTTAAATATTGCTGTCGGAGTTTCTCATCCTTGGTTAGGAGAAGATTTTGGTGAAACTAAACTACATTCTCAAGCCGTGACTCAAGCTTTAAACCTCAATCGTGATCTTGATCAAACTAGCGACGGTTTTGATATGGGAATCAATGAGATTGCTTTGACTAATCGTCAAATATTAACTTCTTCAGCTTTGATGATGACGATTAACAACGAAAATACTTTAGATAAAAATACGAATAAGATTCCTCGCGATATTTTAGGACTATTATTTTGTTGCCATTTGACTGAACTACATCAAGGAAGAGTAATAGTTCAAGGTTCTCCTAGTACTAGTTATCGTTACCTGATGCAATTTTCTCATGCTAAACCTATCGAAGAATAAAACTCTTGATGCTGCATTGATTGACCAAAAGCTCGTAACTCTTAGCTGTCTAGATTGACCAATTTTTAGCTTGCCGTTAAGGGTGGTTTAGGATATTAATGTTAAATTTGCAACCTAATTATCTTATCCATGAAATCGGCTTGGTCAACTATCATGCTCTCGAAGCCACGATTAGATCAGTGGCAAAAGGGTAGCTACTTTCGTTTCATTGCTGGCTGGTTATCTGTCTGGCGACAGGGAAGTTGGCTATTCCAATGGTCCGAAGCAATTGGAGCTTGCTTAATCAGCATCGTATTTTTGCTAGCTCCCTATGTTTCCACTTCTTTGATTGGTGTACTGTTGATTGCGGTGACTGCTTACTGGATTTTGAATACGGTAACAGCATCTCAAAGAACAACAATTACTCCTGTACATATTTTAGTTTTCCTATACTGGTGTATTGCGACGATTTCTACTTCCTTTTCTCCAGTCAAATCCGCAGCTTTTAATGGTTGGGTAACTCTAACTTTATATTTGGTTTTATTTGCCCTCTCAGCCCAAATTTTGCGATCGCCCAAGCTATGTAACTGGATTATCACTAGCTTTTTATTAACTGCTCTGGTGGTAAGTGCCTATGGCATCCGTCAGGAGTTTTTCGGCGTACAGCAACTGGCGACTTGGAACGATCCTAGTTCTGCTTTGGCAAACGACACCAGGGTTTATAGCTATCTGGGCAATCCTAATTTACTAGGAGGTTATTTATTACCAGCGATCGCCTTAAGTATAGCTGCGGTATTTATCTGGCAAGGTTGGATTCAAAAAACTTTGGCGGTAATTATGACAGGTGCTAATTCAGCCTGCTTGTATTTTACCGATAGTCGTGGTGCTTGGTTAGCAATGGCGGTACTAATTGGGGTATTGCTATTACTATTTTACTTTTGGTGGCGAGAGTATTTACCTCGCTTCTGGCAGGTTTGGTTATTGCCATTAGTGTTTGGCTCTCTAGCAGGACTATTCTTGGTTGCATTTGTCTCTTTAGAGCCTTTGCGTATTAGATTGATGAGTATTTTTGCTGGGAGAGCCGATAGTAGTAATAATTTTCGGATTAACGTTTGGGAAGCTTGTTTCAAGATTATTAAAGACTATCCTCTGCTGGGAATTGGTCCAGGTAACGATGCTTTTAACCAAATTTATCCTCGTTACATGAATTCCCGCTATCCTGCTCTGAGTGCCTATTCTGTATACTTGGAGCATATTGTGGAAATGGGATATCTGGGATTTGGCTGCTTCTTGTGGCTTTTGGTAGTTACTTTAAATCATGGTGTACGGCAATTAACTCGTTTACGCTCCTGTAGAAATAAACGGGGTATTTATTTAATTGCGGCGATCGCAGCTACCGCTAGTCTGGCTTTCCACGGGTTTGTAGACACAGTCTGGTATCGTCCCCAAATTAATACTCTCTGGTGGTTAATCTTAGCCATCATTGCCAGCTTTTACGACGATATCAATAGAGGGTAGCAGCTAAAGCTGTACCTTTGCTCTTCAAAGAGTTGGTCAAAGAAATGACCTAAAAAATAACAAGGGGTTAGTATGTCTAATTCCTTGGTAAACTGATCTAGATCTAGAGGGAAGAAATATTGGATATTCTTAGTTGGTCTAATCCTTGGGCGATCGCTTTAACGATAAACACTCTCTTATTGGGAATCGCCTGGTTTTTACCCAAAAAACTTTTAACTCCTTTTGGTTATCTAAACGCCTTGATTCTGGGAGTATTAGTCTGGGGTACTTTAGGTTGGCGTGGCTATCTAATAGTGATGCTGTTTTTCTTGTGTGGTTCAGCGATAACATATGTCGGCATTGAACAAAAAGAAGCAGAAGGTATAGCGGAAGAGCGTTCGGGGATGAGGGGGGCGGGAAATGTTTGGGGATCGGCACTAGCGGCAACTATCTGTGCGATCGCAACTTTATACTTTCCATCCCCAATTAAAGAATTATTTATTCTGGGTTATGTAGGGAGCTTTTGTACAAAGCTTTCGGACACAACTGCTAGTGAAGTGGGGAAAGCTTACGGCAAAACGACTTATCTTATTACTAACCTCAAACCAGTACCCAGAGGCACAGAAGGGGCAGTCAGTTTAGAAGGAACAGTTGCAGGGGCGATCGCTTCATTCGTTCTAGCCCTTATTGCCTGGGGAATTGGCATGATTGATCCTCTAGGAATTATCTGGTGCGTGATTGCAGCTTTTATTGCCACGACTATCGAAAGTTTGATCGGCGCAACCCTAGAATCTCGCTTTAGCTGGTTAACTAACGATCTGGTGAATTTCATTAATACTATAATTGGTGCGATCTCTGCGATCCTCCTATCTTTACTAGCTTCCAATCTTTAAGAGTTCTAGATTATCAATCCGAAAACAAAACACTATGCAGACAAAACTATCTGTTTTTATCTGTGTTCATCTGCGGACTTAATTTTTCTTGAAATCTAGATCAGGAAAAATACAATCCCGAATCATTGCCTTGTATAGCAATCTTTTGTACTGTTCTGAACTAATAACATAAGAACCAAAGCGTTCCAAATGTGGATTTTGCAACTGAGCATCAAACATTACGAATTCTCTTGCTCTCAAATGCTCCACCAGTTTAACCATTGCTACTTTAGAGCCTTCTGTAATGCGATAAAACATTGACTCACCAATAAATGCCCCTTTAATAGCAATACCCAATATTCCCCCCGCTAATTCCTCTCCTTGCCAGGTTTCAAAACTATGGGCCCATCCAGCCTGATGTAAAGCTAGATATATCTTCATTAATTCTTCAGAAATCCAAGTGTGATCGCGATCGCTACAGCCGTGACAAACTGCTGGAAAATCACGATTGATCGCCACTGAAAACCGTTCTTGATTAAGTACTCTTTGTAAAGATTTCGGATAGCGGAAACGATCATCTAAGGGAATTAAGGTACGCTGGCGACTAGAATACCAATCCAACTGATTATCATCCCCCGCCATCAAAAAATAACCTTTGCTGTATCCTTCAACAATAGAAGGAATATCAATTTCCATACTTTTACTATTATCTATTTCTAATATAGAGATGTTTAGATTTCAAAATACTTGTATTAAGTTATTACTTATCCATAGTTGATAGTTGACTGACTCAATACCACTTCAACATAATAAACCCAACTACTATGACTGATTCTGCTAAACCGATCGCTCCTATCACCCTACCCGACATACAACATCCCGAGAAAGAAGAAGAATGGCTCAAACAATCCTTACATACCTGGCTAAATGAAGAATTTTTACCTGAAGCAGTTAATTTAAAAATAGCTCAAAGGGCAGCGA
>CAJICN010000402.1_pt1 | contig 15750 bp, 14 predicted proteins | sample 9199651 | NCBI WGS metagenome assembly CAJICN01 (sample SAMEA7708343, study PRJEB35096) | sediment metagenome | biome: marine neritic benthic zone biome [ENVO:01000025]; feature: sediment [ENVO:00002007]; material: shallow marine sediment [ENVO:03000034] sea grass bed [ENVO_01000059] ...
GTGCCTGTTTGAGATCTTGCCAGTTAATAGTTACAACCACCGCAATTAAGCCAACGAATAAAGCTAAATATTGACTCAGGGCAGTGGCTAACCCTGCCCCCATACTTGACCAACCCCAGCGAGAAATCATCAAGTAATCTAGCAAGACATTAGAGCCATTGGCGATCGCCGAAATCAACAAAACAATTCCATTTTTTTCTCTGCCTAAAAACCAGCCAATCAGCACAAAATTAAGTAATACCGCAGGTGCGCCCCAAATCCTGGCATTAAAGTATGCTAAACCCGCACTTTCAATATCTTGTGTACCAGACAAAATTAGGAACCCTAGCTTTTGAATCGGATATTGCAATACTAAAATTAGCAAGGCGATCGCTATGGCAATTAAGCTACTCCGTAAACCTGCTAACAAGACTCCTTCGTTATTTTCTTCCCCTACTGCTTGAGCCGTCATGGCATTAGCGCTGTTACGCAAAAATTTGAGAATGCGATAAAGATAATCAAATAGAATACTGGCTAAAATCACTCCCGCTAAATATTTTAGTTCTTGCAAATGCCCTAAAAAAGCTGTGTCACATAATCCAGCCAGAGGAACCATCATATTAGACAAAATATTGACGGTTGCTAATCGATAGAAGCGCGGTAAAAAGCTATAGTATTTATTTTTATTTGTGACAGTATTTGTGACAGACATGCTAATCTCTAACCCTTAATCCCTAACATTTAATTAATTTGAGAGTGCTTTTTTGGACGTATTTTAGAACCATACATCCGCGTGTAAACCTGTGTAAACTCTGCCCCTAACAAGACAATTTGCGCTGAATAATACGCCCAAGCCAAGAACACAATTAAAGACCCAGCAGCACCATAGGCTGAACCCAGGCTACCTTTACTCAGATACATTCCCAGTAAAAATTTACCAAACAAAAATAACAGGGCTGTAATTACCGAGCCAACTAATACATCTTTCCAGACAATTTTGACATCGGGAACATATTTAAACATTAGACCAAACAAAAAAGTCATTAAGCCTAGAGAGATAAAAAACTGGAGACTCTCCCACAAAATTGTTGAACCAGGAAGAAAGTCTGATTTATATTTACTTAAAGCAGAGACAATTGCACTCAGTATCAGAGAAAGCATTAATAACAAGCAGATCGCCAGCACCATCAAAAAGGAAGATAATCGCTTGCGAATAAAAGGTAACATTCCTTGTCCTGGTTGGGGTTTAACTTTCCAAACTGTATTCAAAGCATCTTGTAGTTGAGCAAAAACACCCGAAGCCCCAAGTATTAACACCCCAATACTAATTAAGGAGGCAATGCCACGAATTTTAGGTTGGCTCATATTATTTAAGGCTAGCAAAATTGGCTTCACTCCATCTTCTCCCACTAATTCTGTTAGCTGAACGGTAATTTGATCCTGAGCCGTTTGCTGTCCAAAAAATGCTCCAGCGATCGCGATCGTAATTACCAGTAATGGTGATATGGAAAAAACAGTGTAATAGGCTAAGGCTGCTGCAATCCGAGATGCTTTGTCTTCTTGCCACTCTTGAAAAGTTTCCCCGAGTAATTTTCCAATTTTGCGTAAGTTCATTGATTTTTAAGAATCGTTTATCTAGATTTCCGCGTTGCTTACCAAATTGATTTGTAAAGAAAATATCAAGTACAAAGCTATTCATATCAAGATTTCACCAATTTAACCTCAGTACAATACCTTAAGTAAAATTACGCAATAATATAAGTGTATTAAATAAATTTCAAGTATTGAATATCAATGACGTTTAAAAGTCCATTTTTAAATATTTTTATAATTGGCATTGTACTATCTGTGTTGTTGAATACTAAGGGAAGTGAATGCGCTCCAAAAAGCAAATCTCCAACACATCAGCTTAAGTCTTTGGGTAAAGAGCAATTCCCTTATGCTCACAATATTACTCATCAAATTATTGGTTCCAAGATAGTTACTCAATTTACGCCAAAAAACATTCAAGGGGAAAACATTAACCTTAATCAGCTCGCTTCAGATTTGGGGTACGACCATTTCAACTGGGCAAGCTATGTGGAAAAAGATCCTTACGGCATTACTAATCAAGCTGGACAACAGTTAACAACGCCATACAACGATCCTCCTCAAGGAGGATACCGTTACGATCCCGCGGACAAATTACCCTTTTACTGGGATTTAGTAAAATGCGATCGCTGTAAACCACGGCACCACTTTCAAAGTCCCCATAATTTAAGCCAATTTAAGCTGATTTTTGAGGATGCGCCCGCAGATTATCGTCTGCAACCAGGAGAGGCAATAGAATTTATCACTAATTTAGTGGGGGTGAAAAAATATGATCCTCAGAAGCAAACCGCAGAGTGGGAAATTCTGCACACCTTTCGCTGGAAACTTACCAATCCCCACCCCAACTGGAGTCAAGTAGCCCTAATCGAAGAAAATGTTGCTTTAAATCAACTATCACCCCTACTACTTAGTATGATGCAGTTAGATGGAGCGATATTGATTACTGATTACTGATTACTGATTAGCAATATAGCGTTTCTCAGTTTACTGAGATACATCTTGCTTCTGCCTTCTGCCTTCTGCCTTCTGCCCTCTGCCTCAAAACGATCAAGTTTGTACCTCATCGATTTGAGAAACGCTGTAGCCAACTAAATCTTGATTATTCCAGTTGATAGTATCGCCAACCTTTTCGCCATCATGATAAGCCGCGAGGATAACTTCGCTGGTTTTTCCCCAAGAAATTGTCCCATCAGCAGCGATCGCAATTGCCCCTAGATCTCGATTACGACTGCGAGATTCAGTCATCGATTTTTCCATTGCGTCTGTTAGAGACATACCATCGGTAACGCGAATCACAATTTTGGCAGCCAGACATTCTTCCATGATGTCCTCGCCAACTCCAGTACAGCTAACTCCTGCGGAGGCATCAGCATAATTACCTGCGGGCATTGCCGAATCACTAACTCGACCGATTCTTTCTAAACCTTTGCCACCTGTAGATGTTCCTACCGCAATTTTTCCCATGTTGTCCAGTGCCACTACCCCGATAGTACCTTTACGGGGTTCATGAATTAAGGCTTCTTCGGCAACTACACCTGCCATATTCTTATCAAAATTTTCGTCTCTTTCTTGTATCCATTCTTTGAGACGAATTTCTACCAAAGGATCGTATCTAGGGATATTTAATTCTCGCAGTAGTTCATTAGAACCATAGTCTGATAAAACGCGATCATCATCTCCTTGTAAGTACTTTGCTAGTTCAATCGGATGTCTGACGCGAGAAACATTAATTATCCCGCTGAAACGCTGTCTTTCACCATCCATCAAAGAAGCACTCATTCTGATTTGTCCATCAGACTGCAATACGGAACCTGTTCCCGCATTAAAAATTGGCTGATTTTCGAGTAACTGGCAGCCCATGACAACCGCATCGAGAGCATTGGCGCCGAAATTAAGAATTTCGTAAACTTCCTCCACCACAGTATGGAGGGCGCGGCGAACTTTTATTTCTCCTTTTTCGCTTCTGATATGTCCTCCTGCGCCACCGTGAATAATTAGTTTAGGCTGTACTTTTTTAGCAGACATAATGATTGTAATGAAGATAGTAATGTGATTAATATTTTGATGGCTTGTAATGCCACTTAAGATTCACTGTTGACAGACTGTTTGCGACGACGACAACGATCCGAGCAGTATTTGACATTATCCCAGCAATTTTCCCACTTTTTGCGCCAAGTAAATGGGCGATCGCACACAGGACAAACTTTTGTCGGCAGGTCTGATTTTTTGTGCTGTCGAGGCATTTTAACAGAATGAAGGATAAGGGATAGAGGATGAGGAACATAAAATCATTATTGCTCATAAACTAGATCTAATACGAATCAAAATTAGCTTGTGAGCAGACCTTAACTTTACTAAGGTATTTAGAAAAGCAAAGAGCTAAGAAAAGTTTAATACAAACGAAACTGATGCCAATCAGTTGTAGTTTAAACAGATGAATCAAAAGCTGTTAGAAAATATTAGGATTGTTTTAGTCGAACCTGCGGGAGCGTTAAACGTGGGATCGATCGCCCGAATTATGAAGAATATGGGATTAACTAAACTGGTATTGGTTAATCCTGGGTGCGATCGCAATTCGGATGAAGCCCGACGAATGGCGGTACATGCAGTCGATGTATTAGAAACGGCTCAGATCGTTAATAATTTACCTGCTGCCTTAGCTGGCTGCCAGAGAGCGATCGCTACTACCGTTCGTTCTCGTAGTGTACCCATTAGGCTTGAGTCTCCAACCACAGTGCTTCCCTGGTTACTAACACCCAATGTTCAGTCTGCCCTGTTATTTGGTGCAGAAGATCGGGGTTTGAGCAATGAAGAATTAAAATATGCTCAACGGTTTATCTGTATTGAATCTAGTCCTGAATATCCTTCGTTGAATCTAGCTCAGGCAGTAGCAGTTTGCGCCTACGAACTTTATCAATCTTGGTTGAAAATTGCTGAGAGTAATCAAACAGCAGTCGGAGATCCGCCAGCGATCGCATCTACGCCAACTAATGCACCGATTGAAGTATTAGAAGGCTATTATCAAGATTTAGAAGCGGTGCTTCTGGAAATTGGTTATTTGTATCCTCATACTGCACCCGTCAAGATGGAAAAGTTTCGTCGTCTCTATAACAAAGCTAATCTCCAGCCTGAAGAAGTAGCAATGCTACGGGGGATTTTACGTCAAATTCGCTGGGCAAACCAAAATCAATCAAAGTTACCTGACAATTAACAGTTGTTGACACTATCGCAGTAGGCTAATCGATTAGGATAGAAAAAGTTAATTGCTCGTAAGTAATGAGTAATGAGTAACAAGTATCCTAATACAAATGCGTATTGCTATAGCATTGATACATATTTTTTAGAAAAATCAGTAATTCTAACAGTGTAATTTAGCAGCTAAACACTACATACTATTGATGATCGTAAATCATCTGATTAACCATGTCGATTTAGTTAAGGCAAGAGAATAAACCTTAACCGCTTATAATTTAGTTGTTAAATACAACAATGCTTCGTTTGAATAAGTAGTATATTTCAGGATCAGATTTAAGTTTTCTGATGATACGGACTTACAAAGGGGTAGAAGTTTGGTTTTGTTTGGAATTTATTTTAGTGGGATAGCATCACGACATATAAGACCAGCTTTAATCAATGGTCAGAATACATTCCGTCTGCCACAGGCGAAATAACTCTGGCTTCACCAATTTATAACTGTTTTCCAGGAGTTAAGAGTGAATCGCAAAGGCAAAAAATCTCCTCCTACCAGAGGAAAAGGTGTTCAAGGTAAGCAAAAGCGTAAAGCTAATCCCAAAAATCATAGCTGGTTTACTTCTAAACGCCATTCTGCTGTAGCCAACAAGCCAGAGAAACTAAGCCAGAAAAAAACTCTAGCAAAAGCTCTTATTGATCGTAGTCCTCGATTAAAACAGAGTTTAACCGCCCAGAAAAATTCTGCTACTAAACCCCTTAGTCCCCAAAAAAGTTCCCGCAATCGGTCTAAAAATCCCAAATCATCTTTATGGTTAGCTGTTTATGCCATAACCATTACTGTGGGACTTAGTACCATTTTCGGTACCCTAGTTTCCATTGCTGGTGCTTGGCAGACTGCTACTCCCAAAAATACCTCTGTACCTTCTACAGTTGCCAGTAATCCCCAGCAAAAAAGCAAACTAGATAACTTATTTGCCATCACATCTTTAGGGAAGGAAATAAGTACTTTAAAATCGGACTTGCAACAGTTGGCAAATCAATATCCTGACTTAGAGCCACAAGTTTTTCTGGTAGATCTCGATACTAAAGGTTTTGTCAGCATCAATGGTCAAGAGTTAATTTCTGCCGCTAGTACAATTAAACTACCAGTTTTGGTAGCGTTTTTTCAGGAGGTAGATCGGGGAAAAATCAACCTAGAAGAACAATTGGTCATGACTCCAGATGTGATTGGAGGCGGTTCTGGCGGTATGCAATACGAAAAGCCAGGTACTAAGTTTTCTGCTTTAGAAACTGCGGAGAAAATGATCAGCGTCAGCGATAATACTGCCACTAATATGCTGATTAAGCGTTTGGGAGGCATGGAGCGAGTAAATCAGCAATTTATTAAAATGGGTTCAAAAAGCACTAGGTTACGCAATCCTCTACCGGATTTAACAGGAACCAATACCACTACCCCTGAAGATCTGGGGAATTTATTGGTCAAGATCAACAATGGTGACTTGATTTCTTTGCGATCGCGCGATCGACTGTTATATATTATGCGTGACATTGCCACCAATACTTTGTTGCCAGTCGGTTTAGAATCGGGAGCAATTATTGCCCATAAAACAGGAGATATCAAGCCAGTTTTAGGAGATGTGGGAATTATTGATATGCCCAATGGCAAGCGCTACATTGCCTCGATGTTAGTTAAGCGTCCCGATAATTCACCTGAAGCCAAGGAATTTATTCAAAAAGCATCCCGCACTGCTTATCAGTATTTTAAAAACCCCCAAACCAATTCTTTTACTTTGGAAGATGAGTGAAACATCAGCTATCAGCTATATAACTAGTCGTGCAAAATTAATTTCCTAATTGAGATCGGTTAAAGGGAAAGGGGAAAAGGGAAAAGGAAGATTGTAATGTGTAATTAATTTTGTTTAGGTACTTATATGGCTTGTTCAGCAATGCTCTAAAAACTTCTCCACACAACGTACAAACATTTCTACTCCCATACCTAAAGCAGTCTCATCAAAATCAAAGCGGGGATGGTGATGGGGATAAGCCAAACCTTTAGCTGGATTAGCTGAACCTAAAAAGAAATAACATCCAGGTACTTTATTCAAAAAGAATGACATGTCTTCTCCACCCATAGTTTGACACTCTGGCACGACTCCTACAGGGGTTTCCACTACTTCCACGGCTACCGATCGCACTAATTCTGCGATCGCCTGATCATTAACTGTCGGGGGGTACAGTTGCCAATGGTCAAGCTGATAATCTGCACCGTGCATCTGACATACGCCAGAGATAATAGCTTCTAGTCTTTCGCGTATTAAGCTCTCTAGTTCAGGATTAAAATAACGGATGGTGCCGCTCATTTTGGCGGAATCGGCAATCACGTTTAAAGCTGTCCCTGCGTGAAATTCTCCTACCGTCACTACCGCAGCATCTAGAGGTTTGACATTTCGTGCCACAATCGTTTGTAGTCCATTAACGATCTGGCTAGCAACCACAATCGAGTCTACGGTTTGATCGGGCATTGCCCCATGACCACCTTTTCCGAAGATTGAGGCGCGAAAACATTCTACCGCAGCCATCAACGCCCCAGGACGAACTCCTACTGTTCCTAAAGGCAAATTATTCCACAGATGTAACCCAATAATGGCATCAACATCAGGATTCTTTAATACTCCTGCTTCAATCATCGGTTTTGCTCCCCCAGGTCCTTCTTCCGCAGGTTGAAAAATAATTTTTACTGTACCTTGCCAATCAGTTTTATGCTGGTTAAGATAATAAGCCGTACCAAGAGCGATCGCTGTATGACCATCATGTCCGCAGGCGTGCATCTTCCCCTCGTGTTGCGATCGATAAGATACTTCGTTAGCTTCTTGAATCGGTAAGGCATCCATATCAGCGCGAATTGCTAATACTTTTCCAGGGCGATCGCTAGTGATGGTGGCAACAATACCAGTTTGGGCAATCTCAGTTTGATAAGGAATATTCCACTCTTGAAGCTTCTGCTGAATAAACTTGGCTGTGATCTTTTCTTCAAACCCCAATTCTGGCTTTTGGTGCAGTCTGCGTCGCCAGTCTACCAACTTAGACTGCAAATCACGAATTTCTTGGCGAATTTGGCTAAAATCAACAGATTTAGCTTTTTTAACAGTAAAAACCATATTTTAGAGTGTGTAATTGAAATTAGTTCTCAATTAAACTACGGGAACGGCTGGTATGCTGACCATGGATACTAACGCTATATGGAACCAAATAAGTAATTAACCCAGATAGCCATCGGGTTCGAGTCATTTCTCCCTTGGCTAGTGCAGCACCATGATTAATGGTAAACAAGATTGAACCGACAATTAGGGAAACTCTTAAAGCAGTGGGAGCAAGCTTCGGATCTAAGAAGACTTGAAGAAATTGATTCATCAACTTATAAACAGGATGGTAATTAAAAAAAATTAATATTTATCATTCGTAACATAATTTATCACTTGTCCGTCAATCAACCTCTAGTACAACCTCTAGTACAACCTCTAGTATTTGAAAAATGGTATAAGCAGCATCTGGCAACGGCAAATCCTTGCTCTTCTGAATGGTTACTTTATCAATATTGCTCTTTCTAATGCCAGAATAAAACAGCCCTAGGTTTAGCTAAATAAGCTGTCCAAAAGCTAATTATTATGAGAGATTATCTATGGCTAATTTAATTTTTTAAAGTATTTTGATAATCGCACTATTGACCTTAATCAGAAAATATTGGATATCCATCACCTTGTTTATCCTGACAATGATTACTATTCTTTCTCTTTGGCCATTAGCCAACTTACCTGCCGTACCTGGCACAGATAAAACTCATCATTTTATTGCCTATGGTGTCTTGATGTTTCCGACAGCTTTGAGAAAACCAAAATATTGGCTTCTAATCGGTTTATTGTTTATTTTTTGTAGTGGGGTAATTGAACTACTCCAACCCTATGTCAATCGATACAGAGAGTTTAACGATCTAGTAGCTAACGTTGTAGGTTTAGGTTGTGGATTGCTGATAGCACAGATCACCAGCTGGATTTTTCCCGTTAATTCCCATCAGTAATTAGAAGAAACAAGGCATGTCTTGTCTGTCTAGCTGTTATCATCCTCAAACTTGTAACCAACTCCAACCACTGTCTTAACAAATGTCGGATTAGCCGAATCAGGTTCAATTTTTTTACGCAGTCTTCTGATATGAGTATCAACTACCCGTTCATCACCAAAAAAGTCATTGCCCCACAGCTTATCGATTAGCTGAGTACGACTCCAAACACGACCTGGATAGCTGAGAAATGTCGAGAGTAAATTAAATTCAAGAGTAGTAAGGTCTAATTCTTCTGCGGGTTGTGATTCTAACTGTCTAGTAGCGATATGCTGATCTAAATCAACAGCAAAATGTTTGGTGCGGTAGATTTGAGAATTATCTTCCTGTACTCCATGTCGCAGGCTGCGACGTAATAAGGCCCTAACTCTGGCGACTAATTCTCTGGGACTAAAAGGTTTAACTAAATAATCATCTCCACCTGTAGATAGTCCAATCACCCGATCAATTTCTTCGCCTCTGGCGGTAAGCATTAGGATATAAGGGTCTTTGTCGTATGGTTGCTGGCGAATCCGAGTGCATACCTCGAGTCCATCTAAACCAGGAAGCATTAGATCAAGAATAACTACATCGGGTTGTTGCTGTTGGAAAATATCTAAGGCAGCCAATCCATTATTAGCAATCCGACACGAAAAACTTTCTTTAACTAAAGTTTGTTCAATTAATTGAGCAATTTCCTGTTCGTCTTCGACAATAAGAATTTCCATCAGGGATAACAATTGACAATGAATAATGGACAATCAATAACTAGTATTTGTCAGTTGAAGTATACTATCTGTCAATTTGTGTATTGATTTATAGCCTTTCTCAAATATGGGAAGGTTGGATATTTACAATTTCAACTAGTTAATTTCATTTTTACTGAATTTTGTATTAGATATACCACTTATTGCGGCTAAGAGTATCCAGGCAATAGTATTCACACGCAAATCGAAGATGGTAACGTCTGTCAGATTAAACAAAATAAAGCAAGTAAAAGCAACCACGTAACTGAAAAAGATTAGCTGGGAATCTACAGCAGAGCAATTTAGCAAGAATCTGGCTGCATGAAACATAATTAAGCCGATAACTGCAACGAGTAATAATGTAGCAGCAATTCCCGCCTCGGCACTTAACATCAAGAATAAATTATGAGGATGTCCAAACCAGAAATTCACTTTAGCTTCGTAGAGAGGAGTGAAGTTGCGTAGTCCCCAACCAAGAAAAGGGCGCTCTTTGATTAAATCCCAGCAAAACTGCCATTGAGTAATGCGGAGGGTTTCTACAGGACGTTCATAAAGCTGATCTGATAGTCTTGCCCAAATAAAACTAGGAACAACCTGGCGTAATTGTGCGCCACCCAGACTAGGGGCAAAAGAAGCCCACAAAATTGCTGTTGCAGCACCTGTAACCCCCCATAATAGGCAACGCCAGCCCATGTAAAGGGCATAAGCCATAAAGCTAAATACAGCTAGTCCCCAGGCATTTCGAGAACTGGTAAGAATTAATCCGCCGATGTCTGCCAGGAGAATTAGCGTCAACAGTAGCCAGGTTTGGACTTGCTGTTTTGTCAATTTTTGTTCCCAAGACTGCCAAGTTTCCAACCATAACCCCAATGTTAAAGTAAAAGCGATCGCCAGATAAATAGCGAGAAAATTAGTATAGTTAAACACCGATGACATTCTCCCTGGTGGAACTCCCAAGGGAATTAGCTCCCAGCCTAAGATAGATTCGCTTAAACTAGGAGTATCCCAAGCAGCAAAAAGCTGTCCCAAACCCAAAACTACTATCGGTAAGGTGGGAAGTATGAGTAACCAAGATAGTTGTCTGAGTTGAGCAGGTTTGATAATTAGGTACCTGAGAGCAACGAACAAAGCAAAAAATGGCAAGAAATTAGCTAACCCTAGCCAAGCTTCTAGAGGATATTCCGCCAACGCTGAACTGACGATTAATAAACCCGCTAGTACTCCTAACCCTTGATTAAGAGAACTTTTGATCATCTTGCTGTAGTTATTGCGCCAAATCTCCCCCAGAACTATCACTAATCCCAATGCGCCCATTGCTGGAAACAAAGGAAAAACTAGGACACTGAGACTAAAACAAAGCCAAGTCCAATTGCCAGTAGCTTTTAACTTGGTAAACCACATTAATTAATTTTGATAGTGGAGTGATAGTGGAGGTATTCTCATGAAGCTCTTATCCTTATTTACAGCATAGTTTCAGGAATTTAAAGTTAATAGCTAATAACTAATAACTAATAACTAATAATTAATAACCAATCAATTAAAGATTGTATATTTGCCAAAACCTGATTAAGGCAAATCCTGCAAAACATTATTAGGAAGATTAGAAACTTCTCTCTGTAAAGTAACATAAGATTGATTGTAATCTGTGATCGAAGCAAGTAAACTCCCCCGCGCCGTAGTTAACTGAGTTTGAGCATCAATTACGTCAGTTTGAGTACCTACCCCTGCCTGGAAACGCAATCTAGCCAAACGCAAACTTTCTACTGCCAATTCTACCTCTTTGGCAGCAGTACCAATATTACTTTTATTAGATTCTAATTGGAAAAAAGCTTGTTCGACAGCAAAACGAATTTGATTACGCTGATCAGCAAACTGGGTTTCCGCAATTTCAGCACCTTTTTCGGCCTGTCTTGCTCCTGCACGAGCGGCTCCACCGTCAAATAGAGCCCACTGTACATTTACACCGACACTATATCGATCAGTAAAATTAAAATTATCTTGAAAGTCGTTGTTAGCTGTGTAGTCAGCAGTAGCACTCACTGTGGGTCTGATGCTTGATAGAGCAATTTTCCGTTGTTCCTCACTAATTTCTTTTTGCAGTAAGAATTGCTCTAGTTCAGCACGATTTTTAAAAGCTTGTACAATAGATTCTGCTAGCTCTAGATTCCATGTCCCAGCTTCTTCAATAGCATCCGCTGTCGATAGATCTGTGTCGTGAGAAACATTCAAAGTTTCTGCTAACTGCCTCCGAGAAATATTCTGATTGGCAATGGCAGTGTTGAGGCTCTGCTGCGCCTGAGATAATTCTACTTCTGCTCGCAATACATCAAATCTAGTGCCTAATCCTGCTCTTTCCAGCAGTTGAGCATCTTTCAGGGTTTGAGAGGCATCTTCCACCGCCGCTTTTTGAATTTCGACTTGGGCATCACTATTTTGGAGATCGTAGTAATTAATGGAAGTTTCCAAACGAACTTGTTCTACTGTCACTTCTAAAGCTAACTCTGTATTGCGTAGCTGCTTTTTGGCAGCCCTGATGCTGGCTCCTCTCAGACCACCAGTGTAAATATCATAGTTAAGGGCGACACCTCCAGTATAATCGGCGGTGTCAGTATTGAAACTATTGCCAGGAGGAAGCTCACCAGCATTAATACTTTGCTCAACAATACCATCAATAAAGGCATCGTCACTGTATGTAAAGCTCGTAGTTAAACCAAAATCAGGAAACAGGGCTGCCTGTTGCTGTCTTAAAGCAGCTGCATCACTTTCGATTTGTAATCGAGATTCTTGGATTTCTTGATTATTCTTTAGAGATATCTCCAGCGCCTGCTCTAGAGTAATCGGTTTTTCAATATCAACCTCAACTTCGCTAGGTTTAGTGGGAAAAGACAGGGGATTACCACTAGGATTGAGTTGCTCTGTGTTGGGAATTGGTTGTTGGGCTGGTTTAAGAATCTCAGGGCCGGTATTATCTGGATTATTAAGCTGAGCTTGAGCTATTTTCTGGTCAGTTAAGGGTCGAAAATTAGTAACCGAGTTAAATTGCTTGTCCTGATGCTTAATTGTAAGTCCCATAGGAAAAGCAGACTGGGAAGTCAATAATATTTGCTTTTTGCCGATCTTAATATCTTTAATATCTTTGGTTTTAGCTGCATGATAACTGTTTGAACCAGCATCAGGTGTTTTTTCGGCAGCAGCTATGGTCATATTGCTGATGACGATCGCTGTTCCAACACCTAGTACCTTAATCAATCGATTTTTCTTACCCACTCCTGACTCCTTATTTAATTTTAGGATCGTTTATGATTAAAGATTTAGATCACAGCAGGCAAAGGGTCGTAGTCAAAGAAGTTACTCTCTTAAGAGTTAAGACTTACACTAGTCAAACCCGATCCCCTACATGACAATAAAATGATCTGTGATCTAGAAATTATAGACAATTCTATACTCGCTACTGTGGTTATGACCAACGCTCATAGATTACTATTAAACCGTTAAAATTTTGTAATTATTTGTAATTAAATTTCCAGAATATCATTCAACCATTTTTAGATTACGAAAAGCAATTTAATACTGGACTAAGCTAATTAAAGGTACTTCAGGAAGTTGGGTTTTGCCTTTTAAAGTTAGCAATTCAATCACAAAGGCAAACCCAATTACCTCGGCTTCCATTTTCGATAACAATTCCGCTGTAGCTTTGGCTGTACCTCCTGTGGCTAGTAAATCATCAACAATCAAAACCTTTGCCCCAGGAGCGATCGCATCTTGATGGATTTCTAGCTGATCTGTGCCGTATTCTAATTCATAAGCTACTGAATGTACATCTGACGGAAGTTTTCCAGGCTTACGTACTGGAACGAAACCAGCGTTTAGCTGATAAGCTAATGGTGGTGCGAAGATAAAGCCCCTCGATTCCATACCTACAATATAGTCTGGGACTAAATTTGCTGTTTGACATTTATCGGTCAAGCGATCGATAGTATGGCGCAGACCTTGAGGATTACTTAATAGAGTAGTTATGTCTCGGAACAGAATTCCTGGTTGAGGAAAATCGGGAATATCGCGAATCAGAGATTTAAGTTCCATTTCTCTTTCCATAAATAAACGTCAATAAATTAGACTAGACTATTTGCTGACCCAGATAGCTATGGCATCATAGCATCAGAGATTTAATTTGTTATCCTCGACAAAGAACAATCATAGATAAGTAAAAATTTGGACTTGATTTTATAATGAGCCAATCTGCCAGTTTAGAATCCGATTTTCCTGACACAGTAGACAGCCCAACCTCGATCTTAAATACTTTACCAGACATATCTCTCCCTTCTAAGGGTTGTTCTCCTCGTACCCAACAACAAATTGATTTGCTGCTGTTGGCTCTAGAAGCTTTGGAACTCGGGGCATCGGAACAGATGCTAGCAACGGCAAGGCAACTGGGCATCGAGCAAATTATTAAACATCGCGTTAACCTCTGGCGTTTACGCTGTAGCAATCCCTGGAGACGCTCCTATACCAGAGATTATTTGAGTTTGGATCAGGCAAAAGCACTGGTAATTATTGCCACCTATCGAGCGAAAGACTTGATGGTGATTATTAGACAGCTATTGGTAGCAGAGCAACAGATGCGTGAAAAAAATCTGCCTGTCGATAATCATTTTCGCCTCTCAGAATATTTAGAAAGATTTCGCGCCCATTTTCGTAGTCGAATGAACTCTCGCCGTGCTAAGGTATCAGCCTATATTAACTCAGAAGAACAGCTCAACGAATTGGCTTTATCTTTGTTAAATAAGCTGTTGTTTTGTACTGGAACAAGAGGAATGCACCGAGTCTGGTTTAGTTTGTTTGACGGAGAAGTGGCCTAACCATGAATACGAAACGACAGTATAGTTTGCCTAACTGCAATCTAATTTTAGAAGGTTTAGAAGACGCTGATGCTGAAAATGCCGACATTTTGAGTGGGCAGGCACCAATGTCTATCCTGATTAATGCTGAGTGTCACCTGCTGAAATCAAATCAAAAATTGAGTGGTGGTAGCGTTTTTTTGCAAAACTTAGCTCATACTGTAAGTAATTATACTCAAGGGCTTCTCAGTGGTCTATCCCAGTCTGATCACAGCACTACTGAATATCCTCAAGTATCTATCGCTCAACTAACAGAGCAGCACCTCCATCGCTTAACTTTAGAACCTGAGCCTAATAGTGAAGAGACTAAAACCGAGATTGATTTAAGTACGGTAGAGCTATTTGATTTAGTTGATGCGATCGATCAATTTTATGCAGATCGTTCCACTTTGCCTAATATGACTTTGGAACTTAAGCCCGTTAGCAAACGCTACCGTAAACCAGAACAACCCTTGGCAGAAAGACTAACTCCCGTAGCAATTGGTTTTTCTAGTTTGGCGATCGCCGCTGGAGCATTGTTTATGATTCCTCCTCCAGAAATAGCCCCACCAGAATCAGCCCCAGTTAATCAAACAACTGAAACTGAGTCAGAAGATAGTAATACTAAAACCACAGAAGAAGAACCAGATTCTAATTAACGCTGAATGGGAATTAGCGTCGCTCTAATGTATTAGTTTTTAGCTTTTAGCTCTTAGCTTTTAGCTTTTAGCTTTTGAGGAATTTTTGCACACTCTAACTACTGCCAAAAGCGATCGCCAAGTTTCTAAATACATAGCAATACGCAATTACAGTAGGACACTTGTTACTTGTTATTTGTTACTTACGAGCTAATAACTGAACTTGTCTAACGTCATCGATAGATTTACTTTGTGGTTGAATTTCCCAAGTTAGACAACGAAGTAATAGGCTTTTACCTTTTACCTTTTACCTTTTACCTTTTACCTCGCCAAAACTAGTAGATTTTGTACTCATCGAACTCGCGTTGTCCTAACCGATTAACGTACTGCGATAGAAACAGCAGGTGTCAACCCTAAACCTTTGAAAGCTTCTTAAAATTGTAGTATTTTAAATGCCACTTGTAGTATATAAGTAAAAAATTTCCGAAAATAAAGTGCAAGAGGGCAAGAGGGCAAAGAGCTATGTAGCCCTGGGGACGACACACACAACACGAAAACCGACAGGGCTGTAACGAAAGTCGCGCGAATCGTTGTTGCGAGTCGCCGAACGACAGTCAACAGGATCGCTGCTCCAC
>CAJICN010000979.1_pt1 | contig 15416 bp, 14 predicted proteins | sample 9199651 | NCBI WGS metagenome assembly CAJICN01 (sample SAMEA7708343, study PRJEB35096) | sediment metagenome | biome: marine neritic benthic zone biome [ENVO:01000025]; feature: sediment [ENVO:00002007]; material: shallow marine sediment [ENVO:03000034] sea grass bed [ENVO_01000059] ...
ACAGGCTGTTAATAAAGCGGGAACAATTCTCGTACTCCACTCGCTTACACCAAATAACTGGTAACTAAAAGCAATCAACCCATGAATCAGAGGAGGTTTATTCCAGTAAGGGTCGCCGTAGTTAATCGTCGGGTAAAGCCAAGTAAAACTGCCCGCCGCCGCCCCCCAGATGTTACGTGCTACCACCGCCACGATACCTTCATCCCAATCTCTCAGAGGTAAATTTCCTAGATCAGAAGTATAAAGAACTACCGCAGCGAGTAAGAAGCCAATAGAGTATAAGTTGTCTTTAGCGAAGAACTTGTAACCGTAAACTTCCTCATTCTTCATTATTTATCCCTGATCCTTTTACTCTGGGTAGCCACTAACTGCACCAGGATAACCGCTAACCGCGTTAGGATCGCTATCTCTTTTGGAACCTAATAAGTCTAGGCGATTGACTTTGATTACGGGACGAGAACGTTGTCCTCCTGTATTTTTATCTGTCCAGGTTTCGATTTTCAAAGAGCCTTGAATCCCGATTAAGCTGCCTTTTTTTACATAATCTCCAGTTATTTCAGCAGTTCTGCCCCAAATTTCGAGATTAAACCAGTCTGGTTGATCACTATTACGACTACGACGATTAACTGCTAAAGGAAGATTACATTTAACTGTACCTGATTGAAAGTGAATTATTTCTGGCGCAGCACCAGCACGACCCACTAAGTTAACAACGTTGAGTGCCATGAGCTAATTTTATATAGTACTAAGGAACTAAAATATGATGTTTTAGTCTAGCAAATTATAGCGAATCCCCAATAATATAATTTAGACCTGTAGGGACTACAAAGAGGAAGACATTCCGTCTAGATTTTTTCCCTTAACTCTCTTCGTCCCGAGACTCATCCCACAGATTTTTGTTTCATTACCGCTATGTTGAAGTCCATCGTGTCAACACGGTCACGAAGGTTTTGTTAAGACTGGGTAAATAAAACATCACGCTCAAGCCTAAAACAACTAAAGTCGAACCAATCCAAGTCAAGGCTGTTACCCAAGCGGGTTCACGTTTTACCTGTAATGTAGACTGTTGCAGATCCCCAGGATTCCAAGAAGCTTGAGCGATTTTCCAACCCTTATACCAAGTAGGGTGATTCATCCAGACTTTACGCTGTTCGTTATGATTATTGCTAGGATCTTCAATGCGGATCTTGCTCGTCCACATAGCTACTGACTGCGAACCTTCATTGCGATCGACAACAAAGTCTTCTAACTTAATGCCGAAAGGTATTTCGTATAGTTTGGGACTAAAAGCAGCATAAATGCGATCTTGACCATCCTCTATAGCACTAGCTTCTCCCCAAGGTAGCCACGTTTCTTGTCCAGAGGTGGTCTTAACTAGTAGTGCTGGCGTACCTTGAACTTGTTTATCGGTTGTAGGAATAATTTTTCGTTGCAATTGGGCATGGGGCAAGTATGATTCTAAAGTAATCTCAAAATCAGCCCAACCAGGTGTTACCGTCTGTCCTAATGCCAAAGTTCCAGATTTGAACTGACTAGAAGATTTAGCAGCGTAATAAAGTTGACCTGTTTCTGTAGTAATTACTTTAAAGTAGTCTTTAACTTTTGGAGACTGAACCTGATAGCTCAAATTAACATCTTTTATAGCCTCTCCTGAAATTAGAGTTTTGACGGGCGGAAAATCTCCTTTAGCAAAGACATACCATCGTTCTGTTCCGATTTTAGAAACAACTTCTAAAGTGATCACAGGATTACGATAATTCTCTGATGCAGTAACAGGTTGTTTGTCACCATCAAGGCGAAAATCAGGATAAAAGCCAGTAACTGATACTTCGATCTTTCCTACCTTAAGTCTCTTGGATTGATTGGATTTAACATCAATCGTACGGCTTCTAGATGGTGTGGCGATCTCTAGTTCTCCCCAAGGATGTTTATTGCCCTGACTAGGATTTAATAAACGCTTCAATTCTAGATTATCTTTAACCTTGACTAATTCTAATTTCGCAGGGCCCAATTCTACTTGACTATATTCAGGAGGCAAAACTACTAAAGTGCGGTTGATAGTTTGTCCCATGCGATCGCTTGCCAAGCTCAACTTAACTCCTGGGTTATTGCTAGTTCCTCCATCAATAAAGTTTATTTTCTGTACTGCATTGTCTGTATAAGCTTTTAGTTCCAAACCGCCGACATATTTTGGACTCACAGAACCATCTTGTTTGATAAAAATGCTGCCCTGCTCTATTTCTCCCGCAGCGTTAACCACTTCTAATAAATCTCCCTGGATTCTCAGGCGATCGCCCGCGTTCCTATCTGTTCTTACTAATAACATTCCTTCCATACCCAAATGAATCACCGCAGCCGAACCTGCAATAATCACAATCAATCCAAAATGAGTCAGGGCAAAACCTACTTTTCTTGCCCCACGCCAGGGATAGCGAGACATTGCGGAGATGCCCAAATTAACCGCCAGCATAAACATTAATGCTCCAAACCAAGGGCTTTTGTATACTTCCTGCTGTACTGTGGTTGAACCTACTTGAGATTCATAAAAAGTTGCCCAAATAAGAATGCCGATTATGGCACTGAGTAAGGGTACTGCGAGTTTTATCGAACCAGCGAAACGGGTAATACGATCAAACATGAGTTATTAAGTATAGTTAATATGGAGTTTTTATTTGATCTAAAAAATAAATTTGTAAGACATAGTAGTATTAATACTTATTAGAAAATATGACGTTATTGTTTTTTATTTAATAGCAAAATACACATTTATAGGACTTACACACTGTACAAATTAACCTTGGCGTGTATTAACGAAATTTCATTATTTGAGCCGTTTTCAAAAGTAGCTTCAGAAAGAATTCTGACATAGCAACCGCCACGTCAACTTCAAAAATGGTATTTAATGATACTTAATACGCTAGATACATATTTTTAACTAAGTTTAAGTGCAGAATGTTCATAATCAACAGTATCTTTCGCTACTAAATGAATAGTAAAACCATTATTTCTGTAAAGATTTAAGAATTCTATACCTACTCTTATTTTTAGCTCTAGCTCTTTTAGAAATAAGTTTTAAAGAATCAATCTGAATTAACCAATCGGGTAAAATATAGATTAGAAAGTAATTGAAATGCGTAAAAAGCATTAATTCAATTCTGAAATCAAATACAGACTTTTGGCTCGTATATTTCGCTACAAAACACAGTTAAGAGTTATCTTATAAAGCTATGACATGGATATAGATCTTATTTTCTTCAACAATATAAACATTGCAATTATCATGATTTGTAGATAAGCGATATATATTGTTATTTTGATTTATGCACTTAGAAGTTACAAAATAATTTTTATTGCAAGACACTATTATCTGATGTTGTTGATTTCAAACTAAGTTTATAAAAAACATAAGAGAGGAGAGCGGTAAATAATGTCTTTACAGGTAGAATTACTAGAAAAGAGTTTTGACGAAATAAAACCTCATGCAGATGGATTCGTATCTAGTTTTTATGAAAATCTATTTACGGCTAATCCCGAGGCAAAGCCATTATTTGATACTACTGATATGGAAGCTCAAAAGAAAAAGCTTCTAAGCTCTTTGGTATTGGTAGTAGACAACCTACGGAAGCCTGATGTATTAGATAGTGCGCTTCGCGGTTTGGGTGCGCGTCACGTTAAATATGGAGCATTGCCCGAACACTATCCTTTAGTTGGAAGTGCTTTATTAACTACTTTTGAGCAGTATCTTCAGGACAAGTGGACGCCAGAAGTCAAGCAAGCCTGGGTAGATGCTTATGGTGCAATTAGTGAGATCATGCTTGATGGCGCAGACTATTCTCAAGGAGAAGTTGCTTTAAAACCAGAACCTAATAATACAGAAATTGCTCCTCCCCAAGCTCAACCTTTGAATGATTTAAAAGTAAGTAAAGATAGCCCTTCTACAAGTATGGAATTAGAAAGCTTCTCTTATGACTATGGCAAGGCGACTAGGGCTGTTCTTGCTGGGGGTGGAATCATGGGTATCATCGCCACTATTTTGATAGTGCTGTTTTAGAGTAAAAAAATGGCAAGAAATGTACGTCATGGTTTTCGACCATTAGCTTTATTAAGTTCAAAATCCGCCATTATTATTTCAATGTTGATTTTAGTGTTGTGGCTAGGATCTGCTTTTGCCCTTGATAGTAAGAGTGTCTTTTTACCAGGAGAAACTTCTGATGGTCACGTCTTGTTTGAGACTTCTTGTAAGTCATGTCATGAAGGTTTCAAGCCTGTAAGTAACGATACTTGTAATCGTTGCCATGAGGCGGAGATGGCAAAAGATATACACGGGACGAAAAAGTTTCGCGATCCTCGTTGGGCGGAATTGCGCGAAAACATTGACGTGCTTACTTGTACTGCTTGTCACAGAGAACATGAACATATGTTTTCTCGTGGGGTAAATTTACAACCAGATTTATGTATGGCTTGCCATCAAGGAGTCATTGAAGGTGAATTAGCTAGTCATGATGGTTTTGAGGCTGATGGTTGCTGGACTGCCGGCTGCCACAATTTTCACGATCATCGTTCTATTTCCACTGGCTTTTTACGTACCAATCTCGATCAGTCTTGGATGTTACCCAAACCCGCATTACCAGATCGAGTTGTGACAACGAAGGTAAAAACTGCTCCTAGACCAGATTTAAGTCAAGAGTTTTTGGGAGAAGATATATGAGGAAAAATGAAAAGGCAATTGTCATATTATCTTGTGTTTTGATTTTTTCCTTGATGTTTCCTAACATGGCGATCTCAGGTAGCGTTAGCCAAGCTAAATTACAGAAGATTGAGCAGCAATGGCAAACTAGCGCACACGCCCTAGCTGAAGTGAATTGTTCTAGCTGCCACCAAAATGAAGAGACTAAACAGTTTGTGGACAAGCCCACAGAAGAGAGTTGTAGAAGCTGTCATGATAATAGCGTTGATACTTTTCTTTTGGGTAAACACGGTATTCGTACCTTGGAAGGTTTGTCTCCCTTGACTCCTGCTATGGCTCATTTACCAATGAAAGATAGTTCGTTGGATCGACAAATGAACTGTAATACCTGCCATAACGTTCATACAGTCGATACCTATCAGGCATCCGTTGATTCTTGTCTAACGTGCCATAGTGACAATCACTCTTTAAACTACAAAAATTCTCCCCACGCCAATATATTCCGCGAAATTGGTACTTTACCCCGCCCTAATTCTGATTCTGTTACTTGCGCTACCTGTCACTTACCCAGAGAAGTTTCTGGGGACAGTGTGCTAGTTAATCACAATAATACCTATACACTCAAGCCACGCGATCGCATGGTACAGGAGGTTTGTATGAATTGTCATGGTGTAGAACACGCCTACAACAGCATCTTCGACGATGAGTTAGTCGAAGCAAATTTTGCTCGCCCCCCTACTCAAAAATTGCCAACCTTTAAATTGGTACGCGATTTAGAAAAGAAAAGGTCAAGCAAAGGGAACTAATATATCCCCCATACTCAACCACAAATATTCAAAACTATCCTAACAATGAACAGCGTAATTGAGAGAGTAAAAACCAGCACAATTGCTTTAGTTGCCCTAGCAGTAACAGTCTGCTTTACGGCGATCGCCTGTAGTGGTGGTGGCTCAACCCAAGCTACAGCAGGGATTTCTCCCGAGGTGGCAGTGGACTATGTACATACTGTCTTACTGGCAGATAGAACAGTCTACACTAATCACGTAGTCAATAGATTAAAAAAATTAGAAGGAAAAGACAAACCTGACGGGGTAATTTCTGCCGAAGCAACCGAAGCCTGGGAACAAACAGGAGGCGTACCTTTACCTGCCCAAATGTTCCGTTTGGGTTCAGAAGTAGCAGCCGAAACTGCTGATGAGAAAGGGATTGGCTTTACCTACAACCTAATTTCCACCTGGAACATCAATGATAGTCATGCCCCCAAATCCGAGTTTGAGAAAAAGGCGATGGAAGCAGTTAACGAAACAGGCGAACCCTACAAGGAGTATCAAGAAATTGGTGGTCAGAAATACTTTTCTGCCGTATATCCAGATAAAGCAATTAGCGAATCCTGTGCTAGCTGTCACAATACCCACCCCGTTCACCTAGAGCGTTATCCCGACAAAAAATTCAAGTTGGATGACGTAATGGGCGGTATTATTATCAACCTTCCCATCGAAGAAAGTTAGTCAATTATTAATGTAGGGTGGGTTAGACAGGTTCAAACAATGAAGACAATGTCATTTTGATTAGTCGTAACCCACCATTTCTAATAACTGTTAATTGCTCATAATTCATTGTTCATTGAAAAATGAGACCTAAGTTTTCCACTTTAATTATTCTCACTTTAATCTCCGCAGCAATTCTTGCTCCTTTTGCTGTGAGTCCTATTTATATTCCCATCTTCAGAGAACAGGCTTTTGATGTCCTATATTTTCTCCAGGCTAATATCTACAAACAAATAACGGGCTATATTTCCTTGGCATTTGTGATTGCAGAGATGGTTTTAACCGTCCGCAAACGAGGAAAAAGTTGGAAAATAAAATTATCCGTACCTGGCTCGATGCAGCTATGGCGCAGACTGCATATATTTCTGGGGGTGGGTTTGCTGGCAATAGTTTTGATTCATACTATCGGAGTTGCAGGAATTAACTTTAATGCTATCTTTCTTTGGGTATTCTTTGGCGTTAGCCTATCTGCATTAGTAGGAGTTGTTGCCGAAACAGGAGTAGTAGAGTCATCTCAAAAGCGGTTTTTTCCCATGGTCAAAACTGCCACTGCTGATGGTAAAAAAATTCTTGGTATTTCTAAAGGAAACATGGTGCGGAGTATGCGCGCTTTATGGCTGAATACCCACATTATTTTGGTAGGACTCTTTTTTGTCATGCTAGTTTTTCATATATTTATGGCTTATTACTACGCCTAACATCATTCAATATTTAACTTTATTTTCCAGATTTAAACTTACAAAACATGACTCTGAATATCGATCTTTTAGAAGCTAGCTTCAATCAAGTTAGAAATAATGCAGTAAAGTTTTCTGCTAGTTTCTATAACAAGCTTTTTGTTTGTCATCCAGAATTAAAACCTTTGTTTGCCAAAGCCGATCTTGCTGCTCAAGAAAAGAAACTAATTGCATCCTTAGCCATTATTGTCGAAAATCTTCGCAATCCAGAAGAATTAGCTATGGCATTGAAAAGTCTCGGTGCATACCATCATGAAATAGGCACAATAGAAGAACACTATCCCTATGTCGGACAAGCTTTAGTAGAAACCTTTGCTGAATATCTGGGCGAGAAATGGGATCTTAATACTCATCAGGCTTGGCTAGATGCTTATAGTTTAATTACAGAAATAATGCTAGAAGGTGCAAAAGATCCAAAGGCTTATTTAGGAGGAGAATTAACTTTTTATGAATGGTTAGATTTATATGGCGAATCAAGTCCCAAAATACAAAAAATGATTGCTAATAATACTCATTTTAAATATCGAAATTATAAAGCTGCTAATTAATTTTATTTGATCTGAAGAATCTCAGATGATGGTAGTCAAGGATAGCAATGGTAAACTCATGGCGGTAAATCCTACCTGTACTCATCAAGACAGAAAATGGCAGAATTTTAGTCACACTAACCTAACTAAAATAAAATGACTTTATTTTCTCCAGAAATAGTTTTACAAAAAGTTCAGTCAGGATTTGAATTTAGGCAAGCGGAACTTAGCCGACTAAAACTAGACACACATAACATCGATCGCGCTAATTTCATTGAGTGTTATATGCGTGGTGCAGTTTTTACTAATACTTCTTGCCAAGAAACTAATTTTAAAAAAACTAATTTAGCTTTTGCTAAGTTTAAGAATGTCAATCTGACTCAAGCTATTTTAGAAAGAGTCGAACTAAATAGTTCTGTTTTAAATGATGTCATTCTCAATGATGCTAATGGCTACAAAGCTAAATAATTTGGCACTAAACTTAATAACATCAAGGCAGCTCACCTTAACCTATCTTTCGCAGATCTACGGCAAGCTACAGGTAAAAACATTTATTTTAGTAGTGCTAATTTCAATAAAGCCTTTTTAAGCAAAACAAGATTTGACAACATAAACTTTGAACGAGCTACTATCACTAATGCTGGTTTGCAGGGCGCAATGATTAATGATTCCCGTTGGCACAAGGCAAACTTACAAAACAGCAACTTTACTAAATCTAAAATCACCAACGCCTATTTTAATGATGCTAGTTTAGTCAATTCCAACTTTAGGGAAGCTCATCTAAACAATGTGGATTTTGTAGGAGCAGAATTACTAGAAACAAACTTTTATAGTGCGGAGTTGAATAAGATTAATTTTACTGATGCGATCGCGATTTCAGCAAATTTTGAAGGAGCAAAACTATCAAACATAGATTTGACTAATGCCAATCTACAAGATGCTAATTTTGAAAATACTGTCTGGACAGATGTAAGTTTTGCCAACTCCAATGTCAGTGGTGCGGTCTTTTCCGATGCTCAAGGTTTAACAGACGATCAAAAACAATTATTAAGAAAAAGAGGGGCTTTAAATGTTACTTGATTCTCCTAAAAATACGATAAAAAGACAAAAAATAATTAACGACAAGATACCTTCCAAAACAATCAATATTGCTAAAATTATTATTGGTTTGGTTTTAGCAATTTTGGTTATAGTAGTTCCCATTAATCAATTTTCAGCTTCACCAATAGCACCCCTACAAGATTTGGCAGTTCAATTAGATGGACGCAAAAAGCCATTAGATACAGTGGCGCGGGAAACTGTGGCACAGATACATGGCAAAACTAGCTACACTGCAACTGATGGCGCAAAATTAGACTATTTAGATACCTATCTTTCGTTATGGTTTAATGATCGCGACTGGAATCAAGAAAAATTTATTTTGTTTAGCTATCGTCCCCTAAAAGAAAGGCTAGGACTAGATCCCGATCAAAAATACTTCTCTTTTGCTCAATTAATGCAGTCGAATCTCGGTGAAGTAATTATGACCACCAGAGAAAAGCAAGCCGATAATATTGACCTCAATCGAGACGACAGAGAAGCCCTAACCATTGAAGATCGATTAGCTTTAACAATTGCCACAGTAGGCGATCTGCAATTACCCTTAGTTCCTCATCCTACAGATATCAAAGGTACATGGGTGGGAATCAACGATGCAGAACAATATTATTCCCCTGCTGAAGTTGCCTTAATAAAGTTGGACTATCAACAACTAAAAGAAGCTTATCGCCATAATCCCCAAGATCGAGTTAGTTTGGGGGCAATTGCCCACAAGTTACAGCTTGACTTAGCTTCTCTTAGTCCAGAAATTTATCCTAATACAGAGACTTTAGCTAGAGAAGTCAGATTTTATGGTTTACATCCTTTTGCCAAAGCCTGGATACTTTATGGTTTGGCATTTATCGCAATGCTGATTGTAACTCTATTTGAGTCAGTAGAATTCTCTGGAGGCGCGATCGCCATATTTAGTACTGGTTTGTTAATTCATGGTTATGGCTTTATTGAAAGAATGCAAATTGCTGGTCGTCCTCCCGTTACCAATATGTATGAATCGGTGATTTGGGTGGGTTTTGGGATTAGTGCGATCGCCTTGCTGTTTGAACTAATTTATCGTGCTAAATATTATCTACTGGCTGCTGCACCTCTCTCTATAGTCTGCTTATTACTAGCTGATAGCCTTCCCGCTATTCTCGACCCCACAATTAAGCCCCTCGTGCCAGTCTTGCGGGATAATTTCTGGTTGAGCGTTCATGTCCCAACCATTACCCTTAGTTATGCTAGTTTTGCTTTAGCTTTTGGCTTGGGTCATATTATCCTCGCACAATACCTATTTGTATCCAACAACACTAAACGCATTCGCAGTCTATCCAAATGGAATTATGGTGTTTTGCAGGTAGGGGTGCTGTTACTAACTACAGGCATTCTCTTAGGTGGAATTTGGGCGCACTTCTCCTGGGGTCGTTTTTGGGGTTGGGACCCTAAAGAAACCTGGGCGTTGATCGCTTTGATGTGTTATGTCGTCCCCCTACACGGGCGTTTGGTAGGCTGGCTTAAAGATTTCGGCATGGCTGTTACTAGCGTTGTCGCTTTTAATGCGGTCTTGATGGCATGGTATGGAGTTAATTTTGTTTTAGGTACAGGTTTGCATAGTTACGGTTTTGGGACGGGAGGATCGGAATTATTTATTGTGGTTTTTGTTGGTTTAGATTTATTGTTTGTAGCCATTACCGCAGTTAAAGGTGCAATTTCGACTACGTAATAAAATATTTATGTTAATCTTTGAGTTTTCGATAACTTATTATGACATCGTTAATTATCAAAGTAATGGTGTCATTATGGTGTAGATGTAACTTTATTTGTCTATATGAATACTAAGTAAGTAGGGTGAAATAAAGTCAAATATGTTAAGAAGTATGAATTTGGTTAAAGCTATTACCACTAACCACTAACCACTAACCGTCTTAACAAGTTAATTTTATTAATACCGATCTACTTAACTAAAGCAAAGACTGCTATATGAAAAATCAAAACGTTCCCTATAAATTGATTACTTATGCTGGATTAGGTTTCTTGCTAGTTATGATTTTGGGTATCTTTAAACCCTTTACTATTATTAAAGCAGGAGAAAGAGGAGTAGTAATGAGCTTTGGTAAAGTTGACAAAGTTATTTTAGATGAAGGAATTCATCCAATTATCCCAGTGGTAAATACAGTCAAATCTCTCAGCGTTCGGGTGCAAAAAAATGATATTGATGCGGAGGCTTCTTCCAAAGATTTACAAGATATAAAAACTCAAGTTGCTCTCAATTGGCATATCGATCCGCAGAAAGTTAATCAGGTTTTTCAACGTATTGGGGATGAAGAACAGATTATTTTTCGGATTATTACTCCTGCTGTCGCTGAAATAGTTAAAGCAGCAACTGCACAAAAGAATGCTGAAGAAATAATTACTAAACGTAAAGAAATTAAGCAACAAATTGATGAGGAACTTAAAGGAAGATTAGATGACTATGGAATTTTAGTAGATGATGTTTCTTTAGTTAATGTCTCTTTTTCTCCAGAATTTGCCAGAGCGATCGAAGCTAAACAAATTGCCGAACAACAGGCAAAACAAGCAGATTTTGAAGCTTTAAAAGCTGAAAAGACAGCTCAAGCAGAAATTAATCGGGCGAAGGGACAGGCGGAGGCTCAAAGATTACAAAAGCTCACCCTAACCCCTGCTCTATTGCAAAAAGAGGCGATTAAAAAATGGGATGGGAGATTCCCGACAGTTATGGGAGGTAATGGTGCATTACCTTTTATTAACATTGATCCACAGAAAGTAAATAAATAAATAAATAAATAAAGATGTATGAGTACATGGGTGCTCATATAACCGCCCTGATGATGCAGTTTGATAAACCATGGTCATTGGGGCAATTTGTGCTTGACTAACTATAAATTAAGTTTTTTTCAGCAGGATTCGTTTCACGTTAAAGTAATGTGGATGAGGGTTGAAGAAGATGAAAGCAGCAAGAAGTATTCTAATTATTGGCGGTGGGGTAGTTGGGTTGGCGATCGCCATAGAGTTAAAACGCCAAGGAGCAAAAGTCACTGTAGTTAGTCAAGACTTTATGCAGGCAGCATCCCATGCAGCAGCAGGGATGTTAGCACCAATGGCTGAAAAATTAACCTCGCCCCCATTGCTAGATTTGTGTCTGAGATCTCGTTGGCTATACCCTGAATGGACACAAAAGCTGGAAGAATTAACGGGAGTAGAAACAGGTTATTTGCCCTGTGGTATCCTAGCACCAGTGTATGACAAGCCTGAAGCGATCGCCGAAAACGACCAGACTGTTTGGCTAGAGCAAGAAGCTATTAGGTTATATCAACCAGGATTAAGCGATCGCGTAGTCGGTGGCTGGTGGTATCCCGAAGACGGACAGGTAGATAATCGTTGTTTAATGCGATCGCTCTTGCAGGCGGCTCGAACTCTTGGCGTAGAGATTAAAGAAGACATTAGCGTCAAGGCAATTCAGCAAAAACAGGGTAAGGTTCACGGAGTTTTGACCAATATTGGACAGCTAGAAGCAGAGCAGTATATTTTAGCTGCTGGTTCTTGGTCTAGTCAATTAATGCCCTTACCCGTGCGCCCCATAAAAGGGCAAATGCTATCTCTGAGGATGCCCCAAAAGCTACACCAACCTTTCCCTCTACAGCGGATTTTATACGGCGATGGTATATATCTGGTTCCTCGACAGGATGGCAGATTGATAGTTGGGGCAACAGTAGAACAAGTGGACTGGACTCCTTTTAATACACCCCAAGGAATCCAAAATTTATTAACTAAAGCGACGGAATTATATCCCGCAGCAGCAGATTGGCAAATTGAAGAACTCTGGTGGGGTTTTCGCCCAGGTACACCTGATGAATTACCAATTTTGGGTCGTAGTGCCTGCGAAAATCTGTTTCTCGCTACAGGGCATTATCGTAACGGAATTTTGCTCGCACCGATTACTGCTACCCTAATTGCCGACTTAATTCTGGAACAAAAGTCAGATCCTTTATTGGCTGAATTTAGCTATCAACGTTTTTATCATTCAGGAAATATGACCTCTTTAAGCAATCCTAAGTTACCGCTACAGATTAAATCAACTTCCCAAGTTCCTTTACCTGCTGTACCTACTTCTCTACTAGAAGGTCAGATAACTATTGAAGATGACCACAAGCTAACGATTGCTGGACGCACCTTTAACTCTCGTCTGATGACTGGTACTGGAAAATACCCCACCATGGAGGCAATGCAGCAAAGTGTAGCTGCCAGCGGGTGCGAAATAATTACCGTGGCGGTGAGAAGAGTCCAAACCAAAGCCCCTGGACATGAAGGATTAGCCGAGGCAATCGACTGGAGTAAAATCTGGATGTTGCCTAACACCGCTGGCTGTAAAACTGCTGAAGAAGCGGTTAGGGTTGCTCGTTTAGGAAGAGAGATGGCAAAGCTATTGGGACAGGAAGATAATAACTTTATCAAGCTGGAAGTAATTCCCGATGCAAAATATCTCTTACCCGATCCGATAGGTACACTTCAGGCAGCAGAACAGTTGATCAAAGAAGGTTTTGCCGTTTTACCCTATATTAATGCCGATCCTTTACTAGCAAAACGTCTCGAAGAAGTAGGTTGCGCCACGGTAATGCCCTTGGGTTCTCCCATTGGTTCAGGACAGGGGATTAATAATGCTGCTAATATTGCCATCATCATTGAAGAGGCAAAGGTTCCTGTGGTGGTAGATGCAGGGATTGGAACCCCCAGCGAAGCTGCTTTAGCGATGGAAATGGGGGCAGATGCGTTGCTGGTTAATAGTGCGATCGCCTTAGCTCAAAACCCTGTGGGAATGGCACGAGCAATGGGTTTGGCAGCGATCGCAGGAAGACTAGCTTATCTATCAGGCAGAATCCCTGTTAAGCAATATGCCTCGGCAAGTTCTCCTCTTACTGGCACAATTAGTTAGTCTCATGTTGTTGAGGATCAAATCGTATTTAGGTATTCAATTTAGAATTTGAGATCACATATCATTACATTTTTTTAGCGTAAGATTGGTGTAACAGATAATACATTTATTATTTTTTTACAAAATTATCGTATATTCTGTTACAATTCTTATTAAGTTCTAAAATTTTGACAGTTGTCTCGTTGGGGAACGCACAACTAAAGATTTTTCCAGACTTAAACAACAACAATTTTATCTAGCCAGCGATCGCTTCGCTGGTATTTTTTTTTGGGTCATAATTAATCTAGTATTTCACAACCAGCAGCTTCTTATGAGTTATGAACAGCAATTAGACCAAGATAAAGCCGTGTTACCTCCAGAAGAAGAAGATCTCTTCGATTATGCTTATGAACAGCCAGGAAGTATTCCTGGAACCCTTAATATTGAAGATGATGCCGAGATTCCTAATATTGTTTTAATTGACTACAATAGCGATCGCGCTAATCATATTAGTAACTTGACTCCAGAAGCTTGCGCAGCATACATGAATACTGATTCGGTATCTTGGGTTGATGTCAAAGGTTTAGGTAGTGAAAATATCTTGAAGCGACTAGGTAAGGTATTTAGCTTACATCCATTAGTATTAGAAGATATAGTCAATGTTCCTCAACGACCAAAAGTAGAAGATTATCCTCAACAATTGTTAATTATCACTCAAATGGTTGTTCCCAAACCATCAGGAGAAGGTTTTTGGTTAGAACAAGTAAGTTTAGTTGTTGGTAAAAACTATATCCTGACGGTACAAGAATATCCCGAAAGAGATTGTTTGCGACCAGTACGCCGACGGATTAAATTCAACAAAGGATCAATCAGAGAGATGGGGGTTGATTACTTAGCCTATGCTCTTTGGGATGCCATTATCGATGGCTTTTTCCCTGTCTTAGAAATATATGGCGAAAAGATTGAAGCTCTCGAAGATGAAGTTATCTTTAATCCGAGTAATCAAAGTTTGGCGAAAGTATATCAAGTCAAAAGAGAATTGCTGGCTCTACGACGGGCAATTTGGCCTCAACGCAATGCTTTAAATACCTTAATTAGAGATGCTAGCAGCGTCATTAATCCAGAAATATTAGTATTTTTACGAGATTGCTATGACCATACAGTACAAATCATTGACATTATTGAAACCTACCGCGAACTAGCTTCGAGTCTTACAGATATTTACCTTTCAGCTATCAGCAATAAAATGAACGAAGTAATGAAACTGCTGACAGTAATTTCAAGTATTTTTATTCCTCTAACTTTTATTGCAGGAATCTATGGCATGAACTTTAATCCAGGTGCCTCCCCCTTTAATATGCCAGAGTTACAGTGGTATTGGGGTTATCCTTTTTGTTGGGCATTAATGTTAGCCACAGCAGGCAGTTTGATTTTCTATTTCTGGCGACGAGGTTGGTTTGCGAATTTTTCCAATACCATCAAATAGATGTTATATACAAGAGATTGGTTTTTTGACTTTACTTGCTCAATACGTGGTTATTAAAGATCCCTTAGAAGCGATCATAGAATGGCGCAAGGCGATCGCGTAGCTAGCCGATTGGGTCGCAAGTCCCTAGGACTCAGGCATCGCACATTAGTAGTTCCTCTCTTTTGAACGATCGCAACACAACAATTTAGGCGATCGCTTTTTTTGCTCTCTGGATACAAAACATAATGCACTTTACAAGCTAAGTAGCTGGGTGGAATTAAATAATATGTAGTCGGGCAAAATTAATTGGATAGTTGAGAAAGGTAGTAGGTAGTAGGTAGGAGGAAAATATACAAATAATTCTGCTTAGGTACTTAGAGATCGCTTTATTGATGATCTCAATCATAGTCAGGTAGGGAATACTAAAATTGATCACTGATATAGCA
>CAJICN010000483.1_pt1 | contig 14624 bp, 11 predicted proteins | sample 9199651 | NCBI WGS metagenome assembly CAJICN01 (sample SAMEA7708343, study PRJEB35096) | sediment metagenome | biome: marine neritic benthic zone biome [ENVO:01000025]; feature: sediment [ENVO:00002007]; material: shallow marine sediment [ENVO:03000034] sea grass bed [ENVO_01000059] ...
ATCAATCACCAGTTGTAAACAATCAAGGAAGCTGAGTAATTGAGGGTCTTTTTGAGCTGGTGTGGCCGCTTGCAGCATTAGTTCTCGCAGCAGATTGTAGACAATCATCATGGCATAGAGTTCTTGTTCGACTAACTCTGGTAGTTTGCTGCGAAATAAGGTGGGCATCTGTCCTCGCAAGGTAGCACATTGGTGGGTTTTGATTTCATCCAGGCAGAGTTCAATGTCCCACCGTTTATGATACTGCATCACCAACTCTTGGGCGCTGATGCTGGGGTCGAGAATGTTGGTGACCAGACGTGCAGGGCGAAAGCCTGGAATTTGATAGGTAATCACTCGCAGTGTGAGTGTTTCGCTCTGCCATTTTTTTCGCTTCTCTGTGGAGTGCAAGGGGTCCAGAATTTTTCCCTGCTTGTGGCAGAGATAACTGCCGTCTGGCAATCGTTGGGCCACGGGCAAGACAGGATTACTACTGACTTTGAGGAGAAAGCCACAGTCTTGTTGCTCAATGGCCAACATCATGGGAAAGGAGTAGAGACCTGCATCAACCATAAACAGCAAGTTCTTTGCTTTTAGCCGTTGGAGGATGCTCATCATCAAGGTGCGTTCTCCAGTACCTTTCCCTTTACTCGGTCCATAAGCCACATCGAGCAGTAAACGGGGACCAATGGCTAACAAGCTCACCCAGCGCATTTGGGGATAGGCACTTGCTTCCCGTCTGGACTTGGTCTTGCTGAATCGCTCCTGATTGGCAGCGGTATCTGGCATACTGCCTGTACTGCCATCGAAGGCGACACTCACCCATCCATGAAAATCAGCAACCAGCGGGTTAAACGTAGCCACCACTTGTTCAAACAGTAGTTTAAATACTGCCGAGCCTACCCGTTTTCGGGCATGAGTAATCGTGCCCTCGGCCACTACTGCTTTGGGCAAGAGGCAGGACAACCAGCGCCACCCTGATACCATCCAATTGAGCACCGCTGTGCAGCTCAAATCCCTTCGGATGGTTAATGCCAGAACCAACCACACGACCAAGCTCGATACTAATTTAGTTACTGAGCGCTCTTGGTCTTGTTTGACCTGGGCTAACACCTCTGTGAGCAAAGGTTCTAGCCGTTGAGCAAACGGATTGAGATTATAATCTGCGCTCTTGTCGGCTAAATTGCTTGCTTGGATAGCTGATTTGACCATTGAAACCTTGCTGTGGATGGCAATATAGGACGTAGAATATCCTCTCACATTACAGCAGGGCCCATCTTACCTACTGGTACTTGTAAATTTCATTCAGGGGTATTGGCTTTAAACCAGTAGCCTAAAATTTCGTATAATTCTGTTTTTTACCAATGCCAATAGTAAGAATAGAAACCTAATTTAGTATTTATTGAGATTAACACCTGCTTCTTTTGCCATGGCACCAATGCCTCTTTTTTCTAAAGTCTTGATCGCTTTTGTAGATAGGCGTAATCTTACCCAGCGGTTCCCTTCCGCCCACCAAACTCTTTTCCACTGCAAATTCACACCTTGTAATTTTTTATTACGACGGTGAGAATGGGATACTGCCATAGCGTTATTGGCTTTCTTTCCCGTTATTTGGCACTTACGACCCATGATTTAACTCCGATTGCGATTGTATTTCACGATCTCTTATTATAGCTAATGATAGACTTGAACGATAAAGTGATTTGCGTCCATTTTCCTGGCTTCCTCTTCTCTTGACGGTTGACTGATATACCTACCAATGAATCTGACTGAGGATATAGCGCAAACGGTCATAATCATCCTTCAGAAGTGTACTGAGAGTTCGACCGACATTAACTAACCAATCTCGATTGGCCTGACGTTGGCGATAGACATCTCGCACTGATGCTGCAACTAAAGACTCCACTGGTATATCCTTTGCCGATAAGAGGGTTCTCAAGAAATCCAGATTTTCGGTAAAGTGAACTACCTCGAACGCATCGCAGTGATAAACCGATTGATGAATCTGAGGTGGACGAGGCGGTAAATATTGGTACACTTGCCCTAAGTTTTGGCCGTTCAAGTTATTGGGAGTTTCAAAACCGACAATAGCTGCTTTAAATTCGGTTTTTAGCATCGCAAAAATCTGAGGCTGCTGTTCCCGCAATTCCTCTAAAGATAAGCCTAATGCCCTAGCACGGTGAACTGAATCAATGGGGCTAGTAGTGACGTAGGTGACTACGGCAAAAATCTTATTGCCAGACTCCTCATCAAAAGATTTGATCCAGCTACCGAAAGGAGGCATTACGGGGAACTTAAGATCCTCTGGTTCGAGACATTGAGCTAAATATTGAGTCGTAGAGGTTTCGATCACCTCACCAATATGCTTGGGATTGCGATCGTCAACTGTAAATTGAGGCAGGGGAAGACGCATACTTTAAGGGATGAGGGATAAGAAATGAGGAGATAAACAGTTTGTTTCTCCAAAAGCTAGCTTTATCCTGGGTATATTAACGTTATTTTTTCTTTTTGGTTAAGTCTACGGCTTCTAATTCAGATAAATTAAAGGTGACTAGCTTATCCCAATTGCCTCCTTCAAACAACACAGCAACTTTACTGTCGTCTATGCGCTGGACTAACCCCTGAAAATTATAGTAGATATCATCAGAGTTAGTAACTTTAACTGTTGCACCAGGTAAGATAATCATTTTGTTAAATGCGATCGCTCTTTACAATAATTTGTCTTATTTAGCTTACCAAGTAAACTCAGTTAGGTTAAGTAGTCTATTAGCAATCAATGGCGATCGCATATTTTTACGGTCGCCAAAAATAGTATCAGAGGCTATGGTGGGTTCAACTATGGTTAGCCTTTTTACAATAATTTTTTTTAATTAACAGATTAGGAAAGATATATAGCAATTAAGACATCAAGTCACCAAGTTAATTGTTATTTATCAGATTAAGTATTCCTCAAAGCCATAGTAATATTTAACATTTTTAATTTTTATAGTTGAAATTTGCGCGATGACTGAATATTCAAAGAAATTTTTATATATTATTGCAGATAAGCGCAGCGAATTATTGGTGCTGATTGGATTATTTTTAGTCACGTCGGTATTAGAAGCATTTGGTATCGGTTTGATAGGACCTTTTATTGCTTTAGCAACTAATACCGATCTAATTCACCAAAATTCCAATTCAGAGTGGCTTTATACTCAGTTTAATTTTAGTTCTGAAGTAAATTTTGTAGTCATATTAGGGATTGGAGTCGCAGGAATCTTGTGGCTAAAATCAATTATCGGTTTTAGCGTCCAAAAATACATTTTTGGCTTTGGTTTTGGTCAGCAAGCTGATTTGAGAACCAGATTAATGCGTGCCTATTTAAAAGTACCTTACACTTTTCATCTTAGTCGTAATACAGCTTCTCTAATCCAAAATATACTCAATGAAACATTGGTTTTTGCCAATGGCGTTCTCATGCCAACTTTGTTTACTGGAGCAAATTTGGCTATTGTCATTGCATTATTAATTTTACTATTTATTACCGATACAGTTGTGACCGTATCAGTACTAGCAGTCTTGTTAGTTGTTTTTGCCTTTATCTATCAGTTTAGACGTAGAGTGGGGGAGTGGGGTAAACAAGCCTCCGTAGCTAACAAAAAAATGGTGCAGATTATTAATCATGGTATGGGTGGTTTTAAAGAAACACGCATTATTGGCTGCGAAGTTTATTTTGAAAAGCAACTGGAACACCAAGCGCAAATATATAAACAGGTTGTGGAAAAGTTTCAGTCTTTTTCTCTTCTGCCAAGATATACTTTAGAGCCAGTTTTAATTAGTTTTATTATTGGTTTTACGATTATTTCTTTACTAACAAATCAAAACCTAAATACTTTAACGGGGACTTTAAGTGTATTTGGGCTAGCTTCGGTTAGATTGCTTCCTGCTGCTAGTAACTTGATGCAGTCATATGGAGGAATTAAGCGTTCATCTTATGTCGTCGATCTCCTCTACCGCGATCTTAAGGAACTTGAGACTTTACATACTCAAGATCATGCAACATCAAGTTGGAGAGCGGAACTTAAATTTGAGCAACAATTATCAATCGAGAACTTGAGCTACACTTACCCTGGTGCATCTAAATTAGCTTTAGATAATATTTCTATCTCCATTAAAAAAGGAGAATCTATTGGCTTAATTGGTAAGTCTGGGGCTGGTAAAACTACCATAGTAGATATTATTTTAGGACTATTGCCCATCAAAGATGGCGATCTAAAGATTGATGGGGTTTCAGTAAAAGATAATCTGGTTTCCTGGCAGAAGAAAGTAGGCTACATCCCCCAATCTATTTTTCTCATTGACGATACCTTAGAACATAATATTGCTTTTGGCGTAGAAGATGCCGAAATAGATCGTTATCGCTTAGAACAAGCTATTGAAGCCGCCCAATTAACCGAAGTAATTACTAGATTACCTCAAGGACTTAAAACCGTTGTGGGAGAAAGAGGAGTTCTCTTGTCAGGTGGGCAGAGACAACGAGTCGGCATTGCTAGAGCCTTGTATCACGAACGAGAGGTATTAGTTTTAGATGAAGCTACCGCAGCTTTAGATAACGAAACTGAACATCTAGTTACTAAAGCAATTGAATCTCTCAGTGGTAAAAAAACCATTATTATCATTGCCCATCGTTTAACTACTGTAGAACAATGTGATTGCATCTATCTAATGGAAAACGGACAGGTCATCCAGTCAGGTAGCTATGAGCAAGTAGTGTTAGAAAAACCAGTAACTCGTTAAACAACTTTTAGCCTTGCTGAGAGATTTTATACAGATGAATAAAAAATTATTTAGGTTTAGCAAGTTAATAATCTTGGGACTGTTTGGTAGCATTACTTTGGCGATTATTATTGCCTTGTCATTACCAAGTATTAAAACTCGCTGGCAGTTTGACCGCGCACCTATAGCTTTAGCCAGTTACGATCTATTCGATCTGGGAGTGGTTGATGCTAACTCTGATGGCAATCTAGATTTATTTACTGTTAACCATAGTGCTGCACAAAGCCTCAAGTTGGGCAATGGTACAGGTAAATTCCGCGATTCACTTTCGGCTTGGAATCTCGATCAAGACCGTGAATTTCCTCAGCTAGAAGATTCCCTGGCTCAACCAGAATTTAACCAGCCTGGACTATATATTTATCGAAAAGATAAAGCTCTTTACTTACACGGTTACAAACTTGGTCAACAGACTATTTCAGGAACTTTGCAACTATCTTGGGGGATAACGATAGAACAGCAAAAAATGTTCGCACTCCAAACGAGGGCAGAAACGCAACCATTAGGAACAGTAGAAACAAAAGTAGAGTTTACCGCTAGTGATAATGGCTGGTTAATCATTAGGGGCAAAGATGATATTGTCGAAATTCCGCATAAATTTCAGCTAGATCCTGATGTTTCTCTGGCAAACATCCATATCGGGATCAATAAACTCCAACCAAATAACCATCGCTTTGATTTAATGTGGCGCGATCGCCATACTATGGCATGGACAGATATAAATCAAGATGGACAGTTAGATGTTTTTATTGGTCGTGGTGCAGTTAAAGGTCAAATCCAACAGGTTAGAGATCGCCTTGATGATGAACTGATGATCTATACTCCGACTAATTTTGTCAATGAGATTGCAGATTCGGGAATGAGCAAAAAAGATTGTCCCGCAAGACAATCAGCTTGGGTTGATTTTAATAATGATGATCGTCTAGATCTCTACTTAGTTTGCGGTAGAAACAATAGACCGGAACATCCCAATCAATTGTGGCAGCAACAAGCTAATAGAAAGTTTATCGATCTTGCCCCTGAATTGAGACTGGACTTTTCCGAAGATGGTTGTTTTCGCTGGCTAGATGCTGATCGCGATGGCGATCTGGATTTGCTAGCAACCAGGGAAAAAGTAATCGCCTTATGGCTTAATCAAGGCGATCGCTTTGAACCTCATACCATAGTTGTCAAGGGCAAAGCTAAAATTATGAATTTGGCGATCGCTGACTTTGATCGGGATGGGGATCTTGATGCCTATGCCAGTTCTAAGTATGTAAAACAACCAAATCTACTGTTAGTCAATCACAATGGTAGTTTTAAAGCGGTAAATCCTCAAATTTGGGGACTCCCAGAAACAGGTATCAATGCAGCTTGGATTGATTATGACCGCGATGGATTAACCGACCTACATCTTGTCCCTCAAGGAATTTATCGTCAGCTACCTAATCATCGGTTTAAAGCAACAGAAATACTTAATTTCAGTCGTAATCTTAGCAAAATAACCGATGCTCGTGGCGTTTGGTTTGATTTTGATAACGATGGTACAGAAGATTATTTATTATCAGCCAAGCAAACTCCTTCTATATTATCACGCTTGAAAAACAAGCTGTTTCCTAACGATGATACTAATAACTGGCAAAAGATCTGGCGTGCCAGTCTGTATCAGAATATTAAACCTCAAAACCATTGGTTGCAGATTGCTCTATCAGGTTCGCCAGGAAATCCTCAAGGAATTGGTACGGCAGTTGAAGTTATTACTTCACAGGGAAAACAGCTACAACAGGTAGGTAACACTGACAATTCTTACTATTCCCAAGGACATTATCGTCTCTATTTTGGACTAGGAAAAGACGAACAAGTTAAAGCCATTAATCTTAAATGGCCTGATGGTCAAATCCAGCACCTCGAAAATCTATCCGGTGATCGCCTTTTGGAGATTAACAAAACTATTAGTTAACTTTAGACAAATAAAAAATCATGAAAAATATCAGTTTCAATTCACAACCACAAAATTTCCTGGAAAAAAGCATCGTAAAACCTTTGAAACAACTGCGCCGAAGTATTTTAAAAAAAGCCTGGTCAGAGCCAGTTAAACCGATTGTTTGGCATAATTTGCTCTGGTGGATTTATCAAACAGCTAAAACTGATATTCGGCATTACCAAAAACAGGAACGTTCTCTAACTGTAAAAAGAGTTAAGGGAATCATGGGACCTAATTTACAAAATCCGATTTTTATTATTGGCTCTCCTCGCTCTGGAACGACGTTCTTAGGAGAATGCCTGGGGACAATTCCTGAAATTTCTTATCACTTTGAGCCAGTTCTGATTAAAGCAGCTTCTCGATATATTTACACTCAACAATGGCAGTTTAACCAAGCTAGCAGTTTCTACCGACAAGTCTATGCTTGGCTGATGCGCTTTCAAGGCGATGGGGATTTACGTTTGGCAGAAAAAACCCCCAGAAATAGCTTTATCATTCCCTTTTTGGCTCAAGTTTTTCCTGAGGCTAAATTTATTCACATTATTCGTGATGGACGAGATGTTGCTTTATCCTTGAGTCAAAAGCCTTGGTATAACAAAGAACTAAATGGTTCGACTATGAGAGAACCTGGTGGATATTTATGCGGTTCGACACCCCGTTTTTGGGTAGAGTCATACCGCCATGATGAGTTTAAAACTACTGATAATATTCATCGTTGCATTTGGTTGTGGCGCAGATATATAGAAGCTGCTTCTGAGGGAATGAATTCACTATTGCCAGAGCAAAGATATGAGCTTAAGTATGAAGATTTAGTAATGAATCCTCACGACGAAGGAATTCGCCTATTGGATTTTTTAGATATTAACAAAGATAATTCCCGCTCAATTTTTCAGCAACACTTAATTAAACAAGCTCGCCTAGACTCTGTTGGCAAATGGCAATCTGACTTGTCACAAAAGGATGTGGCAAAGATCAGGAAAGAAGCATCAATTTGCCTGGAAAAGTATGATTATAAATTTCAAGTAAACTAGTTGCCATTTTAAAAATTATCAGTAAAAATATTGTTAATTATTCCTTAATCTTAAAATTACTAATACTTAAAAAATATTTTGAAAATTGTTTTTTTATCGGACTGGATTACTAATCCATATAAAGAACTATTATCTAGACATTTATCTGTTCAAGGAGCAATAGTATATGAATATTTATGGAGTACCTTTTTTATTTCTAAGGCACTCAGTAAAGGAAGATGCGATATCCTACATCTTCATACCCTTCATCCCTTCTTGTTAGGAAAAAATTATTTAACTAGAAGCCTTAAATTATTACTATTTATTAGTCAAATTCTTCTTCTAAGAATATTAGGCGTTAAAACAGTTTGGACTGTACATGAATGGTCAGATAAACTAGCTGGAGGAAAAAATAATTTATCAATTAGAGCTGCAATAATTGCTGTAAGCTGCTTCTCTGCTGTTATTGTTCATTGCGAAACAACCAAGCAAGAAATTAGCAAGCTGCTAAATATAAAACCAGCAAAAGTTTTAGTTATCCCTCATGGAAATTATATTCAATACTATGAAAATAAGGTAACTACTACTCAAGCAAGAAAATTACTCAACTTGCCCAGCGACAATCTGGTTTTTGTCTTATTTGGCAATATCTATCGTTATAAGGGAATTCTAGAAGCAATTGAAGCCTTCACGATGTTCGATTGTCCCCAAGCCTCTTTATTAATTGTGGGTCAAGTTGGAGAATCTGAACTAGAGACAGATATTAAAACTGCTATTGGTATCAATCAAAATATCACTCTAATCGCCGAACGGATTCCCGACCATGAGGTTCAAATCTATCTTAACGCTGCCGACTGTATTTTATTACCTTATACGGTCTATACCACTTCTGGAGTAGCTATTTTGGGAATGTCTTTTAGCAAAGTGTGTCTGGCACCTCAAATCGGTTTCTTCCAAGATGTTATCGATGAACAAGGTGGCTTTCTGTACGATTTGCCCCATCAAACAGGTTTAGAGATCGCTATGAACCAAGCCTGGAATAATCGAAGCCAATTAAAAGATATGGGGGCGCATAATTTGGCTCGTATGGCGCAATGGAATTGGGATTATGTCGCCAAGTTGACTCTAGCAGCTTATGCCAATAATACCAAAGTGAAGAATTAAACATTGCACCGCAATTATAAGTTTAAACATTTACTGGGAGCTATCAATCATGACTCATGCTCGTTTATTACCTGCAATTGTAGTTGTTGCTTTTGCCAGACCATTAGCCCTAGAACGTCTACTAAAAACTATTGCTAGGGCAAATTATCAGACTGATGAAGAAATTCCTCTTGTGATTAGCATCGATAAGGGAGGCAGTCGCGAAACTCTTAAGGTTGCCCACGATTTCGTCTGGCAACACGGCAGCAAAAGAATTATCGAACATCAGAAAAACTTAGGCTTACGTCGCCATATTATTTCCTGTGGCGATCTTACCCAGGAATACGGGGCAGTAATTATTTTAGAGGATGATTTACTAGTATCTCCAGAATTTTATCGCTATTCAGTTGAGGCAATTGCTTATTATGAAGATCGTCCAGAGATTGCTGGCATTTCTCTTTATTCCTACGACTTTAACGAATATGCAGAAACTAAGTTTATTCCATTAGAAGATGGCTACGATAACTACTTTATCCAAACTGCTTGTTCTTGGGGTCAGGCATGGACAAGAAAACAATGGTCAGGATTTAAACAATGGTATGATGCTGATTTTTGTTCCGCAACTATAGATAAAATTGCCCCTCAAAAATTAACAGAGTGGTCAGAAAAATCTTGGAAAAAATACTTTATTAAATACATAATTTCCCAGAATAAATATTTTGTCTATCCACGAATTTCTCTGTCAACTAATTCTGGTGATCAAGGAACAAATCATAGTGGAGGAGGCAATTTTCAAGTTTCACTACTTTTAGGCTATAAAAGATATAATTTTAGTAATTTAGAACAGTCTATATCTATCTATGATAGCCATTATGAAATTAAATCTTCCTGTCTAAAGAAACTAAATCCTAAACTACCAGATTTGGATTTTGAATGTGATTTCTACGGGACTAAAACATTAGAAAATATTCGTTCTAATTATCTAATATCAATAAAAGAATGTTCTTTTCCGTTAGAAACCTATTCTTTGTCTCTCATCCCCCAAGAGCTAAATATTATTTTTAAATTATCAGGAAATTGTTTTAGCTTAGGTCAAACAAAACATTTTAAAGAAATTAAATTATCCAACAGTATTACTCAGTTAAAATATCTGCATAAAAACTTAGGTTGGACAAGATATAAAAATATCTTACAGCAGACATTCATTGATTTAATTTCTCAAAAATTGAGTAATTTATTAATCACTGAAAAACTATAAAAACAAACCAGAATATTTTATGAAAATACTTCATGTAGCATCATCTGAAAGTTCGGGCGCAGGGCGGGCTGCTTTACGTTTACATCAAGGGTTATTAAATAAAAATGTTGATTCTTCAGCCCTCGTATTATATAAGAACTCAGACAATTTATCAGTAAGGGAATTAAATAAAACTACTAGTTTCTATAAACAAGCTCAAGATAAGTTGTCAAAGCAAATTACTATAAAGATTTTTAGTTGCAATACTGATTTTTCAGACAATTTTACTCCTTCTTTAATTCTTGATTCAATTAAAGAAAGAAAGGCTGATGCGATCAATCTACATTGGATTGGACGAGAATTTTTAAAAATAGAAGAGCTTAAACAACTGAAAACTCCTCTAGTCTGGACTTTACAGGATATGTGGTCTTTTACAGGAGGCTGCCACTATAGCGAATCCTGCGATCGCTATACCGCCTCTTGTGGTGCTTGTCCTCAACTGGGTGGGAATAAAGAGCGAGATTTATCTCGTTGGATCTGGGAACGTAAAACCAAAGCATGGCAAGATCTGGACTTAACTATTGTTGCTCCAAGTACTTGGATTGCCGACTCTGCCAAGTCTAGTTCCCTCTTTCGCGATCGCCGAGTAGAAGTAATTCCCTTCTGTCTTGATACCGATAAATACAAACCAGTAGACCGCCAGACAGCTAGAGAATTATTAAATTTACCTCAAGATAAGCAGCTAATTCTGTTTGGGGCCTTTAGTTCCACTACAGATGAAAGAAAGGGATTCCATCTCTTAGTTCCAGCCTTACAAAATCTCAGTCAGGCTGGTTGGGGTGAGAAAGTAGAACTATTAGTCTTTGGTGCTTCTCAACCGAGAGAACCCGTTGAACTAGGTTTTAAAGCTAACTACTTAGGACGATTTGATGATGATGTATCCCTGGCATTACTCTATTCTGCTGCTGATGTGATGATCGTGCCATCGATTCAAGAATCCTTTGGACAAACTGCTTCGGAATCTTTGGCTTGTGGTACGCCAGTGGTTGCTTTTAAGGCTACGGGACTAAAAGATATTGTCGATCATCAGCTCAGTGGTTACCTAGCTAAACCCTACGAGGTCGAAGATTTGGCCCAGGGGATTGCTTGGGTTCTAGAAGATAGCAAACGTTATCAACAGCTACGGCTTAATGCTAGAGCTAAAGCGATCTCCACCTTTGCTTTGGAATTGCAGGCTGATCGTTACTCATCTCTCTATGAGGAACTTTTAACCGCCAGCAATCAAACTATGAAGCAATTCGTAACCGTTAGTTAATACCGTCAAACTTTGATGATGCTTACAAAACAATCTAGTAGTTTCAAATCACTGCACCATTTTACAACACAACCTGCTGTGAACGTTAGTCAGAAACGATTAATGTTATTTGACCTCCTGGTTGGGGGGCATCATGGCAGCTACATCCAACACTTAGTAGAGTATTGGCTCAAGCAAAATCGACCAGCTAAATTATATATCGTCGTTTCGCCTCAATTTTTCACCAGACACGCAGATGTGGTGGAGTTAATTAACCAGAATGAATCTAATAATATCGATATAATTGCGATCGCACCAGAGGAAGAAGCTGCTTTAAACTCTCCTCAATCTAAACTGAAACGGGTCTTCAGAGCCTTTCGAGAATGGAATTTACTTTGCCAGTATGGGAAATTGTTAAAGGCTACCCACTGTTCGATCATGTACTTTGATACCTTGTGGTTGCCTCTAGTCTTGGGTAAAAAATCCCCTTGTCCTTTTTCGGGTATTTATTTCAGACCCACATTACATTACAGGAATTTTGCGAATTATTCAGCCAACAGGCAGGAACAAATGCTGCAATGGCGAGAAAAACTAACCCTAACTCGGCTTTTACGCCATTCTCAGCTACATACATTATTTTGTATTGACCCCTTTGCTCCAAAATACATTGAAGAAGTATTTTCCAGTCACGTACAGCTACTTTCTATTGCCGATCCTGTCAAAATCCCCGACCACTTAAAGTTACCTCAAGGTAGTTTGAAGGAGAAGCTCGGTATTGAAACTGATAGAAAAGTATTTCTATTATTCGGCGCATTAACAGGACGCAAAGGTGTCGCTCAGTTATTAGAAGCTATCTCTTTATTATCATCAGATCTCTGTCAGAAAATATGTCTTGTGATGATTGGTGAAGGCGACAAACAATCGATTGAAACCCAAGTTGAAACTTTCTGTCGAACTAAACCAGTTCAAATTATCGGTCATTACCAATTTGTCCCCGAACAAGATGTATCCCAATATTTTCAACTAGCAGACTTCGTACTGGCACCCTATCAAAAACACATAGGAATGAGTGGGATCTTGCTATTGGCTGCTGCTGCACAAAAACCCATATTAAGTTCCAACTACGGACTAATGGGAGAACTGGTGCGACAATACCAGCTTGGTTTAACTGTTGATTCGACTTTACCTCAAGAAATTGCTGATGGCATAACTGAATGTTTGCAGAAATCTCCAGAACAATTAGGCGATCGCCAGCAAATGAAGACTTTTGCCGAACAAAATTCTGCCGAACGCTTTGCTCAAGTAATTGTTGAGCATTTGGCAAGTTAGTTCAGCAACGCACACATCAATTATAAAAAAATACTATGATTAGCGAAATCTTAACTACACCGACTACCAAAAGTCAGCCTAAAGCTAGGCGCATTGCCATGCTCTTTCAGGGAGCAGGACACTACTGGCAACCGATATTGAGTGAATTTACGAGCTTGTTTCCTCAAACTACGGTTTTTACTCCTGCTTGGCCTGGCTTTCTTCCTGGATTTGAAGATTCTATCAAAGTAATCAAAGTAGGAGAGATGAAAGTTGTTTCTCAGGATAAATCTGCCAAAGGATATAGTCCTTCCTTTACCTACTTGTCTCCTAGCATCATTACTCATTTGCTGCGATATCAACCTGAAGTAGTCTTTTCTACTGCTTTTTCGCTTTGGACTCTATTGGCTTCGATTTTAAAGATCATTTTTAGGTGGCGAATAGTAGTTGTTTTTGATGGTAGCTCTCCAGGAGTAGATCGTCTCGATTCAAGATTGCGTTTCTTCGTGCGACGATTAATTGTCAGACTAACAGATGCTTTTATCACTAATACTGATGCTGGGAAAGAGTATCTAACTCAAGCAATTGGTGTTGAAGAAAACCGTGTTTTTGTCCGTCCCTACTTAATACCCCATCCTAAAACCTACGCCCAAAATTCTCCAAATTTACAGTCAGACGAAGCAAAACTGAAACGTCCGATCTTTATCTGTGCGGGTAAACTCATTCCCCGAAAGGGATTATTAGAATTACTACAAGCCTGTCGTCTTCTGCAAGCTCAAGGATATGAAGATTACTCCCTGTTGCTTGTCGGTGATGGATTGCAGCGTCAAGAACTCGAAGAATTTACCCAGGCTCATAATCTGAAAGAGCAAGTCCAGTTTTTAGGTAATGTCGAATACGAACAGATGGGCAACTACTATCGGCAAGCAGACGTTTTTGTCTTTCCCACCTTAGAAGATGTCTGGGGTTTAGTCACTGTTGAAGCCATGATGTTTGGCAAACCCATTCTTTGCTCAAAATGGGCAGGAAGTGCGGAAATTGTAGAGGAAGGCAAAAATGGCTATGTCTTCGATCCTCATGCTCCAGAGCAACTAGCGGAATTAATGAGTCAATTTATTGATTGCCCTGATTTAATCAACAAAATGGGTGAAAAATCCCAACAAATTATGACCGATCACCAGCCAGAAGCAGTATCTCAATTTATGGCTGAAGTTGTTGATTTTGTCAGATCGTAACCAGATTAAACAGCTTTCACTTATTAAATAAACTTTTAGGCATTTAAGGAAAAATTAACTATGACCGAAACAGTCGAGCAAAAATCAGCATATATCATCATACCTGTTTATAATCGTCGTCAAATTACTCTTGCTTGTCTAGAGAGTCTTAAAACCACTGGCGATTTATCTCGATATCAAGTGGTAGTAGTAGACGATGGCTCTACCGATGGAACTAAAGAAGATATTAAAGCTCTTTATCCAGATGTTACCGTTATTGTCGGCGATGGCGATCTCTGGTGGACAGGAGCGATCGCTTTAGGCATGAAGTACGCTTACGACCAGGGCGCAAAGTATTTTCTCTGGCTCAATGATGATTGTTTGCCTCAGCTTAATGCTCTGCCGCAGCTAGTGGCACATATGGAGCAACATCCCGATACCATTGCTAGCGCCAGCTTTTACAACCCAGAAGCTACCGAACCATCGCGCTATAGCGGTTTTCGCGGTCGGCAAGGTCAAGCTGCATCGGTAGGAACAATTCTAGAGGTAGAAGGAACCTCTGGCTGGTGTGTAGGAATTCCCGTGGCGGTAGTCGATCGCATTGGTCTACCTGAAGTATCCAAGTTTCCTCATTACGCGGGGGACAGTATGTATACCTATAAGG
>CAJICN010000081.1_pt1 | contig 14333 bp, 11 predicted proteins | sample 9199651 | NCBI WGS metagenome assembly CAJICN01 (sample SAMEA7708343, study PRJEB35096) | sediment metagenome | biome: marine neritic benthic zone biome [ENVO:01000025]; feature: sediment [ENVO:00002007]; material: shallow marine sediment [ENVO:03000034] sea grass bed [ENVO_01000059] ...
CCTTCTAGGATTTTGGCAGCAGCGCGATAGTGTCCGATGTTAGTCATGCAAGAACCAATAAAGACTTCATCTACTATGTCTCCTGCACATTCAGACATTAACTTAACGTTATCAGGATCATTAGGTGCAGCAACAATGGGTTCTTTGATTTCATTGAGGTTAACTTCAATAGTATCTGCATATTCCGCATCCTTGTCCGCAGACATTAACTCTGGGTTGGCTAACCACTGTTCCATCTTGGCTACCCGACGCATGATAGTACGAGCATCGCTATAACCACGGGCAACCATATTTTTCAGCAGTGCCACATTAGAACGTAAGTATTCCGCAACAGTCTCCTGGCTGAGTTTAATGGTACTTCCAGAACAAGAACGTTCAGCAGTAGCATCAGTAAGCTCAAATGCCTGTTCAACTTTGAGATCAGGCAAGCCTTCCATTTCCATTACTCGTCCGTTGAAAACATTTTTCTTGTTCTCTTTAGAAACAGTCAGTTTTCCCTGTTGGATAGCTACCCAAGGAATAGCGTTAACAATGTCTCTGAGAGTAATTCCTGGCTGTAATTCTCCTGTAAAACGAACCAAAACAGACTCAGGCATATCCAGAGGCATAACTCCTAATGCTGCTGCAAAGGCTACCAAACCAGAACCCGCAGGGAAGGATATACCCAGAGGAAAACGGGTATGGGAGTCGCCACCAGTACCAACGGTGTCGGGCAACAGCATTCTATTTAACCAAGAGTGAATGATACCATCTCCTGGACGCAAGGCGACACCACCACGGGTAGAAAAGAAGTCTGGTAGACTCTTATGGGTATTAATGTCAACAGGCTTGGGATAGGCTGCGGTATGGCAAAAGGTTTGCAGAGTTAAATCGGCATTGAAACCAAGACAAGCTAGCTCTTTTAATTCGTCTCTGGTCATTGGTCCTGTGGTATCTTGAGAACCAACGGTAGTCATGATCGGTTCGCAGGATGTACCAGGGCGAACTCCTGGTAAACAACAAGCTTTACCCACCATTTTTTGCGCTAAAGTAAAGCCTTTGCCAGTATCTTCTGGCATCGAAGGACGAGTAAAAATTGTCGATACTTCTAAGCCCAGCGTCTCGCGAGTTTTATCGGTTAAGGCACGACCAATAAGTAAAGGAATTCTCCCCCCTGCTCTTACTTCGTCGATGATAGTATCAGGCTTGAGAGTAAAATTAGAAATAATCTCGCCAGTTTCGTTAGTAATCTCGCCTTTGTAGGGGTGAATGGTAATTACATCCCCTGTATTCATCTGAGTAACATCGCATTCGATGGGTAATGCACCAGAATCTTCCGCAGTATTAAAAAAGATCGGGGCAATCTTATTACCTAAAATATACCCCCCTGCTTTTTTGTTGGGAACGAAGGGAATTTCTTGTCCAATGTGCCACAAAACAGAGTTAATTGCTGATTTACGAGATGAACCAGTACCAACCACATCACCGACATAAGCCACAGGATGACCTTTCTCTTTTAACTTGGCAATAGTGTCTAACCCATCAGGCATCTTCGACTCTAGCATTGCTAAAGCGTGAAGGGGAATATCGGGGCGAGTGGTAGCATGGGGGGCAGGAGATAGGTCGTCGGTGTTAGTTTCTCCTGGTACTTTAAAGACTGTAACAGTTATCCCTTCATCGGGTTGAGGGCGACTAGTAAACCATTCTGCCTCTGCCCAAGAATTAATAACCTGTTTGGCGCAGGAGTTACTTTTAGATAGTTCTAAAATATCATTAAAAGCGTCAAATACTAATAACGTCTTGCTTAATGCCTTTGTTGCCTCAGTTGCGATCGCAATATCATCAGACTTTAATAAATCTACTAAAGACTGGACGTTATAACCTCCCATCATCGTACCAAGCAAACACACCCCATCAATCGCAGAAATTACAGGGCATTCAATCTCACCCTTAGCCACAGCAGTTAAAAAACCAGCTTTAACATAGGCTGCATCATCTACACCAGGGGGAATCCGATCCCTCAATAATGCCAGTAGTTCCTCTTGTTCTGCTGCGGGAGGATTTTTTAAGATTTCACATAATTCTGAAGTTTGTTGTGCCGTCAAGGGCAAAGCAGGGATACCTAAAGCTGCTCTTTCGGCTTGGTGTTTGCGGTAAGCTTCTAGCATTTAATAGTTCTCCTCTCTATATGCAGATTTATTACAGAATATTATTTTCTCTCATCGATCTTACATAGTTCCAGATTGCTTGAGGTAATTTTTTAGGAAATACAATGACTTAGATTCTATGAAGACAATTATTCTCTTGCTTTTATTTTATTGCTTTCACTTTTATGGAGTGTATCAAGCTTGTCAGACTCTAGCCCAGAAGTACTAAACAAGACAAAAACTAAATAATATTGAGACGTAATATTATTGAGACAATTACGGACGGGAGATGAGAGAATAAGAAACTACATCAACCGATAGCTGTAGGATATGAGTTTAGATTGGATTAGTCGTGCCGAACGTTTAAGTGCCTTACCTCCTTACGTATTTGCTCGCTTAGACGAATTAAAAGCCCGCGCCAGAGAACAGGGATTGGATTTAATCGATTTAGGAATGGGGAATCCTGATGGTGCTGCCCCCCAACCAATTATTGATGCAGCGATCGCAGCTTTGAAAGTTCCCAGTAATCATGGCTATCCACCCTTTGAGGGGACAACTAGTTTTCGCGCCTCAATTACCACTTGGTACCAAAGATGTTATGGCGTTGAATTAAACCCTGACAGCGAAGCTTTACCCTTAATTGGCTCTAAAGAAGGTTTGGGTCATTTAGCCCTAGCCTATGTCAATCCTGGTGATACTATCTTAGTGCCTAGTCCTTCCTATCCTGCCCATTTTCGTGGACCATTGATTGCAGGGGCAGAAATTTATCCGATACACCTTTGCGCTGAACAAAACTGGTTAATCGATCTCAACAGCATTCCTGAAGATGTTGCCCGCAAAGCTAAAATTATTTACTTTAATTATCCTAATAATCCGACTACTGCTACTGCACCACGGTCATTTTTTGAGGAAGTAGTCAAGTTTGCCCGTCACTACGAAATATTATTAGTCCATGATCTCTGTTATGCAGAATTAGCTTTTGATGGTTATCAGCCAACATCTTTACTGGAAATACCAGGGGCAAAAGAAATTGGCGTTGAATTTCATACTCTATCTAAGACCTATAATATGGCTGGTTGGCGTGTGGGCTTTGTCGTGGGCAATTCAGACATTATTCAGGGATTACGCACTCTTAAAACTAACTTAGATTATGGTATTTTCTCGGCGATTCAAAAAGCAGCCGAAACCGCCTTACAGTTGCCAGATAAATATATCAAAGAGGTACAGCACCGTTACAGTAGTAGAAGAGACTTCTTAATCAAAGGTTTGGCTGAACTTGGCTGGAAAATCCCGCCTTCCAAGGCAACTATGTATCTTTGGATCAAAACTCCCGTCGGACAAGGTTCAACGGAATTTGCTTTAGATGTCTTACAGAAAACTGGAGTAGTCATTACTCCTGGTAATGCTTTTGGTGAAGCGGGGGAAGGCTATGTCAGAATTAGTCTAATTGCCGATCGCGATCGCCTGGGAGAAGTACTCAAGCGGTTTAAACAAGCGGGAATTAGATATAAGTAATCAGTAATCAGTAATCAGTAATCAGTAATCAGTAATCAGTAATCAGTAATCAGTAATCAGTAATCAGTAATCAGTAATCAAAAATGCAAATTAGACGCAGAAATCCTAACCCTAAAGTAAATTCAGGAGAGGTAGAATATCGCTCAAAAATTCCTAATTGTGAACCAAATAATATCTTAGAAGAGATTGTCTGGCATAAAGAGGTGGAGGTAGAAGGAATGCGCGCTCGCTTGCCTTTATTAAAACTACGACACCAGGTAAATGATGTTGCCCCTCCTCAAGACTTTTTGGCTGCATTACGTGACGGCAAAACCAATCCTGCTTTGATTGCGGAAGTAAAAAAAGCCTCTCCTTCCAAAGGGGTAATTAGAGCCGAATTTAATCCAGTAGCGATCGCCAGATCCTATGAAAATGCTGGCGCTTCCTGTTTATCTATTCTTACTGATGAGAAGTTCTTTCAAGGTAGCTTTAATAATCTGAGCTTGGTTAGACAAGAGGTTAATTTACCCCTGCTATGTAAAGAGTTTATTATTTATCCCTATCAAATCTATTTTGCCCGCGCCAAGGGAGCAGATGCGGTATTGTTAATTGCGGCGATCTTAGAAGATCAAGATCTCCATTACTTCGTCAAAATTATTAAGGCATTAGGCATGATTCCTCTGATTGAAGTACATACCCTGGAAGAATTAGACCGAGTACTAGGTATAGAAGGTGTAGAGTTAATTGGCATCAATAATCGAAATTTGGAAGATTTTTCCGTTAGTCTGCAAACTACCTATGATATCTTTGCTGCCAGGCAAAAAGAGTTAGTACAACGCAATATATTAGTAGTCAGCGAGTCTGGTTTGCACAGTTCAGCAGACATCAACAGGGTAAAGCAAGCAGGAGCCAAAGCCGTATTGATTGGTGAATCTTTAGTCAAGCAAGAAAATATTGAACAAGCAGTATCCGATCTGTTTTTTACTTAGCTTTTAACTAGATTTTCTCAACGAAATAAAAGGCTCTGGACTGTTGCCAACTTACTGATTACAATGCGATCGACTAACTGTTATGCGATCGCCAAGTACCATGACTCAGACTATGACTCAAGCCCTATTGTCAGTCAACCATCTCCAAGTGGCATATCCCCGACGCTCCCAGGGAGATACTACCTGGGCGGTAGATGATGTTTCCTTTGAGTTGCAGCCTGGGGAAAAAATGGGGCTAGTGGGAGAATCTGGTTGTGGCAAGTCTACTTTAGGGCGGGCAATTATGCGTCTGTTGCCAGAAGGAAGCCAGGTATTCGGTCAGGCTATTTTTGAGGATAAGTCGGTTTTTGAGCTAAATAAGTCAGAACTACGTCAATTTCGCGGGGAAATAGTCGCTTTGGTATTTCAAGATCCCATGACACGCTTAGATCCTTTAATGACGATTGGCGATCATTGTTTAGAGACAATCAAAGCTCATCAACCCCAGTTAACTAAATCCGCCGCTAAAAAACTAGCTATTGAGACTTTAGAGACGGTTAAGATACCCGCCAACCGCTGGGGACAGTATCCCCATGAATTTAGTGGTGGGATGCGCCAACGAGTTGCGATCGCTTTAGCCCTATTACTCAACCCGAAAGTGATTGTGGCAGATGAACCGACAACTAGCTTAGACGTTACAGTTTCCGCAGAAATATTAGACGAATTAACACGGCTGTGTAGCGAAAGAGATATGGCGTTGCTGTTGATTTCCCATGATTTAGCAATGGTGGGAGAATATTGCGATCGCATTGCCGTGATGTATCAAGGCAAGATGGTAGAAACGGGGGAAGTTAATTCGATTCTCTACAATCCCCAACACGAATATACTAAGTCTCTGTTAAATGCAGCCCTACATTTACAAGGGGTAGAAGAAGAGCAAACCGATAGCATTAACTTAGAACAGCCAATTCTACGGGTTCAAGACTTGAAACAGTACTTTACTCTAGAGACAAACCTGATTCAGCAGTTATTTTCTCAGGAGAAAGCTTCAGTAATTAAAGCCGTTGATAGTATCAGCTTTGATTTATATCCAGGAGAAATATTAGGGCTTGTAGGGGAATCAGGCTGTGGTAAAAGCACTCTTTCACGGACAATTTTACAGTTGCTTAAACCTACTTCTGGCAAAGTTGAATTTCTGGGACAGGATTTAATTATGCTTTCGTCTCAAGCTATGCGGAGTCAACGAAGACAGCTACAAATGGTGTTTCAAGATCCTCACGCCTGTCTTAATCCCTTGATGACTGTTGGAGAAAGTATTGCCGATCCTTTGTTAATTCATAAATTAGCCACTTCCACCGAAGCCAAACAGCAGGTAGCAGCCATGCTGCAAAAAGTTGGCTTAACTCCCACAGCAGAATACTATCAACGCTATCCCAAAGAATTATCGGGGGGACAACAACAAAGAGTTGCGATCGCCCGTGCTTTAATTACCAAGCCTAAGCTAGTAATTTGCGATGAACCTGTGAGTATGCTTGATGCTACAGTACAAACCCAGGTATTAGAGTTAATGCTGGCATTAAAAGAAGAATTTGACTTAACTTACCTATTTATTACTCACGATCTTTGGGTAGCAAGATTCTTTTGCGATCGTATTGCGGTCATGAATTCGGGTAAAATCGTCGAAATTGACACCACCGAAAAAATCTTTACCAACGCGCAACATCCCTATACCCAGAAGCTACTTTCTGCTGCACCGCTATTAGGGAAGCAGAATTAATAATTAATAGCAGCTTATTATTTAAGCTCCACTAAAGTCCAAAACTGTCACTAGCATTCAGCATACAGCTTTCAATATCACTCAACTGAGACTCAAGCTTTTTGTATTTAATTGCTAAGGCTAAAAAATCTTCGTAATGTTGTAATGCTAATTCAGTTGCCTCTTCAGGATTTTTGTCAAGATATAGTTTAAGACGGACAACTTGTAGTTCTGATTCTAAAGGAAGAGAAATCATAATTTATTTTCCAGAAAAATAAGAGTTTGTGGTTTTTTAATACTTTTTACTACTTAGCTATGCTCTGAAATTGTGACGCAGATTAGAATTAAATACCTATAAAAAAATAAGGTTAACAATCTATTACTGCAATAGTTTAAGTTTAATTGCCAAACCAAATTGAACGTAAAATTTCTCTGCTCCACTTGAATTGCTGCTCAATTCCTCAGTCAAAAAAACTATCTACAACAGCAATTATGATAATGGTTCAAAAGTAAATAGCGCTCAAAAGCAAGTAAGTAATTTAAGTAAGTTTGCAATTATAATAGTGAAAATCAAATAAACATATAATAGTGAAAATACTTAGAGATAGATTATTTAATTTTTTTTTAATAATAGGATATCTATATTCATTCCCTAATTGGGAAACACCCCCACTTCATCTCCCAAACCTTTTACGTCAGCATCTTTTAAAACTTCTCAATTATTTGAACAAAAAATTCTCTAAACTTAGCATAACTTAAACCAATCGGTCAAGATTTTTCCACAAATCAAGCAAAGCACTCTTGGAGAAATTGAGTAAATAATTGAACTTTGGTAGAAAGGTGGCGATTTACAGGATAAATAACACACAGAGACAATACTGGTGGTTGAGAGTGGGGCAAAATGATTTGTAACTCCCCTCGCTCTAATTCTCCTTCCACAACGAAAGTTGGTAGCAAGACAATTCCTAAACCTTTTACAGCAGCATCCCTTAAAACTTCTCCATTATTGGAACAAAAAACTCCATCAATGGAGACTCGTTCCAATACTTCTTGATTCATTAATTGCCACTGACAGCCTGTGGTCAAATAGCCATAATGCAAACAAGAATGGTTTTTTAATTCATGGACATCTCTGGGAATTCCTCGTGCTTTCAAGTAAGTAGGTGCGGCACAAATAACGCGAGGAATTATGGTAATGGAATGAACTACCAAACTAGGAGATTTTTGGGGTGAACCAATGCGAATAACTAGGTCGTAGCCTTCACTGATGGGATCGATAAAACGGTCTTCTAAAGTCAATTGAATTTCAATATCTGCATAGCGAGTCATAAACTCAGCTATTTTTGAACCTAGAAAGGAGATGCCAAAAGACATGGGAGCATTAATTTTGAGCGTCCCTTTGGGTGAGCTGTGTTGCTGTGAAACTGCCAATTCTGCTTCTTCTAAGCTGCTGAGAATGTCGAGACAGCGTTCGTAAAAGGCTCGACCTGTATCTGTAGGTGTAACTTTACGAGTAGTGCGGTAAAACAACTGCACCCCTAATTGATTTTCGAGATTAATTACAAACTTATTCACCGCCGAGCGAGATAGCTGTAATTTTCTGGCAGCAGCAGCAAAACCACCCTCTTCTACCACTGTTGTAAAGGCTCTGAGACTTTCAAATTTATCCATAATCTTTTTTGTAGATATTTTAGAGACAATTTGTCAATAAAATAATATATTGTCTTTTTAGGAGAATTAATAAATAATGTAATCAAGAACAAAATAATTCTTAACAAGGAGGTTAAAACTATGATTACTATTCGTCCAGCCCAAGAAAGAGGTAATGCAAATTTTGGTTGGCTCGATAGCAAACATACTTTTTCCTTTGGTAGCTATTACGACCCCAATCACATGGGATTTGCCAATTTGCGAGTCATTAATGAAGATAAAGTGCAACCAGGCAAAGGATTTGGTACTCACAGCCACAAAGACATGGAAATCATTTCCTACGTTTTAGACGGAGAATTGGAACACAAAGACAGTATTGGTAACGGTTCGACGATCCGTCCAGGTGACGTACAACGGATGTCTGCGGGGACAGGAATTGCCCACAGCGAGTTTAATGGTTCGACTAAAGATTTAGTTCACTTTCTGCAAATTTGGATTATGCCAGATACAGCAGGAATCAAACCTAGCTACGAACAAAAACATTTTCCTCTTGCAGAAAAACAAGGGCAATTAAAATTGGTAGCTTCTCCTGATGGTAGAAATGGTTCGGTAACGATCCACCAAGATGCCAGTCTGTACGTGGCGTTATTGAATCAAGGCGATCGCCTTAACCATAATACCGACAAAAGTAGATCGTTGTGGCTACAAGTAGCTAAAGGTGCGGTAGAGGTTAATGGTCGGGGTTTAAACACTGGTGATGGTGCTTCTGTTACTCAAGAAACCGAGCTAGAGTTATTTGCTAATGCTGATAACACAGAAATCTTACTGTTCGATTTAGCATAAAAAAACAGCAAGACCTACAGATTATGTATTCGGTTGTAACTTCAGCACCTGATGAGATTTTAAACGGTATTAATTATGTGAATTAAATTTTAAAAAACAGAGCCTATATTAATTTATATAAATAACGCTAATATAATTATTAAGATAATAAGCTAATTTTAAAGTAACTGTATGTCTACTGAACAACCTACCGATCAAGAACTGCTAAAGAGTGTTTTTGAACCCCTCTTAGAAGATTTTAAATACTGGTTTGGGAGATCGCGCTCTTTACTGGAGTCGGAACAGATGTCCTTCTTGTCTGTTCAAGAACAGGTTCAGTTATTAGAGAGGATTGTTCATAGCCAGCAAGAGGTTCAAACGGTTCAAATGCTGTTCAAGGCTACCGATGGTTCGGCGGGAATAGATTCTAAGATGTTACTTCCTTGGCATCAATTAGTTGCCGAATGTTGGAATGTTACTCAGAAATGGCGAGAATCCAAGAATCAATCAAATCAAATTCACCCAAAATCATAAACAACAGAAAAAAACTCATAGTTTTCCCCTTGACGACTGTCTTGAAGAATTTATGAGCAAGAAAAAGCTTTATGTTACATTTAATTTACATTTTAGTATTTACAGTCATTGCTCTTTTGGCGGTTAGTAATTTAATTCGCAGTCTAATTAGCCTGAGCGTGGAGACTCAGAAGTTCTATCCTCCTGGATATAACGGTTCTCATAATAGTAATCCTCAATCAGAACAGAAAGTTCACCCTGAGCTACTAGATAAGCAAGGTAAAGTTATACAGGAACCTCTGTTGGTAATGCGCTCAGTATCAGTAGATGATGCCCGTTCACGATTGGATGCCCTTTTTGATGCTTCTCCTAGTAAGACAATTGACCCCGAAGACCAGTAATCTGTCACGACTCGCCCATTCCCTTGCCCCATATGCGACGGGGAAACGCCTTACGTCGATATTATCCCCATTCGAGGATGTTATCCCCGTTCGAGGACAAGGGGACAAGGGAGAAACTTTTGGGGGCAAGTCCTCTAATGGTGGAATGTAGTCAGAAGTTCTTGAGAGCAAAGCTCAGGAAATTACTGTTTTGTTTCTTGTTTGTCTAACAAACTTATGGCAATTTGGTACCAAATCTGTCGATAGGGTCGATGCTCTGTTACTTCTGTTAGCTTTACTCCTGATAGTTCTGGGTGCTGATTGTGAAATGATTGATCTACCTGGGCGTAAAAAGCACCAACATCGAGATGCAAAGCTTCGATCCTTTGATATATCTCTTGCTGAAGTTCTCGTTCACTTTGGCTGAGGGTCAAAGTAGGGGAATTCCGCTCAAAATCCCAGGCAAAAGTTCCAGCGATTTTACTTGTGATTACGGCAAAACTGATCAAGCCAGGAATGATAATAAGTGCCGCGGTAATCACGCCCCATTGCCAAGGTTTGACTCTTCTAAAACCATTAGCAGTAGGGACACGAGTAACTTGTCGAGAAATGCGACTGCCATGGTCCTTCAAGCGAGAAATGTTGCCGTATATCCGATCAACAAGGCTAGTAGATAGAGGAGGTTCTTCGTGATCTCCTGGTGCAACTATTAAGGTACGACAGCGAGAAATAAAGCTGGTGAGAATTGAGTTTTCTTGATTAGACAATATTTGACGTATTCGGTCAGCCGACTGATAGCGATCGCCTGGTTTATCTGATAACATTTTATTTAATATTTTCTGTAATCTGGGGCTGACTTTAGCCTGAGACTGCCAGTTCCATCGTCCTTGTTGACTATCATATAATTCATCTGGCTGTTTACCCGTCAGCAAGACGACAGCGGTAGCAGCCAGTGAGTATAAATCGCTACATCTCATGGCTTGACCACGGCGCATTTGCTCGTCGGGAGAATAACCTTTCTTGCCGATTAAAGTAACCGAACGTCCTGTTGATTTAGAAACAGCATTGGCAGCGATTTTAACACAACCAAAATCAATCAAAACAGTTTTTTCATCAAGTTCTCGACGAATTAGATTATCGGGTGAAATATCTCGGTGTATCAATTCAGAATCATGAATATAGTCCAAGACAGGAAGTACTTCCCAGATCATTTTGGTAACTTCTGTTTCAGTTAGTTTTCCTTGACGTTGGAGTAATTCCCAGTAACTTTCTCCCTCAATATATTCTTGAACCAGAAACAGCGATCGCCTGCCAGCAATACGAGTCCTCAGTAATGCCTCAAACTTAGGAATCTGTTTATGATTGAGCTTGTAAAGTATGCCAGCTTCTCGCTCAAATAAATCTTCCGCTTGACGTAATTCGCGATCGCTTTCTACCTGAGGTGCAAATTCTTTAAGGACACAGAATTCTCGATAACGTTGAGTATCTTCTGCTAAATAAGCTCGACCAAACCCTCCTCTACCAATCTGTTTAACAATTCGGTAACGATCGTTTAGAATGACTCCATCTCGAAGGACAGAAGCAGAAGTTCTAGACATCAGCAGCAGGTCTTATAATTCCAGAAAACAAACGCCATTGTAACAGTCAACGGTAATCAGTCAACAGTTACCAACAAGGTATAAGCTATAAGCCTTTAAATCGAATACTTTTAATATAAAATAAGGCAATATTTGCCAGCCCATCAATTCAATTAAAGACAAAACTGATTTATGCTGCGGATATCTATAAGGATTATCTGACAAAACGTTAATAAGTAAACATTTCTTGTAATACAGATAAGATAATTACATTGTATTTACTTGAGTCTAGCACTATAAAAAGCTACTTCTTTATCCCTTATCCTTTAAAACATGTCTGATTCACAAGCCATCAATCAAGCAGTCGCTAATCTCTACAATACTTATCCTTTCCCCCCCGATCCCCTTTCCGATCTAGAACCTCCTGGGTATAACTGGCGGTGGAGTTGGACGGCAGCCTATAGTTTTTGTACGGGGATCAAGCCCCAGACTCAAGACATTCGGATTTTAGATGCTGGTTGTGGTACGGGTTCAGGTACAGATTATTTAATTCACCAAAACCCCCAAGCTCAAGTAACGGCGATCGATCTCAGCGAGAAAGCTTTAGAATTGGCAGAAGAGCGTTGTAATCGTTCAGGAGTAATTGCCAAACACCCTAAACCAGTTAAGTTTTTTAATCTTAAGCTAGAAGAAGCTATCAACCTAGAAGGAGAATTTGATTTTATTAACTGTGTTGGAGTATTGCACCACTTACCCGAACCAGAAAAGGGTATCCAGGCGTTAGCCAAAAAACTTAAACCAGGGGGAATTTTACATATTTTTGTCTATGCAGAATTAGGACGTTGGGAAATCAGCCTGATGCAAAAAGCGATCGCTTTGCTGCAAGGAGATAAACGAGGAGACTATCGTGATGGGGTAAAAGTGGGCAGAGAAATCTTTGCTAATCTTCCTGAGAATAATCGTATTTTGCAACAAGACAAAAAATTATGGTCAATGGAAAATCATCGTGATGAATCTTTTGCGGATATGTATGTCCATCCCCAAGAAATTGACTATAACATCGATACATTATTTGAATTAATTGATGCTTCTGGCTTAGATTTTGTCGGTTTTTCCAATCCTAAATATTGGCAGTTAGAAAGACTGCTGGGTAAGGCATCTGAATTAATAGAAAGAGCAAAGGGCTTGAGCGATCGCAAATTATATCGCTTAATAGAATTATTAGATCCTAGTCTCACCCACTACGAATTCTTTTTAGCTAAACCACCGTTAAATAAACAAGATTGGTCGGATGATGCAATATTAAATAAAGCAATTCCCGAACTCCATCCCTGTATGCAGGGTTTTCCGAGTAAAAAATTCCTCAACTTTCAATATCAGATGGAAAAGCTATCTGATGATGAATATGAGTTTATGTTGGCTTGTGATGAGAATAGCGAACAAAAAACTGTGGGGGAAATACTAGCCGATTGTCAATTAGATCTTAAAGGAGTGCGATCGCTTTTTGAACGACAATTGATTATCTTAAGCCACAATTAAACTTGGCGATCTCTTTTTCAGAGGGGAGAGTGAACGGTTGCCCTATCCATGTAAGGGCAAGCGCTCACAGGCAATCTTCAGTGCAACCTGAAAGCTTTCGCCAATACTGTAACTGTCGCCAAGAACATCGACAGTCTTTTCTCCTTGCTTGCTTGTAAACAGATTATCATCTGGCAATAATTTTTTACCGATGACAGATAATTAGTTAATGTACGACTTGAAAGTCGATAACTCCCCAGGTAGGATTTGAACCTACGACCAATCGATTAACAGTCGACCGCTCTGCCACTGAGCTACTGAGGATTGCTCTTTCAGACCTAATAATAATAGCGAATGCTCAAGTAATTGGCAAGGACTTGTTAAAAGTAATTTTTATACTACCGTTTTAACGTAGATAGAGGATATGCTGGAGATGACATCAGCTTTGGCTACAAAATTTACTTCCCATGCTAGTTAATCGCTATCAAACTGTTCATCTTTCCTTCATATCTACAGATTTACCGATCTGGAAAGTGATTGAGGCTAAAGCATCTCTTTACCAGAAAGATCAGGAGAGATTTCATTTATTACTTAACCAACAAAATTTACCCCATTCGATTATACCAATGTCAGAGCAGGACAAATCTGAGCAAGGTTTGTTTTGGTTAGAAATTTCTCCATATCGAGTAATGATGACCATGCAGAGTAATAGTAAATTGAGCTATCGTCATTTTTGGGAACAAGGAATATATGGAGTAAGTAGATATTGTCTTAATACAGATCTCGATCAACCTAGCCAATCACTTCGATTTCGTAACTTTACTCGATACTTAAAAGTAGAGAATAATCCTTTTCCCAGAAATGTCCGTATTGAATACGAAATGTGGTCAGGAAAAGTTTATTTAGGTTCTTATATTCTGCACTTAGATATTGAATAGTAACATTGATAGCAGCTTAATTTAAACTATCCAGTTTCATGAATGTTGATTAAACCGTCGGGAGGGGATATTTCCAGGCGTTGATTAGAAATATCTACTACAGGTACAATCTCTTTGACGAAGGGAACAAAGATGGTTAGGGGTTTATTCGGTTTTGGTTTATATTTCTTGCGTTTACTACGACGACTGACTTGAGAAAGATCTCGTTCGGACTTTGCCCTAGTTTCTGGTTGCTGGTGTAATTTAATTTCTAATAAATCATTTCCCGCAGAATATAAATCGACAACTACCCCAATATTCTCTCCCGTCTCCTGATGATAGACTTCTAAACCTACTAAATCAGCGACATGATATTCGTCTTTACTTAGTTTAGGGCGATCGCTTTTATTAACCAGCAATTTATAGTTGCGTAATTCTTCTGCTTGAGTGCGATCTTCAATTCCCTCAAGCTTAATTACGTATAGATTTTTCCCCGACAGATGTCTACCACTCTGTAACTGCACTTCAGTGATCCTAAAAGTATCAGGATGCTGTAGCCAGCGTTTCCCAGTTTGAGTAAATCGTTCAGGAAAATCAGAATCGGGATATACC
>CAJICN010000583.1_pt1 | contig 14254 bp, 16 predicted proteins | sample 9199651 | NCBI WGS metagenome assembly CAJICN01 (sample SAMEA7708343, study PRJEB35096) | sediment metagenome | biome: marine neritic benthic zone biome [ENVO:01000025]; feature: sediment [ENVO:00002007]; material: shallow marine sediment [ENVO:03000034] sea grass bed [ENVO_01000059] ...
ACGAAACGGAGTTGACTGGATTCCTGTTCCCGATTTGAGCTATACATCCTACAATCGTCTAAAGGCAGATTGGATACTTGATGAAGCTTGTCCCGTTGCACCTGAATTAGCGATCGAAATTATTTCACCTGGGCAAAGTTTTGGCGACTTGGCAGAAAAAGCCACAGATTATTTACAAGCGGGAATAGATAGAGTTTGGTTGATTGATACAAAATCTCAAAGTATTACGATCTTTTATCCTGATACTTTGCCTAAAACTTTTCGCGGAACATCAGTAATAACAGATGATTTATTACCAGAATTAGAAATTACTCCCCAGCAAGTTTTTCAACAAGCGGGTTTGATTTGATATTAATGTTCTTGACGTAAACAATTAGTTAGATCTGTAGTTTAAGAAAATAAAAAAAGCGATCGCCTTTATAAATCAAGAGATCGCTTTGAAAATTAAATATTCTACAGTCCCAATTAGTCACTTAAAACAGCATTACGATCCATTAACATCTTAGTTTCTGATGCGCCAGCTTGCTTTAATTTCCGAGTCATTTGGAAACCAATTACCGCAATAGCTAACCATTGTCCCAATACAGCTAAGAGCAAACTAGACACAGTAACGTATTCAGCAACGGCTGTTGGTAAGAAGCTAAATAGCCAGACAAAGGGTGTGGCATCAGGATGAATCTCAGCAAAGCCTAAACAGACAGGTGGCACAATAATCATCGACATGACTGTAATTATTGACAATGGGCCTCGTTTGCGGGTTTTACTAGTCAAAATCAACTGAGCAACCACCGCCAACAGTACAATACTTCCTGCACTGAGAATAAATCCCCACAGTAAATAATGCCGATCTCGATTGAAGTGTAAAATTATTGAAGGGGCGATATAGGCGATCGCAATCAAGAGGTTGATGGCAACAGCAATTGTGGACGGACTATTTTCGCCAAAGATCAATTCTTTCCACAGTACATTTCCCTGTTGGTTTACTTGATGGCGATATCTTGACCAATCATATAATGCCTGACGATGGGGACTTAAAACCGCAATTAATCCTAATCCCCAAATACCAAGAAAGAATTGCAGGAAAATAAAATATTCTTCTAAGGTGCTTTGTCTAGTACTTTGGAGAGTGAACCCAAGAGCGATCGCCACAAACCAGCCAGTCAGCCAATAACTCTGAGTTTTACTGATTAAGGTTTTTTCAGGATTAAGAAAACGGCGTTTGGCAATTGACCAACACCAATAGGTCCATAGACAAAAGTTAAATAAGATGAAACCAATGCCGATAGTGGCATTTGTCCATAAAGCCTGTCCCAAAAATAATAATTCTGATAAGTTTTCTGTCGATAAAAAGTCAATTTTGCTACTAGGTAAGTAGGTTGCGTCAATTAAATAAGATAAAACTAGACTGGGATTAAATAGAAACAACCAACCCAGAGGGTTATCTAATGATGCGGAGCCATCGAATAGAGCTCTAGTAAGAATAAAGAGTAGAACCCCCAATATTCCACTGACCAACCAAGGCTTTAAGCCTGGCACCCCCAAGTTTATCAAACTCCACAGCAATGCCAAACTATAGAAAAAAGCACAGCTAGCAACGATCGCTCCGTAGAATCCGAGAATTAGAGTAGTCGGAATATGTGCAGCCAAACCTGAGACTAGGTGCAGTGGCAAAAATAATAAAATTACAGAATAGAGTAAGATTGGTACTCCCAAAACCTTTCCCAGTAAAATACTGCCAGCAGATTGAGGAGTCAAGCGAATAAAGTTAAGTGTGCCTTGGCTTTCCTCTTTGATTGTATCGGCAATCAACATGTAGGTACCGATGATCAGCAAAGCAAAAATACTAATAATACTGAGGATTATAAATAAATCTAGCCATAATAATTGCCAATTGATCACCCAGTTACCCAACATATCTTGAGTGCAGGTAAGAGGAGTATCCCAGCCATTACCCCTACAATAACGACTATATTGCGTTGGGAATATTCCTTCAGGGTCTGGATCTGGTAACTGACCTAATAAGGAAATTACGGCTACGAATTGGGTAATAACAGAAATGGCAGCAGCTATCACTACATTTCTGGTTTTCAGCTTACCTTTAATCTCTCGAAATAATTGAGGATTCCAGTCTAAAAACTTTGACCACAGAGAACTTTGATGTCGAAACAGTCTGATGTTTTGTTTCATAATCTTAATTTATTCAACTTATTGAGGGAGGATGTCACGAAGTTTGTTGATGTCCCAATTTTAAAAATATAGATTCAAGATCTTCTTGGCTACAGTGAAATTCAGTTAAAGGAATATCAGCCAGAATGAGCGATCGCAACAGTTGAGCACAGTCGGCCTCTCCCCCTGTAAAGTTGACCTTCAGACGATTACTCTGGGGGATCATCTCCCAGGTTTCTACTAAGGAATTTTGACTGAGTTTTTGTTGCAATATCTCCATCTTACCTAAAGTGCCAAGGGTAATTTGTTGACGAGATAACTTTTGATATAGTTCAGCTAAAGAAGCACTCTCTACTAAAAACCCTAATTCCATGATGCCAATAGAGGTGCAGAGTTCGGCTAAATCACTGAGAACATGGGAAGAGATCACAATTGTCATCCCTGCCTCTTGTAAAACTTTGATGATCTGGCGAAACTGCTGTCTTGCCAGAGGATCTAAACCTGAGACGGGTTCATCTAAGAGTAATAATATTGGTTCATGAATAATCGTTCTCGCCAAACTTAAGCGTTGCTTCATCCCCCGCGATAGAGTAGAGATAATACTTTTGCTTTTGTTTTCTAGCTGAACGAGTTCTAATACTTCTTGTAAACGACGACGGCGGCTAGGCTGTTTTAGAAGATATAGCCGAGCAAAATAATCTAGATAGTCATATACAGTCAAATCATCATAGAGGGGAAAATCATCAGGAAGATAACCGATACGCTGTTTTAATCTAGAGTTAGAATCATCCCGCAATAAGCGATCGCCATGAAGATAAATCTCACCTTTAGTTGGTTCTTCCGCCGTCGCTAGCATCCTAATTAGTGTCGTTTTTCCTGCACCATTAGGACCAATTAAACCATAAACTTCACCAGCTTTTACTTGCAGATCAAGATCATTGACAGCGATATGCCCTTCAAATCTTTTAGTTAAACCGTAAGTAGCGATCGCTAATTCTTGATTCATAATCAACGTTTAATGTTAGCTTGCTTCTTCGAGAGTTAGTGGTTAGTGGTTAGTGGTTAGTGGTTAGTGGTTATTAGCTTTTTAGATTAATTATTAATCAACTATTTCAAATTTTATGTTTTGTTTAGTGGCGAAATTGTGCGTGAAATGATCGACGACGTTAGTATCACTCAATTCTAAGTTATAAAAATCTACTGCTTCATGATCAAAATATGGTCCCGCGTGCCAAGTTCCCACTTCCAGTTTAATAAAACAATTTCCTGGTATGCGAAATGCACTCATGCGATCGATATCTGGTTCAGTTTGTGATGAAGGAGGACATACCGCCATCAGCCAATCTTTACCGTTTAAGGAACCCAAGCACTGAGTACAAAGACTATGACGAGTAATTGTCTGAAAAGTTCTTCCTCTGCATTCTAAATGCATAATATAAAACCGAGGAATGCCATTTTGTAGGTTTAGTATTGCATCACTCTCGTCAAAAGTTTTACCATCAGGATCAGGAGTAATTAACTGACCATAGGGTTTAAAATTAGACTTCGTGATGGGTACAGCAGATATCTGTTTAATAGCAAGCAGTTGCATAATGGTGTTAAATGAAGTCCTTATCTATATAACTTATCTTATTCAACATTTAGTGTTAATTAGCTTTCAGCTTTTAACCACTATGGGTCAACAACTAGACAAACCATGAAAATTACCAACTTGAGTAACTTACCCCAGCAAGCAGTATCCCATAATCCCGAAATTACTAAAAAAGTAATGCTGAGGATGGGAGACTTACCTCACTTGACTAACTTTTCCCAGGCGACTTTTGCTCCAGGACAAGTTGCATCTGCCCATTCCCATCAAGATATGTCTGAAGTGTTTTTTGTGAATGGAGGAGCGGGAGTTATTCGGATTGATCAGCGCGAATATGATTTAGTACCAGGAGTATGTGTGTCGGTTGAGATAGGAGAAACCCATGAAATTCTCAACACGGGGACGGAAAATTTAATCCTGACCTATTTTGGGATTCAAAATTAAACTAGATTGCAGATTAACTCTTAAGATCAGGCTATCTTAAGATAACAAATAAATTTACCCCTCGATGAGTTGAGTTATGTTTGGAAAGTCGCCTAGAGAACCAGAAAAACCTACCATGTCTGATTTAAAAGACATTAAACTTTCGCCCCCTACCACAGCTAATTTGACCCCTCCCCAAGATACCCTGTTACAAACAGAAGAAATTATTGAAGACAAAGAATTGGTTTCTACGGTAGAAAGAATTAGTCGAATTGTCTCTCCTTACTTTATTGTGATCGTTGGGCTGGCTTTATATGAAAACAATTTTTTGATCGGCACAATATTGATAATTGTCGGGATACTTTCTTTGCTCAAGGTTTCTACTAATGATGTCGGAAAGTTTTTAGAATGGCTGAAAAACTTTTTAGGCTTGAAGTAATCTGCGATCATCAAAAATCATATTTGGTGGGCAGAAAAGATAATTGTAATGAAGTCCGCTAATTATCGACTGTAAGAGATCGCCCGATTAAAAACGGTGGGCAATTAATTTACCTTATTAAACTGTATCACTTCAGCTTTTTGGGGTTGCCCACCCTACGGTCTAAATATTTAATTGTTCATGATCAATTATCAATTATTTCAAGCTTGCCAAGCTTGCTGTAATCTAGTCCACACATTTGCTACGGTTTTCTTAACCTCATTTTGAAAGCTCCATCTTTGGAAGGCTTTTTCGTACTCCTCTCCCTTGGATTGATATGCTTTCCAGCCACTTAAAGCTATACCCAAACCCCAAAATAGCAGAATATATAAAGACCAAGAAAGAGTACCAGCGGTGATCAAATTAAAAGAAACGAGGAAGGTATTGACGATCGCATACTTGGTAAACTTCTGTTTAAACTTTTGGCGACGATGCAGATCAAAGGCGTGACGTTGTCGATCAATTACTTTTTGCTCTAGCCAATTCCTCTCGGCAGCTTGGATGGAGGCATTGCTGATGTCCAACTCGGCAGCAATTTCCCATAGTTGTTCTCTGCTCAGTTCTTCTTCGGTGTAATGATTGGCGATCGCTAGCTGTAAAATTTGTTGAATATCTTCTTGACTATAGGAGTCGGGATATGGGGGGGTTATGTCTGGCATATTATTATCGGCATCTCTCTACTATCTATTATGCCCAAGATGTGTTCAGTTGATACTGTAATCTTTGTGAAGGTTTTTACTATACTTTAGTCTGATGTCCCTTAGTTAATCTGAGGGGATTCTATAATTGCTAGAATATAGCTGTCGCAGGTTTGTGTAGTTAACAAGTATAGGTATGACACAGTTCTTTGCTTTTGTACTATTGGTCGTTTACGTCGGTGGAATTTGGAAGTTTTTATCTGGCTATCGTCGCACCAACTTCAATACTAGTTTACCTGGGCGCATTACCTTAGCCCTGTTATGGCCAGTTTTACTAATTGGCAATAAATCTTATCGTCGTAATTTTCGCAAGGCTTTAAAAGGTAGATAATTAAGGTATATCAGTAAAATAAGTCTTGAGCGATTTGAATGGAGGATAAAGTCTGGTTAATTGGTGGAACAAGTGAGAGTGCCACCATAGCCCAAACATTTGCTGTTTATAACCTACCCTTTGTTGTTACTGTAACTACGATTACTGCTCAATCTCTCTACTCTGATGCCGAAGTAGTGGTTGGTTCTATGGACATGGCGAGAATGGAGTCTTTTTGCTGTGATCACAAAATCACGGCAGTTGTTGATGCCTCTCATCCTTATGCAGTAGAGGTTTCACGTCAGGCGATCGCCATTACTGCCAAACTAGGTATTCCTTATTTACGTTACGAAAGAGCTAATTATCAAGCTGCAACTTCTGCACCATTAGACTCTTCTCTGATTGAATTAGATAGTTTTGATCGCCTTCTGACAGGTGATTATCTAAGCAAACAAAGAGTACTGTTAACTGTTGGTTGTCAAGTATTACCCCGATTCACATCTTGGCACGGCGAGTCCACCTTATTTGCCAGAATATTACCCAAAATAGCATCTTTAGAAACTGCTTTAGCTGCTGGATTTACCAGCGATCGCTTGATTGCGATCCGTCCTCCAATTAGCGCTGCGACGGAGACTGCTTTATGGCAACAGTGGAAAATATCTTTAGTTGTTACCAAAGCATCGGGAAAGGCAGGAGGGGAAAATGTTAAACGTCATGTAGCAGCAAACTTAGGGATTCCTCTAATTGTCATTACTCGACCCCAAATTGTTTATCCGCAACAAACCTCGGCATTGCCTGAAATTATCGCTTTTTGTAGAGCAACTGTCAATCAGCAACCCTCTACTAAACCCGATTTACTTTGATTAGTGGGACTGAAACAAAACGGGCACTGGTTTTGGTTTCGTCTAGTAGGGATAGTCTATCCCATATAAAGTATTATATGGAATATATTTAATCTTTTCCATGACGCGATCGCTTTTTTCGCGTATTGATCAATCTTCAGATATTACCCTTGTGGGAATGGCAAAGTAGAATATACAACATAAATTGATTTTACCAACCACTGCTAGAGTTTGAGTTTCTACCCAACCGTGAGGGATTTATGAGTCGTATCAAAATAATCTTACTGATCTTGATCATTGCTGCCTTAAGTATTATTTTTGTTCAAAATCGAGAGCCTATTGCCATCAAATTTCTTTGTGGCTATGGAACTTCTTTTTGCCCACAGTCTCGCCCATTACCCCTTGCAGTATGGATTGGTTTGTTTACTTTGATAGGAGCGATCGCTAATTTACTGGTTCAAACACTCAACAGCTATGGCTATAAAGATTCTGGCAAACAGAAACTCCCTCTAGACGATGATTTATATCCCAGCAATCGGAATCGGCAGGCGAAAAAGAGCCGTAAAAATAAATCTTCAACTATTGACTTAGAAGATTCCCTTGTTAAAGATCAATTTCCTGATGCTAATAGTTATGAGATAAAGCAAGAACCACAAAATGTAGAGCGTTCAGGTTCAACTTATTCTTACAAATATCGTGAAGCGGGCGATCGTCAAAATAATAATCAAGACCGTCCTAAGAAAACCTCAACTGAATCTGAAATTAATTCTAATGTTAATCAGGAGCAAGATGATGAGGACTGGATTTAGGAATAGTTAGTTTTTACTAGCAGCAAAATTAGCAGCAAATATCTCTCTTGATTCTTGCTTAACCATCCCGACCATCGCAGCCTGCTGTAAATCAATAAAAGCTTCTAGATCTTCTAAATCATATTTATTTCTTAACATTTTCCTCAGCTTTTCCTCAGCTTCTACGGTCAAGTATCCTGTGGTAAATGCATGTTTTACTACTTCACGAATTAATTTCATAATTATATTTTTTGACTTCTAATTTAATATAAAAATTATTTAAAGTTGCTGGTCATATATTGAGTGATATTATCTATACTTAAAATCATTATCTATGCTTAAAATCATTTTTTTTAAGCTAGAACAGTATTTTTATGAAGTATTTTCTGATTAGTTATTAAAGTTTAGTTGAATTTATGTATTTTTTCTGTAATCTAGATCACCCTTATTCCGAGAGGCTTTTAGTAAATATAATGTTTTGATAAAGCAGTCGATCATTCACATCATAAGTACTGATGCAAAATTAATTGTATAGTTTGGAGTAGAAGAAGACAGATAATAACTGAAATATACAAATAAACTTGCCTACCTAATTAAAGAAAAAACTATATTCGCTTATTTTCTTTTTTTCATTGGTTAATAATACTTCTATCCAAACTCTATCTATATTGTTGGTCAAAAAATCAAAGTTTGCATAGCTCAAATTAAGATACGTATCAACTCAAAAAGCTAATGGTATTTTATTGTTAATATTTAGTTTTTGAATTATAAAAACAGACTGACAATGAGTAATTTATTACAGGGCTTAAATGTTTATCTAATTGGCATGATGGGTTCAGGAAAGACCACGGTAGGGAATCATTTAGCTGAGAGTCTCAATTACCGTTTTTTAGACACAGATCATACCATAGAAGAGATCGCCAAACAACCAGTTTCAGAAATTTTTGAACAGTCAGGAGAAGCCTATTTTCGGGAGTTAGAAACTCAAGTTTTAGCAGAGTTGTCGGCTTATACTCGCTCAGTAATTGCGACTGGGGGTGGGATAATTCAGCAACAGATGAACTGGAGCTACCTAAGACACGGTTTAATTGTCTGGCTTGATGTTGATTTAGAGATGTTAAAAGAAAGGGTAGCAAAAGATCAAACTAGACCATTGGCTGACAAACTAGAATCATTACTCGAAACTCGTCGCCCATTGTATGCTCAAGCAGACATTCATATCACAATTAAAACAGAACAGTCCCCCAAAGAAATATCTGCTCAAATAATTGAAATTATGCCCACTGTTCTCAAGTCCCAGGTTTAGCCTGCTGTTAGAAGGTGCTGGAGCGATGTATATCACAACTAAAAATTTTATCCTGAATACTTGATTCTATGGTTAACGATAGCGAATATTTTAAAGAAGCAGCAGCAAACCGTGTACGCATTCTTAGTGAAGCTCTGCCCTATATCCAAAGATTTGCTGCCCAAACTATCGTAATTAAATACGGTGGTGCAGCAATGAAAGACAGTACCCTTAAAGCCAAGGTAATAAAAGATGTGGTTTTTCTTGCCTGTATAGGAGTGCGCCCTGTAGTAGTTCATGGGGGAGGACCCGAAATTAATACCTGGCTCCAGAAATTAAATATTGAGTCACTGTTTAAAGATGGACTGCGGGTTACTGATGCGGCAACGATGGACGTGGTAGAAATGGTCTTAGCAGGTAGGGTCAATAAAGAGTTGGTATCCCTGATTAATCGTGCAGGGGCTCTAGCCGTAGGACTTTGTGGTAAAGATGGCAACTTAATTCAGGCTCGACCAGTAGGGAAGGAAGGAGTTGGCTTCGTGGGAGAGGTTACTAACCTCAATACAGGGGTAGTCGAGTCTCTAGTTAGTAACGGTTATGTACCCGTGATTTCTAGTGTTGCTGCCGATGAGAATGGACAGGCGTATAACATCAATGCCGACACTGTGGCGGGTGAAATTGCCGCCGCTTTACAGGCAGAAAAACTTATTTTGTTAACTGATACCCCAGGAATTTTGCACGATTATCACGACCACTCGACTCTGATCAATAAACTAGATATCCAGAAGGCGAGGGATTTAATTGACCAGGGGGTGGTGTCAGGGGGCATGATTCCTAAAGTTTCTTGTTGTGTGCGATCGCTGGCACAGGGAGTAAAAGCGGCTCATATTCTCGATGGTCGTCTACCTCATTCCCTACTGTTAGAAATTTTCACTGACGAGGGCATTGGTTCGATGATCGTTGCTTCGGAATTGATGGATTAGAAAATCAGTTAGTACAGATTAAGAAACTATTGCTTAAATGCACTACTTGCGGATAACTCGAATATAGCTGCTGGAGTGACTGCTAGAGTTACTATAGTTAGAGTTAGGGGGGGTGATGATGATAACAGAGCTTCTTCTTCGGCGGGATTGATGATGATCATGATCATATCTGCCGTGGCGATTAGAGCCTCTATATTGCCTGTGACCTCTAGGTGATCCCGATCGCCTGTATCCAGAACGCCCATAATAGTCACTGCGTTGGTTAGATCTCCTTGTGGGAAGGGGAAAATGAGTTCGGGGGCGAAGATTCAAAGGAGTTGGAGCCTTTATACGGCTACGAATATCAACCTGAGATAGCTTAAAATTATCCTGAACCTGATTGGGGTTTGCCACTGCGGGAGATTCTATGATGCCCAATGTTCCCAGAAAAATAGCAAAAGCACCCAAAGCTGATCGCCAATTGAATTTACCCTGGGATTGTTGATTCATAATCGATCGCTGCTGACTTGAACAGTGGAGGTAAATTATTTAATAATGAGTTTAAGTAATTACCACAGTATTCTAACGTGACGATAGATAACCAAGAAAAGTTTCATCAGAAATACCAAGTAGGAAAAGAAGCCTTGGAAAGAGGACAGTATCGTCTTAGTGTTGAAAACCTTGAAGCTGCTAAGGAACTAGTGTCACTCAATTCTCCTCAAGGCGGGGAAGTGCAAATTTGGTTAGTTACTGCTTATCAAGCAGCCAATAAGCTCGATCAAGCGATCGCTTTGGCTCAAGAGTTGATTACTCATCCCGATAGTCAAACCCGTGAACAGGCACAGCGCATTCTATATATCATTAAAGCTCCCAAACTGAATCGACCGAAAGAATGGATGAGTGAAATTCCTGATTTAGCCACAGCAGATCAAGGTACACCCCGCTATGTTAGTGCTAAAAAAAAGTCTGACTCACAACCTGCCCAACCAAAACTCGAAGATCCCCAACCATATCCCATAGATACTCAAGATAATCAGTTTGTTTGGTTTGCTTTATTGTTTATTATTGTGATCTTAGGTAGTCTCGCCTGGCTGAGTTAAGTTTAGTTATTGATTAGTCATTGAACAGAGAAGACCACAACCGAACTTTTTAAGGCTAAATGGCGATCGCTAATTTAGTACTTAGCTTAATTTCCGTATATTTTGAGCTAATTAGGTTAAAAAACAGGAACTTATCTCCTCGAAATCACTTCCAATATAGATAGTAATCTTTCTGATCCCAGTAACTATTATTGATGATGTTAAATGTTGAGTCGGCTGTACCTAAATTAAATAAACTATATGTTCGTATTATAAGTAGCAGTGTTTTGGTATTAATTAGCTTAACTGGTGGATTTATTCCTGAAATATCCATGCGATCGCACGATGCCAAGGAAATTTCTTGGCTGAAAATCTCTTTGGCTAGAGACGCTTATGGACAGCAATTCACACCAGAGGAAACTGAAAATTATGCTAAAGCAGGTTACGAAGTTGAGCTTCTAAGAAGGGAAGTCTACAAAGAAATCAAAAATCTGATGAATGAACCTCCCCCAAACATTGTCTGCGATCAGCAGTCAACCATCGATAATCTTCAGCCAAAAGTCCAAGAAATTGCTAATCGTTATTGCAATCAGTCTCAACAAATTGTGCAGCAAAATAACCTAACAATCAATCGTTTCAATGAGTTAAAAACTCACTACGACCGCCATGATAGCTTTTATCAGCAGGTACAGGGAATCTTGCTAAAGTTACAAAACTAAATAAATAGGAACTATTATTTTATATCATTACTTCTACAGGACTACCGACCGTGAGATAGGGCGAATTTATTTCGCCATCTAGAATCACGGTGTTGAGCTAAAATACCACAAGGGGTTAGTATGTCTAATTCCTTGTAATTCGCTCTGAAAAATAACTAGAGGGAAGATAGAATAAGATGAATTAGCTGCGTATCAAGAGGTTTTTAAAAAGTCTTGAGCGATTGACTATGGGAATAACTGAGCATAGGATGACAAAATCGATTCAGCAAGTTAAACAAGACCTAGAAAATCTAAAATCAACGGTAGCGAATACGGCAATTGAATTTGAGGAGTTACATCTTAACTACTTAGGTTTATTAAGTCAGTCACTAAAACAGCAGCTAATTTTGGCTTGCTACCAAATTTGTACTCAGCTTTACCCTCAATCATTTTTAGATTTATCCTTGAATGAAAAGCAAGACCTACAGCAAAATCTTAGGCAAATAGGCATTCAATTAGAACCCGATCTCACTGAAATCATTAAGCAAAAAGAATTGGAGCCTGAACCTCTAGAACTTAATTTGATGGCGGAGTTGATCAAAAATCTACCCAAGCCAAAAAGAAGCAGAGACGATCAACAAGAGAGCGAAACCGAAATTGATCTCGAACTAGTTAAGGCTGAGCTAGAGAATATCGAATTTATTGAGATAGATGCTGCTGCCTCAGATGGGGATGAGCAACAAATTGCCTCAGAAGCAACACCGAGAGAAAAGATTGACTTTGAGAACCCAGAACATTTAATTCTGTGGCACAAGCAGATTGAACGAGGCATCAAAAAAACTTTGGATGTTACCTCTAGAAAAGTCAATAAGTGTCTTCAAGATTCGAGAATTATTCCTGATCGCATCCCAAATAAAGTCATGGATGTAGCGATGCAGGCAGACTCCACAACAGAGTTTAGAAACAATTCTAAATCCCCTAGTTTTCCTCATATCCTTCATCTGGCAATTGAAACGGAAAAGAATAAAAAGTCTAAGACTTTTAAAAAACCTGTTCAAATTAGCCTACTGCGTTTGCGTTTAACAGAAGTTGAATTTTCCGATCATCGATTGAATGCTACAAAGAGTCAGATTCGCAATTTAATGGGCAAAATCAAGAAACTCAACAGTCAGTACAAAGCAATTGAACAAGAGGCTGCGGTAATTGAGGCTCAATCTGCTTGGCGTTCTAGTTGGTACGAGGATTAAGATAGTCAACAGTCAACAGCTAAAAATGGAGAATGGGCGAACAAACGCTAGATTGGGTGAGGTTGCAGAAAGCATTATCTGTAGAAGCAGAAAGAGGATACACTGATTTAGTCGGCAATCAATTTCGCTTTAGCGAGTTTCTCTGTCTGAGTTTAGGAAAACCGCCGAGGAATATTCCCCCTGGGGATAAGATTCAGTGGCATGATATTGCTAAAAAGTTTGCTAGTTATCAAAGTTTAAATTCTGCTCAAAGAAAGCAGTTAGTTATCAGCACCCGTAATTTTCTCCATAAACAAAAAGCGATCGCTGAAACACCAGACACTCCACCCCAGCCTAAAACTCCTCGTACCGTAGCTTTGAATAGCCCTAAAGCTAAGACGTATTTTAACCAAAAGATTACTTTAGATCAGCCTTTAAGTCAGGTGATTGATATTGGGCGCAGAAGTAATTACTTGGAACGTTTAGGATTATATACCGTTCGAGATCTCCTGTTTTACTATCCTCGGGATCATTTAGACTATGCCCGCCAGGTACAAATTACCCACCTTGAACCAGGTGAGACGGTTACAGTAATTGGGACAGTTAGAAGCTGTAAGTGTTTTAGTAGTCCAAAAAATAAGAATTTAACTATCTTTGAGCTAATCTTGAGGGATGCCTCAGGTAGATTAAAGCTCAATCGCTTTTTAATGGGAGCGAGATTTAGTAACAGGGGTTATCAAGAAAGATATAAACGTCAATATCCCATAGGTTCAATTGTCGCTGCTTCAGGACTAGTTAAGCAAAATAAGTACGGCATCACTTTAGATAAACCTGAGATCGAAGTTTTAGATGGTGCAGGGGCGAGTATTGAATCGATTAAAATTGGTCGGTTGTTGCCCGTATATCCCTTAACAGAAGGAGTCCCCGCCGATACAGTGAGGAATTCCCTAGTTGCAGCTTTACCTGCTGCTGCCCAATTACCAGATCCATTACCTAGTGAACTGCGTAATCAGTATGGTTTAGTTAAATTAAAAAATGCGATCGCCTGTATCCATTATCCTGAAAACAGAGAAGAACTTACTCACGCCCGACGTAGGTTAGTTTTTGACGAATTTTTCTATCTCCAGTTAGGCTTTTTGCAGCGTCGTCAACAATTAAAACAAAATCAATCAAGTGCGAGTTTTGCGCCCCAGGGAAAATTAATTGAACAGTTTAATCGGATACTACCCTTCACCTTAACTAATGCCCAACAGAGGGTAGTTAGAGAAATCTTTCAGGATCTAGGTACTTCCGAGACGGCGATGAATCGCTTAGTACAGGGGGATGTGGGTTCAGGAAAAACCATTGTGGCAGTGTATGCCATCCTCGCTGCAATTCAGTCTGGTTATCAAGCTGCATTAATGGCTCCCACCGAAGTATTAGCCGAACAACATTATCGTAAGCTGGTAGCTTGGTTTAATCTGTTGCATCTACCAGTAGAGTTGCTCACAGGTTCGACTAAAACCGCCAAACGGCGAGAAATTCATTCTCAACTAGCCAACGGCGAATTACCTTTACTGGTGGGGACTCATGCCTTAATTCAAGATCCCGTTAAATTTCATAAATTAGGCTTGGCGGTAATTGATGAACAACATCGTTTTGGAGTACAGCAACGAGCGCGTTTATTAGGTAAAGGAAAATCACCCCACGTCTTAACCATGACTGCTACACC
>CAJICN010000584.1_pt1 | contig 14176 bp, 7 predicted proteins | sample 9199651 | NCBI WGS metagenome assembly CAJICN01 (sample SAMEA7708343, study PRJEB35096) | sediment metagenome | biome: marine neritic benthic zone biome [ENVO:01000025]; feature: sediment [ENVO:00002007]; material: shallow marine sediment [ENVO:03000034] sea grass bed [ENVO_01000059] ...
CTGGAAAACTCTGCTCTATATAAGCAAATGGCAACCGCCATTAATCCCTTTGGTGATGGTCATGCCTCTGCTAGAATCGTTAAAATTGTTCAGGATTATTTACTCCAGAAATCATTACAAACATAATTGATTGTTTAAGGCTGTTATTTATTGGTCACTGATCATTGGTAACTGGTAACTGGTGACTGCTTACTGCCAATTTCCGACTAAAACATAGGGAGCCCAGTAATAGGGATGGGGTGGAAGTTGCTGGAGTTCGGGGGATGGAGGACTGGCACGGAGTGACTTGATTAGAGACAACTGAGCTTTTTGCAGAGCATCGACCTTTTTCGTCGCTGGATTTTCTAGCTCACGATAAAACTGGTTCATCAACTTAGTTGTGGACATATCTTCTACTGACCACAGAGAGGCGATGGTACTGCTTCCTGAGCGCACTGCCACGCCAGCTAAACCAAGTACAGCTCGTTCGTCACCAGTAGCAGTATCACAGGCACTAAGCACGATTAGTTCGGGTTTTATGCCGTTGCGGGAACTAAGTAAAGTACTAAGTGCATCAAGACCAATGGTATTATGATCCCCCGTAATAATAAAGGTTTGTTCTGGATCGGAACTAAATACGCCGTGGGTTGCCAAATGAATCACGGGAAAACCCGCCTGAAGTTGCTGCTCAATATTACCAGCGGTGAATTCTTGGTTTAGTAACTGGCGAGATTGAGGAAAAATTGTTTTAATCTGGTCTAATTCTTGTGGAACATTGGCTAAAGCAGGAAAGATTTCCCCTTGAATTTCTACTTGCTGGCTTAACCCTGCTGCCAGAACTTTTAGCTTCGATCTGGGGATGGGTTTGATGTCTAATAGCTGTAAGCTAGGAGCAAGTGCTACGCTATATTTTTCTAATAAGTATTGCTTTCCGTCATAGAGTGCAGCCATGGGCACATTTTGTAGTTTGCCACTGAGTACAAAGACTAGAGTTTGAATTTGTGCTGAAGCCAATTCTGTCTCCATTGGCTCGATCAACCAGCCATATATTTGTCGTAAATTTGGCAGTAATATCTGAGTATTTTCCATTAACTCTCTGGGATCAAGGGGTGTGGTGCTAAGAATATTGACCGCAGAATTATTGATGCTCTGGTTATAAAGGCTATCGTATAGGGAATCTAGGGTTTGATTGACGGTAGTTGCGGAGACGGTAGTAGCAAATCGCTGTAAAGGCTTTCCTGCCATAGAAAGAATTACCTCCAGGCGATCGCCTAATACAATCGGATAAATTACCGCTGCTTGAGGATCTAAGTCATCGATAGTTACTGCCACAGTTGCGGTTTGAGAACAGGGATCTTGAAAGAAATTATCTAATTCTGCTAGTTGGAGAGATTCAATCACCTGACGAGCTAACTCTAAATTATCGCTAGTGCTTAGTGTTGCAGAAGTGTTTAGGGTTGTCACAGATTTTTGTGCTGGAGGATTATCTTTTGTGAGGAGCAAGTTAGCCAATCGCATATATACTGGTTTAACTTCTTGAAGAAAGTTAAATTGAACCACCTGGTTGTTAGCATTTAAATCGGTACGCAGAGACTGGAGAGTATTAAATGCCAAGGTATAGGCAGCGATCGCCTCATCTATTTTACCTTCTTGTTCTAGCAGTTGTCCTAATTGAGACTGCCAAAGATAACTTACCTCCCGCGTATCAGCATTGCTATTTTGGGTGATCGCCACAACTAATGCTTGATTGGTTAGAGCGATCGCCTTAGCTAGCTGCCCTTGCTGACCATAATATTGACCCAGATAACCCAAGGCATAACTTTCTCCCAGCTTGTCTTCAATGGTACGAGAATGTTGGAGAGCAGTTTGCAGAATTGATTTTACCTTAGAAGTTTGTCCCAAGCTGGTTAGACTTTTAGCGTAATTAATTTGAGCATAAATCTTTTGATGACTGGGGGGCAGTTTTGCCAGCTTGTCTTCTATAGCAGGGATCAAAGAGGCTTTAATTTTACTCAGTTCAGCAGTTAATAAAGCTGCAAAATTATCTGCTGCTGCAATTAATCTGGTTTGGTCAAGTCGTTGCCAAGATTTTACCCGCCTTTTAGTCTGTTCTTGCCACCAAGATTCAATTTCAATCAGTAGAGATAAATAATTGAGCTGTGCTTGGACTTTAGTCATCGGCAAGGAAAGGCGATTGGATTCAACTTTTTTGTAGGCTAGAAAGGCAGATAGATAAGTTTCTAAGGCAATTTCTGGTTCTTGTCGGTCAATAATTTCTGTAATCTTGTCATAGTTCCAGCGATCGCGGACTTGATTACCTAACGCCTGTTGGACATTACCCATTACCAATAAAGTTGCTCCCAACTCTGATGAGTTTTGAGGTGCTAATATACTCAACTCAAGCAATTTTTCGGCTTGTGTCAACATACCTCGTCGTTGTGAAATGTTACCCAAACTGCGTAAGCCAATGCCGTCAATGGTAGTTATCCTGGCTTGATTTTCCATGGTCTGAATTAACTGATCTAGCTGGTCACTACTACAGTCTGGATGTTTTACATTAAAAGCCTTGAGTACGGTAGTACAAGCTTTGGGATATAACCCCAGATCCTGTAAGACTTGAGACTGATTGATCAAACTTTTGCTTCTTCCCAAGCGATCGCCTTGAGCTTCAAATGCTGCTGCTGCTGCTTGCCAGGTAACTGCCGCTGGAGTCAATTCCCCAGCACGATAAAGTTGCTGCGCCTGGATAGCTAAGGCAAAGGCATCAGGTTGAGACTGAGCTGATAAGCCAAAAATGATCGTTAAGCAGGCTGAGAGGAGAAAAATTAGAACCCGACGGGAGATGGAGTATGGGGGAGCGAAATTTATAGTAGCAAAAATTAATTTTCGCATTTTAAAGTAATGAGTAATGAGTAATGAGTAATGAGTAAGAGCTAAGAGCTAAGAGCTAAAAAACGTTTAATATCAACGAAGCTAATTCACACCAAGGGTAAGTAATAAACTTAAAACAGGTCGTATTGAACCTGAAAATAAACTCCGTTCTCCTGCAAAGAACTACCTCCAGAATCGTCATTGATTAGAGGAATCCCCCAGTCGATCCGTGCTGATAAGCGTTCTGGTGTTTGCAACAGAAGACCAAACCCTGTTCCAATTAAAGTATTAAACTTAGTCTCTTGATCATCAGCATTCCAACCAGTACCAAAATCAATAAAGGGAGTGAGTTGGAGAGTAGCGTTAATTTTAGAGAAACGAGCAATTGGTAGTCGAAATTCCGCAGCAGCGAAGAAACCATTATCTGTAAGTAAAGCATCTTGTTTATAACCGCGAACCGTGGTGGCACCACCTAAGCTGAACTGTTCGGTAGGTATTAAAGGATCTGTTGATAACTGTAATTCAGAACGTAGCAAGATCGTAGAACCAATGGCAGATGTAGCCTTGGGCTGATTAAGCAGTCGTAAATAAGAGAATTGACCCCGCCAGCTAAAAAACTGACTATCTGGTTCCTCGTCAAGAACGGTAGCATTCAAAACGTTCAGACCAAGATTAAATTGAGAACGGGCAGAAAATACTTGCCGACGATTACGCTGAAAGTATTCTTGACCGAGGCTCAATACAGAAGTGCGAATTTTCCCCGCATCATCTGCCCCAGGAGTCAGCGGTTGAGGCTGGTTCATGATTGTGCCTTCGCTTTCTCTTCTCCCTGCTGTTAAGCTGAGTGCTAATTCCTGACTTACTTCGGGGGTAGCTCTTTGTAACACAGGCTGTCTCCAGGTTAAATCATAGTTACGGAATTCAATATCAATATCTAGGTCTTCAAAAGAAGACTGCACAATTTCATTTTTAGCCAGGCGAAAATCAAAGCTGAGAGAACCATTGAGGGTATTGAGGGGAAAGGTATAACCCCCTCCAAATTGATTACTACCGTCGGTATTGTAATAGGCAAGGCGAAATTGATCGCCAATGCCAAATAGATTAGCTTCCTCAAGGCGAATTCCCCTCTCAAAAGTACCAATGCTGATATTGCGATTGTTGTTGAGGTCTATTTCCAGACTAAAAGTATCAGCGGTAATTACCGAAACGGTAAGCAAGTTTGTCCCTGGTTCAATTCCCGCAGCCAGCTCTGCATTTAAGCTATCAATTAAGGGATTGAGTTGGAGTAACTGTAGAGCAGATTGCAGTTGATTGATGTTTAGAGGGGTGGTGGTTTTTCTCCCTAGGCGATCGCGGATGTAGTTTTCGTTCAACCTCCCTTTAACTACGTTTACTTCAATTTCCGCCAAGCTGCCTTCGATTATCTGAATTTTTACTACTCCTGACTCTAAACTTTGTTCAGGAATATAAGCCCCAGAGGTGATATACCCCTGACTAAGATAAAGCTCGGTAATCTTGTTAGCTGCCTGCACCAATTGGGCAAAAGAAATTGGTTTGCCAATATATTCGGCGATCGCCCGACTTAGTTCTGCTGACCTAAATACAGTGCTGCCGACAAAATCGAACTGTTCTACCATAATTGTCCCTGGGGTATCTAATAAAGACTCAGGTATGGGAGGGGCTGGTAGAGATTCCTCTAAAGGATTTGATCTCGAGGGTAAGGGCTGGGGTTGATTTGGTTGGGAGCGATCGGGTGTTATTGGCTCCAAATCTTGTGCTGTTGCTGCTTTAGGACTTAAACAGGCAATTAAAAAACCCAACCCACAACCAAAAAGCTTTTTTGTCTGTTTGACTTTAGGGGATTGATCAACGATCAGAGGAGAAGGCGATATCATAAACTGTGACTGCCATTTCACCCGTCCATCAGACTCAATCATCTATATATTGCTAGAGGCGATCGCCGCTAGTTAGAGGAGCAGATCTTCTAGCATACTGGGTTTATTTGCACCTAAGCAATTATGATAATTTCAGTAGCTCGAAAAAGGGGTTAAAACTGTAATTTATAGTTTAGATTCTTATATTGCGATCGCACTTTAACCCAAACAATTGGACTAATCATACCCCGCTACCTAAAACAAATAAACTGATCAAAGTTCCACTGTTCCAAAGACAATGAAGCAACATTGGAGCCAACAGATTACGCGATCGCGTATAAACAAACCCTAGTACAATACCTAAAGTAGCCAAGGGTAGTACTTCAGATAAGCTTAAATGAGCAACGGCAAAGATCAAGCCGCTAATAAGAATCGCACCAGTTACGGATACATATCGTGTTAGGGAAGGTAACAAGAACCCGCGAAACATGATCTCTTCAAAAATTGGTGCTGCGATGGAAGCCGTGACCAAAAATACCGCTAATGCCACTTTATCCTTGGACTGTAAAGCTAAAAACAGCAAGGGGTTACTTCCTCCCTGCCCCTGCCAGATCTGCTGATTAATCAAAGATACCAGCAGCACCAGAGGGATCGCTACAAGATAGCCAGCAAAACCCCAAATAAACCAATTAGAGTTGAGCTTAAATTTAAACCAATCTTGTGGCAGAGGAAAAAATGATTTAATTGAAAAGTAAAGTACTGAGATACCCCCCCCAGCCATCAAAATATAAGTACTTAAGACATATAAAGCCTTAATTCTCAAGGAAGAATTAACGGGATTAATATTTAAAATTCCTAACAGTAAAGGTAATACGAACTGACCAATAAAGAAAAATCCCACAATTAATACTTGCCAGGTTATTTCCCAATCCCAAGGGGTTGACCAAGTTGTATGACTATTGGTGTCAATAATCGCTTTTTCTGGTTTAGTAAATCTTTGGATAATCAAACAGATCAGTAAAATTACCCCAGCAATTCCGCCAAAAACAGGAACAAAACTAATTGCGACTAGCTTGAACAATGAATTAGTGGCTACTTTTAACTCTTGTGCTTGAAGTAAAGCTAAATTCTCATTTAGCTGATTAACTTGGTTAAATTTAGCCAGAGCTTGATAGCGAAACCAACTATCTAAATTATTAGTGATGGTTGCCTCACTAGATGCCGCTGACGGAGATTTTCCTTGCCACAATTGTTGGAGCAAAATTGCTGTCTGTGTGTAGGGATTCTCAGGATTGTCGATCCGCTTGATTGCCTTATCCCAAATTGAAATAGCTTTTTCTGGTTTGCCTTGTACGGCAGTTAAAATTCCCTGCTTTAAATCCAGTTCATTAATAAACTGTTCTAAGTCAGCAATCTGCTGTTTTAATTGTTTTTGCTGAGCAATATTTACTTCTGATTTAGCTGCAACTTCTGAAGCCTCGATTTCAGAATTATCAAGCTGCTGTAGCTGGGATTGAAAATTATCACGGCTAGTTATCGAATCCTTACGGACTTGTTGATACTTTTTGCTGGCTGTGGCATAAGTATCTTCACCTACTAAGGAACTAACTACGCTGTTAAGATTAAAATCATCTGTAGGATTAGACTTAAATTCTGCTACATGGAGTATTAGGTTAGTTTGATATAGCTCTAAACGACTTTGAATTTGGGGTTGAGCCAGACTACTTTTTAATGAAAAACTAATTTGAGCGATCGCCAATACAGTTAATAAAGCTAATACTGCCCGTTTTATCGTCATCTATCCTCCAAGACAGAATTTATTTAATTATTTTTGCATTTGACGACGCAGATTAACAACAATAATTTTAATCTTTTTCTCAATAATTGCGCTCTCATGCATCTTATATAAAGCGATCGCTCTCTCAAATCACAACAATCGTTTTATTTAAACAGGCAATCCTTCTAGAGTATTTGTGAGAAATTCTGCCCGACAAGCATGACGCTGAATCTTACCACTAGAAGTTTTAGGCAGAGTGCCTGGTTTTAGCAGTAATATTGTGTACACTTGGAGGTCATGATTTTTAGATATTTCTCGTCGAATCAATTGATTTAGCTCCTTGACCTCAATCATCTCTTGAGAGGATGATTTAGCTCCAGTTCGCTTGCTACTCCAGTAACAACGCTCCACTTCTGCAAGAACAATTAACTTTTCTTCTCCTTGAATGTCAACCGAAAAGCTAGCCACGCAGCTTGGTCTAATCCAGACAGTGGTTTCTTCCACAGTTTTTTCTATGTCTTGGGGATAATGATTGCGTCCTTTAATTACGATCATATCCTTAAGACGACCTGTGAAAAATAGCTCTCCCCGATCTAAAAAGCCTAGATCACCAGTACGCAAAAAAGGTCCTTCATTAGTGTCTTTAAGATAAGCAGCAAAAGTTGCTTCAGATATTTCAGGCTGTCTCCAATAACCCTGAGCAATACTAGAACCAGATACCCAGATTTCTCCTACTTCTCCTGGTTTACAGTTGACCAAAGTTTCGGGATTGGCGATCGCAATTTTTTGATTAATTAAACTCCTACCACAGCTAACTAGAGTACGGGGATAAGTTTCATCAGAATGAGCAGCTATAATTTTATTTTCTTCTAAAGCTTTGCCTTGAACTTTTTTAGTCACCACCGCTGCATCTTGAGAGCCTCCAGAAATAATCAGCGTAGCCTCTGCCATGCCATAGCAAGGATAGAAAGCTGAATAGTCAAATCCGTAAGGAGCAAAAGTTTTGGCAAACTTGCTTAGGGTTTCATGATTAATTGGTTCTGCACCATTAAAGGCAACTTGCCAAGTACTGAGGTTTAATCCCGCAAGTTGTTCTGGTTTAAATTTGCGCACACAAAGATCATAGGCAAAGTTGGGAGCGCCGCTGGTGGTGGCTTGGTAACGAGAAATTGCTTTTAGCCAGCGCAAAGGATTTTGCAGAAACATTAAGGGAGACATTAAAGTCACCGAAAAGTTACCGAATAAAGGCTGGAGAACTCCTCCAATTAGACCCATGTCATGATAAGGGGGCAGCCAGATCAGTCCTCTACTTTGGGGAGAATGTCGAAAGCAACGATGAATTGCCTCTAGATTGTGTAGCAAATTTTTGTAGGCAATTTTTACCCCTTTAGGTTCTGCCGTGGAACCAGAGGTATATTGTAAAAAAGCAATGTCATCTTCTGAGATATTAGGCTGATACCAGTTTGGCTCTAGATTATTGTTTAAAGTGTCAGTAGTAATCCAACGTAAACTTTTTAACTTTGGAGTGTGCTTAAGTTGTCGTTGCAAGCCTTGTAGTGTTTCGTTACTGGTTAAAGCGAAATTAGTCTGAGCGTTTTGTAAAATATTCTGAATACGATTTAAAGAGCGATTAGGTCGAGGCGGATAAGCTGGTATGGCAATTACTCCAGCATAAAGACAACCAAAAAAAGCAGTAATATAGTCTAATCCCGCAGGAAATAGTAATAAGACTCGATCTTGAGGAGAACACACAGATTGAAGGTATGCAGCGATCACTTTTGCCTTTTGCTCCAGTTGCCTATAATTCAGGCAAACTTGTTCTGTTTCGCCGTCTACTAGGAAATTATATATCGTCTGATGAGGCTGTTCGTGCGCGCGAATCTGAAGTATATCGACTAAGGTAGCTGCTTTAATCTTGTTTTTTAAACCACTCATTCACTTTGGATTATTTAAATCGGTTTATACCATATCTCATTATTCAGAATTTCAGTACAGTCAAACTCAGAACATAATCATATCTAAAATAATTAAGTTCCCCAACAGCTTACATCAATGATCGTCAAAACCAAGTATTGATGTGACACCTTGAGAATAGTCCTCTTAGTTAGATAATGAGAGATATAGTTTCTCAGCAGGGTAAATTTGATTATGAATTTCTCAGAATTTTCTAATTCTCACCAGTTACAGAAGATTATTCTGACTGAAATTGAGCGATCGCGCCTCAAGAGAATCACTTTTGCTCAGTTTATGGCGACGATTTTATATGAGCAAAAGTATGGCTATTATAATTCTGGGATCGTTAGTATTGGCTCCCAAGGAGATTTTTTTACCTCTTCTTCTTTAGGCAAGGATTTTGGTGAGTTGCTGGCAATACAGTTCCGAGAAATGTGGCACAATCTAGGTTGCCCTGCTCCTTTTTATTTAATTGAAATGGGAGCAGGAAATGGGGAACTGGCGCAAGATATTTTGAATTTCTTCAGTAACAGCAATGAGCAGAATCTAATTGAAGCAATCAGATACGTTATTGTTGAGCAGTCGCCCAATCTAATTGAAGAGCAGCAACAATTACTTAAATCTTTTACTAATTTTGAGCTTACTTGGAAAACTTGGTCTGATATCTCCTCAGATAGTATCGAGGGGTGTTTTTTTTCTAACGAACTAGTGGATGCTTTTCCCGTACATCTGGTTACAAAAATTAAGAATCAACTCCAAGAAGTCTATCTCAGCATTCAGGAAAATAAATTAACCGAGATTGTTGAGGATATATCTACTGAAAAATTAGCTCGGTATTTCGATTTAATTAATATTGACTTATTACAACCACATTATCCTGAAGGTTATCGTTCTGAAGTAAATCTCAACGCTTTAGACTGGATCACCACGATCGCCAGCAAACTAAAACGGGGGTATGTGTTAACCATCGACTATGGTTATACTGCCGATAAATATTATCGTCCTGCCCGCAGTCAAGGAACTCTACAATGTTATTATCAACATCGCCGTCACGATAATCTTTACGTTAATCTGGGTTATCAGGATCTTACTGCTCACGTTAATTTTACTGCCTTGGAACGACAAGGAGAATTGTTTGACCTCCAAACCATTGGCTTTACTCAGCAAGGACTGTTTTTGATGGCTTTGGGTTTAGGCGATCGCCTAAACGAATTATCTAGTGGTAAATACAATATTTCCGAAATATTTAAACGTCGTGATGCTTTGCATCAGCTAATTAATCCCACTGGTTTAGGAGGATTTGGAGTTCTAATTCAGGGGAAAAATTTAAACAACGAAGAACAGTCTTTAAGAGGTTTAACCATTCCTGATGGCAATTTATAGCAATACCAACTCATATTAGGACACTCATTTGGGGATGGGGGTACTCATTACTCACGAGCAGTTAACTTTCTTAAGAGCTAAGAGCTGAGATGAGAGCTAATAAAAAACCATTACGATCACTAGATACTAGCTGTACTCGCAATGGCATTAATTCAATCAAATTGAACTTAAATTGACTGAGTTTTAGAACTCTGAACTTTGTTCAGAGGGGTTCATGCCCATAGAGATACCAGAAGCACCAGTAGCTAAAACATCAGCCTCTTTGACAAATCCACTGTATGCTTCCATACCGTGTTCGCTGATATCCAAACCAATTCTTTCTTCATCTTCGTGAACTCTAATACCGATAGTGAACTTGAGGATTGTCCATACGATTAAACTAAAGATCACTGTAAATGCACCGATAGCAACTACACCAATCAATTGAGTAATCAAGTTGCCTGTACCAAAGATACCTACAGCTAAAGTTCCCCAAATACCACAAACTAAGTGAACTGATGTTGCACCTACAGGATCATCAATTTTGATACTGTCGAAAAAAGCCACGGAGAAGACAACAATTATACCGGCAATTAAACCAATGACTACAGCTTCCCAATAATCTACATCAGCACAACCAGCAGTGATTCCGACTAAGCCAGCCAAGACACCGTTGATAATCATTGATAAATCAGGCTTGCCGTCCTTCAACCAAGAAGTAAAGGTTGCTGCTATACAACCTCCTGCTGCTGCTAGGTTAGTAGTTACTGCAATGTAAGGTACGTTTGCTGTGGCTGCTAATTCTGAACCAGGATTAAAACCAAACCAACCAATCCAAAGGATTAAACAACCTAGAGTAGCAAAACCCATGTTGTGTCCAGGAATCGCACTGGTTCTACCGTTTTGAAATTTACCAATTCTTGGTCCTAAGAGTGCTGCCCCGACTAATGCTGCCCAACCGCCAACGGAGTGAACCACAGTAGAGCCAGCAAAATCAGAAAAACCTATTTCAGCTAACCAGCCACCATCCCAGACCCAATGTCCAGTAATCGAGTAGGAAATAGCTACTAATAAAGTACTAAAAATCAGGAAGGCATCAAACCTAATGCGCTCTGCCACCGCACCAGAAACGATAGTTGCTGCAGTGGCAGCAAAGGCAACCTGGAATAAGAAAGCAATCCCAGGGGGAACTGCTGTTGGATAAGGATCGTCACCATACGGAACATGATCTCCACTGAAGAAGAATCCGCTCAAACCAATGAACGGATTACCATCACCATACATCAAAGCATAACCTACGGCCCAATATGCCAAGGTGGCGACCGCAAATACAATTAGATTCTTGGCTAGGATGTTAACTGCATTCTTTTGTCGGCAGAAACCAGTTTCCAGCATTCCGAATCCAGCATTCATGAAGATTACTAGAACAGAACAGAATAGCAAAAATATGGAATCTAGTACAATCTGCAATTCCTCTAAACTAGCAGGAGGTTCTAACCCTTGAGCTGTAACTGCGGTATTCCAGACGATAACAATCATCGCAGCTAAGGGAATACATAAAAACCATGAGGGAGAAAAAGTCTTGAAAACAGCTCTCAATGGTCTTGGAAGCAAGCTTTTAACTTGTGTTCCATTATTCATAATATTTTTACGCTTGAGTGTTTTTTTAATTTCTAAAAATTCGGAATTCATTTACATTTCGATTTAGATCAAAAAATATAGCTAGTTTGCCATTTTGTGACAAACTTAATTTTATCCAGTTTGTGTTCTTTTTTTCTTTTCTGCCGTATTTTTAAATACTGTTTTTTTTATCAAAAAATTGTACGATATAAGATTTATTTGATAATCAAAAATTAAAAATTAAATTTTAATATTTTGGAGAGCTAAACCACGTCTACTTTGAAACCCGTAGTTTTAAAAATATCAATATAATGTGATATACAAGCCAACCAAGAACAAGAAAAAGGTCGCCGATTAAGCGACCTCAAGAACTCAAGAAATTTTGAAACTAGCTGATATTACTTAATGAATAGCATTTCTTGATAAGTGGGGAAAGGCCAGAGATCGTCGGCAACTTCAGCCTCAAGAGCATCGACATCTTCTCTAACACTATGCATCATGGGACGAATCGTTTTAGCAAAATATTGCATGTGTTCTTCTGTACTGCCAAAATCCTCTTTTGCCAAAGCTGAGCTTAATTGAGCAATTTTAGAAGTCATGGAATTAGTCAATTCAGCAACCGTCTTGATGTTGTCTGGTGCAAGATTGATGCCCATTTCTGACAAACCATTCACAGTAGCAGCAATATCCCCTAAGTGTCTCATGGCAGCGGGGTAAATCGCTGTTTTTGCTAGATCAATCACCATTTTTGCTTCTACTTCAATCGAGAGAATATATTGTTCTCCATATACTTCAAAGCGACTCTCCAATTCTACAGGAGAAAGTACTCCAGTTCTCTCAAAGAGTTCTTCAATATACTTCTCTTTTAGGTAAGGTAGAGCATCGGCAGTTGTGGGCAAGTTAGGCAGACCTCTTTCTTCAACTGCCATTTTGTGCCATTCAGCAGAATAGTTATCACCGCCAAAGATTACCGCACCATGTTTCTCCATTACTTCTTGAAGAACAGTAAGTATGGCGCTATTAAGGTCAACTCCTGTTCCTAATTCACTTTCTAAGAGATCTCCCACAAAAGTTAGAGAATCTGCCAATATAGTGTTGAGTGCTATTAAGGGACCAGAAACTGATTGGCTCGAACCCACTGCTCGGAATTCAAAGCGATTGCCAGTAAAGGCAAAGGGGGAAGTTCGGTTGCGATCGCCTGCATCTTTAGCTAAATCGGGTAAGGTATCCACATCGATCTCTAATTTTCCGCTGTGGCTATAGTTGTCGCTAATTTCTCCCGCAGCAATTTGGCTAAATAGTTCTTCTAATTGAGAACCCAAATAAACCGACATAATGGCAGGAGGAGCTTCATTTGCGCCCAAACGGTGATCGTTACTAGCAGTAGCAATTACTGCTCGCATCAAAGGCCCATATTTATGGACTCCACGAATTACCGCAGCGCAGAAAATCAAAAACTGTAAATTTTCGTGAGGAGAGTCGCCAGGATCTAATAAATTGCCTTGAGTCGCGTTGCCTACAGACCAGTTAACGTGTTTTCCTGAGCCATTAATTCCCGCAAAAGGTTTTTCATGCAATAAACATTTAAAACCATGTTTTTTAGCAGTTTGACGCAGCAAAGTCATGGTCAACTGTTGATGGTCAGAAGCCACGTTGGCTGCTTCAAAATAAGGTGCGATTTCAAACTGACCAGGAGCAACTTCATTGTGTCTAGTTTTAGCAGGAATACCTAAGCGATACATTTTCTTTTCTACGTCCTGCATAAAGACCTGAACACGCTCAGGGATCGCTCCAAAGTAATGATCATCGAACTGTTGACCCTTAGCAGGAGGCTTCCCAAATAAAGTCCTGCCAGCTACCAATAGGTCAGGACGGCTATTGGCAAAATGAGCATCTACTAAAAAGTATTCTTGTTCTGCGCCACAGCTAGAATTTACTGGGGCAATATCACTGTAACCCAACAGCTTTAAAACTTTAGTTGCTGCTTTGTTCATTGCTCCGATAGAGCGCAACAAGGGAGTTTTCTTATCTAGAGCTTCTCCAGTCCAAGATACAAATATCGTGGGAATGCAAAGAGTTACACCGTTGTCTGTTGACATGAGGTAAGCAGGACTGGTTACGTCCCAAGCAGTGTACCCTCTAGCCTCAAAAGTAGAGCGAATACCTCCGTTAGGAAAAGATGAACCGTCAGGCTCACCCTGGATTAATAATTTGCCTGCAAATTCGGCGATCGCACTGCCATCGCTCTGTGTCGAGATGAAAGCATCATGCTTTTCGGCAGTGGCGTTGGTCATGGGATAAAAAACGTGGGCATAATATGATGCACCCTTGGAGATTGCCCAATCTTTCATGGCTGATGCCACAGTATCAGCAATAGAAGCATCTAGTTGTTGCCCTGTTTCGATGGTTCTCTTCAAAGATTTGAACACAGCCTTGGGTAGACATTGCTTCATTTTACTGAGGCTAAAGACGTCTACTGCCCAAAGGTCTTCTATACGTACTGGAGGTCCAACAGGAATTGGTTCACGGTCAGTAATTTGATAGATTGCTTGCGTGCGAGATTCGTATCCCATGACAGTTGTATTTTTTTTAACACGTATATTTAGTTCAATTGATCTTACTTGGTAGTAATTTGGGAAAATGTAAAATTTGTTACAAATTTTATGGTGTTTTATAGACGATAAAAATATACACAATTATTTACAGTATTTAAAGTTTGGTGATTAGCAAAGAGAGATTA
>CAJICN010001000.1_pt1 | contig 13894 bp, 9 predicted proteins | sample 9199651 | NCBI WGS metagenome assembly CAJICN01 (sample SAMEA7708343, study PRJEB35096) | sediment metagenome | biome: marine neritic benthic zone biome [ENVO:01000025]; feature: sediment [ENVO:00002007]; material: shallow marine sediment [ENVO:03000034] sea grass bed [ENVO_01000059] ...
CTAGCTAGGGTCAATATGAAAACATCAACTAATGTACGTAATTATGTACACCCCAAGTCTAGCAAAAATTTAGTTATCAATTACTGTAGTAACCTGTCTCTTCCCATTGCTGGTAACTACAATGTGATTGTTGCTTAGAGTACCGACGGCTTTTTCTCACGTTAAACAAGTTTTGGGAGCGACAGCAAAAATTCATTCACAACAGTGGAAATGTAAAAAATCATGCTCTCATAACTTAGCGTAAAAATCCGTGGAGAATTTAGTTAGTTGAAGTTGTTAAATAAATATGGAAAATGTTTCCGAACTCCAAGAATCAGGATATTTAGTCATTGATAAGTTGTTTGACCATGAGAAATGCTCTAAAATTTTATCTTGGATTGAGGATTATCGAGAACAATATACTGTGCAAAAAGTTTATCGTCCGATGAAAGAGCGATCGCTTTTTTATTATGTAATTAATGGAGAGGAAGTTGAGCAAAATTTACCTCGAATTTGGCAAATTTACCAAGATATTAATCAGTTGGTTAATCAGGTTAGTCAACAAGAACTTACTCCTCTCAGCAGTAAATTAGCAACAGTTAATGTTAATATTGTCCCTCCAGGTGGAGAATATCGCTGGCACTATGATCGCAATCGGGTAACTGCGTTACTATTTTTAAATAACTTTGCAGCTGGCGAAATAGAATTTTATCCTAACTATCGAATTTTAGTAAAAAATCAAAAAATTATTTTTCTGCAAAAGTATTTAGATGCAATTTTAAAAAATAAGTTGCTCCGCGATCTTTTCGGCAAAAAAGTATCGATCAAGCCTGGTTTGGGTATGATAATTATTATGGGAGGAAATAAATGTCTGCATAGTGTCAAGGCAGTCGAGGGTGATAGGGAGAGAATTAATCTAGTAACGAGCTATGATTCTCCTCAAGCACAATTTCCTGTAGAGCAAAATTTAAATTCTTACTTATATACAACTGAAAAACCAACTTCTTCAGATCCAAATTATTTATGATTTCCAATGTAATTACGATAACATGACTTCTTCTCAACACTGGGAATTTTATATTGATCGCGGGGGGACATTTACCGATATAGTGGCGAAAACACCCCAGGATAAGATCCTCGTTTATAAGTTGCTCTCAGAAAATCCCGAACAGTATCAAGATGCAGCGATACAGGGAATTAGGGATGTCATGGGAATCCCAAAACATACACCCATTCCTACTGAACAAATAGCAGTAGTCAAAATGGGAACTACGGTAGCAACTAATGCCTTGCTGGAACGAAAAGGCGATCGCGTAGTATTATTAATCACTAAGGGTTTTAAAGATGCCCTACGCATTGGCTATCAAAATCGCCCTCATATTTTTGCCCGCGAAATCATTCTCCCCAGTATGCTTTATGAATCTGTCATTGAGATCGATGAAAGATATGACGCACAAGGGAATGAATTAAAGTCTGTAGATCAATTCCAAGTTAGACAAGATCTACAAGAAATTTACCCTCAGGGAATTAATTGTTGTGCCATAGTATTAATGCACGGCTATCGCTACACCCAACATGAACTACAGGTAGCTAAAGTTGCCCAGGAAATAGGATTTACGCAAATATCTATTTCCCATCAGGTGAGTCCGTTAATGAAATTGGTTAGTCGTGGAGATACCACCGTAGTAGATGCTTATCTTACCCCCATCTTACGTCGCTATATCGATCGCATTGCCGATCAATTACCAGATACTCAATTGATGTTTATGAAATCAGATGGGGGATTGGTTTCAGCCACTAATTTCCAGGGTAAAGACAGTATTCTTAGTGGTCCTGCGGGGGGGATTGTGGGGGCTGTACAAACTAGTCAAAGGGCAGGTTTCCCTAAAGTTGTCACCTTTGATATGGGAGGAACCAGTACCGATGTAGCTCACTATGCAGGGGAATATGAACGGGAATTAGATTCGGAGATTGGAGGAGCGCGAATGCGTGTCCCCGTGTTGGCGATTCATACTATTGCAGCAGGAGGCGGATCGATCCTCTCCTTTGATGGTATCAGCTATCGTGTTGGGCCTGAATCAGGTGGCTCAAATCCTGGTCCTGCTTGCTATCGCCGAGGGGGAGAGCTTACGGTTACCGATGCCAACGTTATGTTAGGGAAAATTCACCCCCAGTACTTCCCTACTGTTTTTGGTGAAAATGCTAATCTGCCCTTAGATCAAGAGGTGGTGGCTGAAAAATTTACTCAGTTGGCAGCAACAATCGCTACTGCTACAGGTAACTATTCTACTCCTGAACAGGTTGCTTCGGGCTTTATGGCGATCGCCGTAGCGAATATGGCAAATGCGATTAAAAAGATCAGTCTGCAACGGGGGTATGATGTCACTCGCTATGTGCTGTGTTGTTTTGGTAGTGCGGGGGGACAAGTAGCCTGTTTAGTGGGGGATAATTTGGGCATTACTAAAATATTTATTCATCCCTATGCAGGAGTGCTTTCGGCTTATGGAATCGGTTTAGCAGATATTAGAACTACTAAAGTAGAGTCGGTAGAGATGACTTTAACTGCTGAGATTATGCCTCAGTTAGAGTCTTTATGGGAATCTTTAGCAGGGCGAGTAACTAAAAAAAGAGAGTCAAACAATACAGGATTAATTATTAAAAAAGTAAATTTGAAATACGAGGGTTCTAATTCTACTTTGACGGTTGATTTCGATAGTGACATTACAGTGATGCAAGAAGATTTTGCGATCGAACATAAAACTCGCTATGGTTTTTTGCAACCAGAGAAAGAATTAGTTATTGAGTCTGCGAGCGTAGAATTGGTTCAACAAATGGATACTCCTCAAGAAGCGATTTTTACTCGCACCCGCCCTGTAAATAAACCACCGAAGCCGATAGAAACAGTCCAGATGTTTGCTCTAGATAAATGGCACGATGCTAAAGTATATCGTCGAACAGATTTACAACCAGAAGATTGTATTCAAGGTGCAGCGATTATTGTAGAAGACATTAACACTATTGTTATTGAACCTAATTGGCAAGCTACAGTAAGCGATCGCAATTATTTAATTTTAGAGAATCCAAAATAGATGATTAATTAATTAACAGATGACTGTAACTTCAAAAATCAAACAGAAAGTTGCTCAACTGAGAGAACATCTACAGAAAGCGGGTTATGCCTATTATGTTCTGGATAATCCGATCATGGAAGATAGTGTATACGATCAACTATATCGGCAGCTACAGGACATAGAAGCCGAACATACTGAATTAGTTACCCCCGATAGTCCAACACAGCGAGTGGGAGACAAACCAGCATCCAAGTTTACGACTGTTAGACACAATATTCCCCTATACAGCCTAGAAAATGCCTTTAATTCTGAAGAGTTAGTCAAATGGGAAACTCGTTGGCAAAAACAACTGGAAAGTATCCCTGATTTTGCTTATATATGTGAGTTGAAAATAGACGGAAGTGCGATCGCACTTACTTACGAAAATGGTATTTTAATTAGAGGTGCAACTCGTGGCGACGGTGCGACAGGAGAAGAAATTACCCAAAATATTAAGACTATTCGCACCATTCCTTTGAAGTTAAAAATAGATAATCCTCCTGCAAGAGTAGAAGTAAGGGGAGAAGCATTTTTACCCTTAGATATCTTTGAAACAATTAATCAATCAAGAGTAAAATCAGGAGAGACTTTATTTGCCAATCCTCGTAATGCGGCGGCGGGAACACTACGTCAGTTAGATTCTAAAGTTGTTGCTCAACGTAAACTAAATTTTTTTGCTTATACTCTACACATTGTCAATTCCTCCGTCGTATCTATAGATAAAGAACTAACTGGATATTCAGCAATAAATTCTCAATTAAAATCCCTAGAACAATTACAACAAATGGGATTTTTAGTTAATCCTAATCGTAAGCTGTGTAAATCTCTAGCTGAGGTGCAAGAGTATTTTCAACAATGGGATACAGGAAGAAAAATCTTACCCTATATGACTGATGGTGTAGTAGTAAAACTCAACGACTATTCACTGCAACAACAACTAGGATTTACCCAAAAGTTCCCTCGTTGGGCGATCGCTCTTAAATACCCTGCGGAGGAAACCCCCACAATAGTAAAAAAGATTATCGTCAATGTGGGGCGTACTGGGGCAGTTACACCAATGGCAGTTATGGAACCTGTACAGCTTGCAGGAACTACGGTACAAAGGGCAACTCTTCATAATAGCGATCGCGTGGCGGAATTAGATATTCGCGTTGGTGATACGGTAATCATTCGTAAGGCAGGAGAAATTATCCCTGAAGTAGTGAGTGTTTTAAACGATTTACGTCCTTTTGATACTGTTCCCTATCAAATGCCAACTAATTGTCCAGAATGCAATTCTATTTTGGTGCGCCCCGAAAATGAAGCAGTTACCCGTTGTGTCAATAGTTCTTGTCCTGCAATTTTACGGGGTAGTATTATTCACTGGGCTTCCCGCAATGCTCTAGATATTAGAGGCTTGGGAGAAAGAATTGCCCTCTTGCTAATTAAAAATAATTTAATTAACTCTGTTGCCGATTTATATTCTCTAACTGTGTCGCAAATTGCCGATCTAGAAAGAATGGGAACAAAATCAGCCGAAAATTTAGTTAAGGCGATCGCTGAATCCAAAAACCAAACTTATGACAGGCTTTTATATGGTTTAGGTATTCGTTATGTCGGTAGCGTCAACGCCAAAATACTCGCCGAAAACTTCCCTACCATTGAGGAGTTATCTCAAGCACCCTTTGAATCTATTGAAGCAGTGTATGGCATTGGCGAAGAAATTGCTCAGTCTGTCTTTGAATGGTTAAGAATACCTGCAAATCAAGCCTTAATTCAGCAGTTGCAAGCAATAGGGTTACAATTTTCCTCTCCCATAACAACTTCTGATAGTTCTGATAGGGATCTCGATCAATCCCATCAGGTTTTAGCAAGCAAAACTTTTGTCATCACAGGTACTTTACCTAGCTTGAAACGCGATCAAGCAAAGAAACTAATTGAACAAGCGGGAGGAAAGGTAACAGGTTCAATAAGTAAAAAAACTGACTATTTATTGCTGGGGGAAAATGCTGGTTCTAAACTAGCTAAAGCCGAAAACCTGGGAATCCCTCAACTTAGCGAAGCAGAATTATTAGAGTTATTGAAGTTAGATAAATAAGCAACAGAGTTTTTAAATTCCTTGAATCAAAAACATATACGAGTAAGCTTTTTATTACTACATGCCGATAAAGTCTTGGTTACTCATTACTCATTACTCTAGCCTCACCGTCAGATAAGAATGTAATCTACATAAACCTATGTAATCCATTCCACCTTCTCTTCAATTGGATCACGACGACTTTTCGTAGTTGGATTGTCGCTATAACCTAAGTACAAATATCCAAGGCATTTATCTTTTTCTCCTAAGCCAAGAAACTCTTTTAATTCTTCGGTATAAGTTACCCCACCAGATCCCCAAAAACTACAAATTTGATAAGCTGCTGCGGTTAACGCCATATTTTGCACGCTACAAGCCACAGCTTCTATTTCTTCTAGTTCTGGAATCTTTGCTGATTGTTGTCGTTTCATACATATAACAATTATGTGAGAAGATTTTAGGATATTAGTCTTCATCCTCTCGTATTTTTCCGACTTAAATTTTTCTTTGGGAGTAATTTTTTGATATAAGTCTGCCTGAAATTCTGCCAATTTCTTCAACCCCGAACCGCTAAAAACTTTGTATCGCCATGGCTGAGTTAAACCATGATTAGGAGCCCAATTAGAGTTTTCTAATATCTGCCAAATAATCTTGTCGTCTACTTTCTTCCCGTTAAATATCCTAGGCTTAGTAGAACGACGGGATTTCATTAGTTCATTTAGTTGTTCAGTAAAAATAGCCATACTTCCAGAAAATAATGTATTAAAACAATAAAATTTATTACAAGTAATCCAGATAACAAACCGCAACTAGCCTAGTAACTAGGATGTTAAATAATAATAATTACCTAGACAGAAACAACAGTTACTTTAGACATTATTAATAATCATCTACAAAATTGTTTATGACTACAGCTTAAGTCTGGACTATGTTTCAAACTTTTTATGATTATTGCTTTTAAAAGGGTGTCGAAAAACAATATTGAGGTTAGATTAGGTATTGTGTAATTTTACAGTCAACTCAGTAAACAGTATGTTTCTGATGTCTAGTTAAATTAACATATTCTTAAATTTATCAAGTCAGTGATCCTCCTAGACTTAAATATAAAATATAAAGAGGGAGGCGCGATTAAAGCGGAAAAACTGAGCCTAAGCTAAAGACCAGTCATATTAACACCTATGAAAGATAATTCTCAGAAAGACAACAAGAAACTGCTGCTCATAGATGATGATCCTAATTTAATTCTACTAGTTAAAGATTATCTAGAATTTAGAGGCTACAATGTAGACACCGCAGAAAATGGGAGAGAAGCTTTAGAAGTTTTAGATGATCTTGTTCCTGATATGATTATTTGTGATGTGATGATGCCAGAAATGGATGGCTATGCTTTAGTTAAGCACATCCGCGAAGAACCAACCACCAATCGTATTCCTGTTTTATTTCTCTCCGCCAAGGGTCAAAGTCAAGATCGAGTCAAAGGTTTAAATGAAGGTGCTGATGTATATATGTCAAAACCTTTTGAACCAGAGGAATTAGTTGCTCAGGTGGAATCCTCCCTGAAACAAATTAAACGCTGGGAACAAGGTCGATCTAACGCTTTGGATGGCACACCAACTATTCATGTTCCTCATAATGTGGAGTTAACTCCCACAGAATTAAAAGTGGTTCAGTTAGTAGCTAAAGGAATGGCAAATCGGGAAATTGCTAAACAATTAAATGTTAGTCAGCGAACTATCGAAAGTCATGTCTCGAACATGCTTAATAAAACTAGTCTAAATAATCGTACGGAGTTAGCACGCTGGGCGATGGAAAGCAGTATGGCTTAAGATTGTAGCTGTTGATGGCTGTGTATTGAAAAATATTTGCTCAGACATTAAATAGTCTGCTATTATGTATTTCTAGTGCTGGCGTAGCTCAGTTGGTAGAGCAGCTGATTTGTAATCAGCCGGTCGCAGGTTCAAGTCCTGTTGCCAGCTTAAGAAATATATTAGCCAACAACTGCGTATATAGTTGTACAATTGACAGTTGTATTCTGCTGAACAGACTGTGATTGAACGCTATACCCTGCCCGAAATGGGTGAAATTTGGACGGATAACTATAAACTCAAAACATGGCTACAGGTTGAAATAGCAGTCTGCGAAGCGCAAGCAGAATTGGGGTATACACCCCAGGAAGCTGTTGATGAAATAAAAGCCAAGGCTAATTTTGATCCCCAGCGAGTATTAGAAATTGAAGCTGAAGTTCGCCATGATGTTATTGCTTTTTTAACCAACGTCAACGAATATGTCGGTGATGCAGGGAGATATATTCATTTAGGACTAACTAGTTCTGATGTTTTAGATACGGGAATTGCTCTACAAATGTTAGTTAGCCTTAACCTGATCCTAGAACGTCTAGAAGAATTAATTCAGGCAATTCGTTATCAAGCACAGCAGCACCGTTACACTGTTATGGTAGGTCGATCGCATGGTATTCATGCCGAACCAATTACCTTTGGCTTTAAACTGGCTGGCTGGTTAGCTGAAGTATTACGTAATCGCGATCGCTTGGTAAGATTACGTAAAGAAATTGCCGTAGGGAAGATTTCTGGTGCTGTCGGTACCTATGCTAATGTCGATCCGCACATCGAAGAGATCGCCTGTCAAAAATTAGGCTTAAGACCAGATTGTGCCTCAACTCAGGTTATTTCCCGAGATCGTCATGCGGACTATGTTCAGCAATTGGCTTTGCTTACTGCCTCCATTGAACGTTTTGCTGTCGAAATTCGTATCCTACAACGCACGGATGTTCTAGAAGTTGAAGAATTTTTCTCCAAAAAGCAAAAAGGTTCTTCAGCCATGCCTCACAAGCGCAATCCGATTCGCTCCGAGAGATTAACGGGAATGGCGCGGATTGTTCGTGGTAATGCGGTAGCCGCCCTAGAAAACGTTGCTTTATGGCATGAACGAGATATTTCTCATAGTTCTGTCGAACGGGTGATTTTGCCTGATAGCTGCATTCTGACTCACTTTATGCTCAAAGAAATTACTAGCTTGGTGAAAAACCTGCTGGTGTATCCTGAAAATATGAAGCGCAATATGAATGTCTATGGCGGGGTGATTTTCAGTCAGAGAGTAATGCTGACATTGGTAGAAAAAGGCCTGAATCGAGAATCAGCTTATCGTGTGGTACAGGAATGTGCCCATGAAGCTTGGAACAAGATTGATGGTGATTTTCGTAAGTTGATTTCACAGGATGAAACGGTTACCAAAACTTTATCTACGGGGGAAATTGATGCCTGCTTCGATCCCAATCACCATTTAAAAAACCTAGATCAGATCTATCAACGTTTGGGAATTTAGCGGCTTGAGCATGATTAAGTAAGTGGCGTAAGACTATAATCAATGAACATTTAAGATCCTAATCCAGAAAATATAATGACCGTAGTTGTTTTTGGCAGTATCAATTTAGATCTAGTGGTAGAGGTTGCTCATTTACCCGTCAAGGGAGAGACAGTAATTGGCGATCGCTTTTATGCTGCTGCTGGAGGAAAGGCTGCCAACCAAGCCGTGGCGATCGCCAAATTAGGTATCAAGGTAAGTTTAGTCGGTCAAATTGGCGATGATAACTTTGGTGAAACTCTCATCGAAGGTTTGCAAGCTGCGGGGGTCAACACTGATGGCATTACTGTAAATCCCCATAGCTATTCTGGTATTGCCTCAATCGTGGTTGATCAAGAGGGGGCAAACACCATTGCCTGTGCGGCAGGAGCAAACAATCTAGTCAGAGAAAAAGAATTAGAGCAATTTAAAAAAATACTTCCCCAAGCTAAAATTGCGCTTTTAGAACTAGGTATTCCGATTGCAACGGTTTTAAATGGAGCTAGGTTAGCAAAAGCTCACGATTGCTTACTGATATTAGATCCTGCTCCAGTTGTTGCCGATTTACCTGAAGAGTTATATAGCTTGATCGATATTATTACTCCTAACGAAATTGAAGCTAGTCAGCTAGTCGGTTTTACTGTAGATGGAGTTACTACAGCCAGGCAGGCAGCATCTTTTCTACATCAGATGGGAGTGAAACATGTAATTATCACTTTGGGAAGTCAAGGTTCCCTCTATAGTAATCCCCAAGAAAGCTTCTGGGTCAAGCCTATTCCCGTACCTGTGGTGGATACAGTGGCTGCGGGAGATGCTTTTAATGGCGCTTTAGCGGTGGCATTGGCATCAGGGAAAACCCTTGAAGAAGCTCTACAGTGGGCAACAGTTGGTGGAGCTTTGGCTGTAACTAAAACTGGCGCTCAGTCTTCACTGCCAAATAAAGATAGCTTTCAACAGCTACTTAGCAAACAAACAAAATTGTGAAATTGATACAAATTCTATTTTTTACCTTGAAAACAGAGGAGGGCAGCGATCGCTTCTGCTAAAATGCTGATCAGGCGGTATAGGGCGACGGCGGCAATTTCAGTAGGAAACTGGGAATCATTTAACAGGCTATAGGCAGTGACCTCAAATATCCCTAATCCTCCTGGTGCGCCAGGTATAACTAAACCTAGTAGCCAAGCAAAGCTAAAGGCAGTAAATAGTTGAGGAATATGCTGCCAGGTTACAGGCTGTAATGCAACAAAAGTTAGGATAAACCCGATTCCCCTCAAAACTACAAAGCCCATCTCTCCCAGAAAAGGAAGCAGAGGATATTTCGTTAACTTAACTGACTCCGCTGCGGTAGCATCTGCTTGATTCTTGCTACGGCTTAAACGGTGTAATAAAGCATTGAGAATACGAGGTTGGATGCCGACTAATACAGCTAGCAAACTAAGTAGCTCTAACCAGAATCTGAGATTAAAATTTGTAGTTAATCCACTTAATCCACTACTAAGCAAGCCAATCAGTAAAGCTGCTGCTGCCATCAACAGAGGCTCTAATAGGACACTGAGGCTTGCTGCACCTCTTGAACCACCTTTACGGGCTACGGCGCTAATTCTGCCGTAAAAATGCCAGATATTGCCTGGAGAATACTTAGCGATATTAGTCAGCAAATAAACTCTGATGCCTTCTGAGACACCCAATGGTTGCTTAAAAATAGCGAGAATCCAAGTCCAGACCCAACCAGACCAAATATGAGCGATGATGGTTATACATAGGGCGATCGCTAATATGAGCCAGCTTTGATGATTAATGCTAACTGCTGCTACTTCAGCAAAGCGATCTTTAACTGTCTGGATTAAAAAAAATAAGACCCCTCCTAGAATAAACCAACGTAGATAAGGCTTAATCTGAGCCAGAATCTGTTTCATGCACTCTTTCTTTACTGATTACTGTACAGACAAGGCATCCCTTGTCTCTTCTGATTAATTAAGCTAAATGCCTAATCTAGTTGCAACTCTGGCTAAAGATCTACTGGCTGCTTCCCAATCTGGGTTCAACTCAACTGCCCTTTGATAATAATCCCTTGCGGTTTGGTATTGCTTTAAATATTCAGCAACAGAACCTTTGCCATACCATGCTTCATGGGAATTGGAATCAATGTCTAATGCTTGATCGTAAGAATTCATTGCTTGATCATATAGTCCGCTTGCTTTCTGAGCATTCCCCAAACCGATCAAAGCTGGAAGATAATCAGACTTGATGGCTAATGCTTCAATATAAGCCTCGATCGCTTGTTGATACTCTTGTTGCTCGTAGTATAGCTTGCCTAAGTTATTTTTCGGAACAAAACTGCGATTGGGGTCAAGGGAGATCGCTTTATTAAAATCAAAGATTGCTTGATCGAACTGTTTTAAGCGAGTATATGCTTCGCCACGGTTATTCCATAACCAGACATTTTCAGGATCTATTTTAATTGCTTTATTATAGGATGCGATCGCCGATTCGTACCGTTTCAGACTATAAAAAGTTAAAGCCTTACAATTCCATAATTGAGGACTTTGATGATACTTCAAAGCTTGGGTACAAGTTTGCAGAGCCTCTTCATACATGCTCAAATGCCTTTGAGCCTTTGCCTTTTTTAGCCAAACCTGTTCAAAGTTTCTGACTTGTCCTTTAGTGTTGGGTAATTTTTTAAGTCCGTTATTATAGTAATCAATTGCTTGACGATACTGATCCGACTCTAATTTGATATCTCCCTTATAAAATTCTAAAATTGCTACTCGCTGCGCCCATTGAGTAAATCCCATAATAATTCCTAAAAGCAAGACGAGGACAATCAACAGATATTTATATATTCCTTTGAATCTTGACTTGTGCTTAATTTTCTTAAGATCTTTGACTACCTTGTTCAGAGTTTGGTATCGCTGATGTTTGTCAAGGCAGATCATTTTGTCTAAGATTTTGGCGAAATTAGGGCTGATTCTAGCTTTACGATGCCATAATACCTCCCCAGTACCCGCGTCTTTTTCCAAATTGTGAGGAGAAGTTCCTGTCAATATATGAATAGCAGTCATCCCCAAGGCGTAAATATCGCTAACATGGGTAGCTCTGCCTGCAATTTGTTCTGGGGGGATATATCCCGTATTACTGTCAGGAAGTAAATCAATTGCCTCATAGACTAGATTAAAATCTACAAGAGCAATTTTTCTCTCGCCGTCAGGTTTAATTAGGCTAGAGGGTTTAAGATTACCGTGAATGATGTGCTGCCGATGAAATGGACTTAGAGCAGTGGCAGTATCAAGCAAGATATCAATTACCTCAGTTTCGGAAAGGATAAATTGGTCTTCGACAATTTGCCCTAAATTCTTACCTTCAATGTACTCTTGGATAATGTAGATACTAGATTCATCAACAAAATATTCGATGATTGCGGGAATTCTTTGCTCTTTATCAATGATTGATAAGTTGCTGAATCCTGTCATTATCTCTTGAGTAATTGCTGACAAAGAGGATATTTGAGAATTTTGTAGCCTTAGTATTTCCAGATAATATCGAGCATTAGTTTGCTCAAAACCTTTAACTATATAAGAGTGTACTTCTTGGTTGCCACCTAAATATTTGACTATTTGATATTTACTACCAATAGTCACTCCAATTATTTGCAGTGGTTGAAGATCTTGCAGTACTTCCCTAGCACTTTGATAACGTCGAGAAACATCATCTATTGTCATGCGATTGACAATCTTTAAAAAAGCTTCGCTAATAGCTATTTTTTTGTTCCAGGCAATTGGATCACCAGACTCTGTTATTTCATATTCTGTAGGAGACTTCCCTGTCATGCCAAAAATAACAGTTTTACCTAGGGCATAAATATCGCTACTATAAACTGGTTTACCATTATTCTGCTCTGGAGGCATGTACCCAGGAGTCCCAATGATTTGAGTTTGTATTTTTTGCTTACTCGTATTAAAAGCTAAAGTACCAATTTCTTTCACCGCACCAAAATCGATCAAAATCATTTTCTCATCTTGCCTGCGTCGAATTAAATTGGATGGCTTAATGTCTCGGTGAATAATGCCCTGCTGATGAACTGACTTGAGAATGCCTAAAATATCAAACAAGAATTGAATTGATTGGGTTTCATTCAGTACTTGTCGCTGAATTTCCTGCTCAAATTCTTCTCCTTCAATAAATTCTAAAACCAGATAAAATTGCTTATTTTCTGTAAAATAACCAATAAATTCGGGAATTTGGCTGTGTTTTCCTAGCCACTGCAACACCATCGCTTCCTTTGCCAAACGTTCCCTAGCACTTGTCCAAACGGAGGAGCTATTAAATCTTGGCTGTAGTTGTTTGACGGCACATTTGCTTTGTTTAACTGATTGCTTATCAATAGCTAAGTAAGTAGTAGCAAATCCACCACTACCTAATTCTCGAATAATATCAAATCTTTCGTTGAGTAAATCTCCTGTTTTGAGAGCTTTGTATCCATACTCAGTATTACTTTCAGAGAGAGAATCTTCGGATTGAGAAATGGGAATAGTAAAGTCTGAGTCTGACATAACATATCTGGACGCAAGATTCCTAAATTGTAGCGAACATTGATAATGTGTTTCTTATGAGTATAAGCTCATTTCTCATCTTTCAGGTAAGAACACCAATCACTCCAACCGCCAGGATACAACTTAGTATTTTTAAATCCTACCAAGCTGAGGGAAAACAAATTAACACAAGCTGTAACTCCTGAGCCACAATAGACAATTATCTCCTCTGCTTGCTGATAATCTTGCCATAACTGTTGTTGAGTTGCTAAAGGTTGCAGATATCCTGATTCATTACTAACCTGTTTCCAAGGGGAATTAACTGCATCAGGGATGCTTCCTGCTATAGGATCGATCGGTTCCCTTAAACCCAGATAGCGATCGCGATCGCGAGAATCTACTATAATTACATCATCTTTATTCTGAGCCAATTTCACTGTATTGATATCTGCTAGCCAATCTGGATTTGGTTGAGGGGAGAAACTGCCTGATTTATGTTCTGGGATAGCGTTATTTACAGAATAATCATGCTTAAGCCAGTCATTCCAGCCTCCATCTAGCAAAACTACAGAATTATGTCCTAAATAGCGTAATAACCACCATAAACGTGCAGCAAAGGCAAAATGGGAATCATCATAAGCCACAACCAGAGTTTCATTTTTAACAATTCCCATCTGGGCAAACTTTTGCCCCAACAGATTGATATCTGGCAGAGGATGTCTTCCCCCATGACGCTGTACTTCCCCAGATAAATCGTGGTTTAAGTCCAGGTAATATGCACCCTTGATATGACTGGCGCAATATGACTCTTTTCCCCAGTTTGGAGTAGCTAACTGAAAGCGACAATCTACTATAACTAC
>CAJICN010000496.1_pt1 | contig 13408 bp, 11 predicted proteins | sample 9199651 | NCBI WGS metagenome assembly CAJICN01 (sample SAMEA7708343, study PRJEB35096) | sediment metagenome | biome: marine neritic benthic zone biome [ENVO:01000025]; feature: sediment [ENVO:00002007]; material: shallow marine sediment [ENVO:03000034] sea grass bed [ENVO_01000059] ...
TAAGAGAATCCCCATCAGGCAAAACCCTAACCACTTACGTTGGGTTGAACTCAATCCCTTTCCCGGCTCATGCGCTCTCAAACCATTATCTAATTCATCAATAAATGTTTTGACAAATGGTAGTGGGGTATTGAGCAACATTGCTTCTTCTCCCTATTGTCCTTCAAGCAGGATTATACGATGAAGCTTCAAAAACTGGAGAATCGAGACAGGTTATATCGTAATTCCTAACTGCTAACTCCTAAAATCCCCATAGCTTAGAAAGCCTGAAACGTGGCACAATGAAATACGTTTATTAATAAAAAATTAACGGTTAACCCATCTAACCTACCTGTTCGATATACCAAGATTAATATGACTGCAACACTCCAAGCACCTGCTAAAACTCGTCGCCAGGTTTTCCCTTTTACGGCTATTGTGGGACAAGAAGAGATGAAACTAGCTCTTTTGCTCAACGTAATTGATCCTAAAATTGGCGGGGTGATGATCATGGGCGATCGCGGTACGGGAAAATCCACCACCATTCGAGCTTTGGCTGATCTGTTACCAGAAATTGATGTAGTAGAAGGGGATCCCTTTAACAGCGATCCCGAAGATCCTGATTTAATGAGTGATGAAGTTAAGCAGAGGCTAGAACAAGGAGAACCAATCAACACCATCAAAAAGAAAGTCCAGATGATCGATCTTCCTTTGGGGGCAACAGAAGACCGAGTATGTGGCACAATTGACATTGAGAAAGCACTATCTGATGGGGTTAAAGCCTTTGAACCTGGATTACTAGCAAAAGCTAATCGTGGCATTCTCTACGTAGACGAGGTTAATCTTTTAGATGACCACTTAGTAGACGTGCTGTTAGATTCTGCTGCTGGTGGTTGGAATACAGTAGAACGGGAAGGTATTTCGATTCGCCACCCAGCACAGTTTGTCATGGTTGGTTCAGGAAATCCCGAAGAAGGAGAGCTTCGTCCCCAACTTCTTGACCGCTTTGGCATGCACGCCGAGATTCATACCGTCAAAGAACCTAACCTGAGAGTGGAAATTGTGGAGCAAAGAGCCGACTTTGATGGTAATCCTAGTTCTTTTTGCGAAAAATATGATGAGGAACAGCGAGCTTTGCAAGAGAAAATTGTCAAGGCGCAACAATTACTGCCTTCTATAACAATTGATTATGATTTACGGGTGAAAATTTCCGAAATATGCTCGGAATTAGACGTTGATGGTTTGCGCGGAGATATTGTTACTAACCGTGCAGCTAAGGCGATCGCTGCTCTTGAAGAACGCACAGAAGTGACTATCGATGATATTCGTCGAGTAATTGTTCTTTGTCTGCGCCATCGCTTACGTAAAGATCCTTTAGAATCAATTGATTCGGGTTACAAAGTGCAAAAATCCGTGGCGCGGGTTTTCGGGTTAGAACTAGAAGAGTAGCTGTAAAATTAATAGGCTGAAGGATGTTTTTAAAAATTTAGTGGGTAAAATAGCATAGTCGATTAAACTTTGAGCTTATGGCAGTAACCACAGAAAATCTAGGGGTAACCAAAAGTGATCACAAAGTGCCTTTAATTGAGCTTCGGGGAGTCAGCAAAGCTTTCGGAAATAATGTAATTCTGGATCGGGTTAACTTGAAAATCAACCGAGGAGAAGCATTAGTCATAATTGGGCCATCTGGAACAGGGAAATCGACTATCTTGCGGATGATTGCAGGATTAATGCCAATTGATCAAGGAGCAATCTATTTCAACGGTGAAAAACGAACAGGTTTAATTGAAGATCAAAATGATCCCATCGGAATCAGCATGGTATTTCAACAGGCTGCTTTATTTGACTCTCTAACAGTGGAGCAAAATGTCGGATTTTTACTCTATCAACATTCAAATCTTAGTCGCCGTAAGATCCAAGAATTAGTCGATGAAAGACTGGAAATGGTGGGTCTATCGGGAACAAATAATCGCTTCCCTGCCGAGTTGTCTGGCGGGATGCGAAAACGTGTTAGCTTTGCTCGCTCAATTATATTTAATCCAGAAAATCCTAAAAGTAGACCAGAAATCGTCATGTATGATGAACCTACTGCTGGGTTAGACCCGATCGCCTCCACCGTAATTGAAGATCTAGTGCGGGATTTACACTGTACAAAAATGGGCTGTGGCACCTATATTATGGTGACTCATCAACATAGTACGATTCGCCGTACTGCTGACCGTATTATCTTTTTGTATGCAGGCAAGGTTCAATGGACTGGAACTGTCGAAGAGATTGAAACTACCGAGAACCCCTTAGTAAAGCAGTTTTTTAGCGGTAGCGTTCAAGGTCCAATTCGGGTCGCGTAATTAATTAAACTATAAAAGTAGATTTAGAGGAGTTCTATGCGATCACGCACCCTAAGAGAAGGTTCAGTTGGTTTGCTAATTATCTTTGGCATCTTAGTATTTGCAGGCTTGGCTCTCTGGATTAAAGGCATCAAGTTTGGTACCAAGAGCTACAAAATCATTGCCGATTTTCCTGATATTAATGGTATTCAATTAGGAGATGGAGTGCGCTATCGAGGATTACAGGTAGGTAAAGTTGAGAATATTCAACCTGGTACTAATGGGGTAGATGTTGTAATTGAAATAGATTCTGCCGATTTATTGATTCCCAGAGATGCCACTCTCACAGCCCAGAGTGCAGGATTAATTGGGGAAACCTTTATTGAGATCATTCCCCAATCAGCTTTACCCGTTGAAGTGGCTAATATGAATCCAGTCGGCTCTAACTGTGATTCAGAAAAAATTATTTGTGATAACGTACGTCTTCAAGGAGAAAAAGGTATTACTCTAGACGATATACTACCTTATACCTATCGCTTCAGTAAAGCTTATGGCGAACCAGAATTGGTCAACAAAATAGATTCAACCGTTGGCAATGCTGGTATTGCTGCTGAGGAAATTGCTGGCCTGAGCAGAAATACCAGTGGGTTAGTAAATGATCTCCAGAAGGAAGTTACCAATACTTCTAGTGAACTAGTTGCCACTGCCGAAGCGTTTCAAGCAACTACTAAACAAATCAATCAGTTAAGCAATAATGTCAATCGATTAATCACTCAAAACGAAGGACAATTAACCAATACCTTAGAGACCATAAGTACTACCAGCGATCGCTTACAAAACCTAGTCGCTAAATTAGACAAAACTGTAGATGCTGCTAATACAGAAAAACTTGCTAATAACTTGAATGAGCTGACTACAAATGCAGCAGTAGCTTCGGCAAACTTGAAAAATATCACTGAAAGCTTTGGTAGCGAACAAGGTATAGTTAGTCTGCAACAAACTTTAGATTCAGCAAGGGTAACCTTTGATAATGCTCAAAAAATCACCTCTGATCTCGAAACAATTACAGGAGATCCTAGCTTCTTGGAAAATGTTCGTGAATTAATTAATGGTTTAAGCAATTTGGTTTCCACTACTGAACAATTAGAGCAACAGATTCAAACTACTCAGGTAATTAAACCGATGCAAAAGGCTTTGTCCCCATCTCCCGATGCTTTAAAATCAGCAAAATGATGTCTTCTCGATAATCAGGTATTTGTTTGAGTATGTCATTAGAAATAATCATTCCCATCGCAGCAGCTATTATTTTATTGCTGCTGTTCACCTGGATCATCAAGATTTTTAAGGTAACCATCAAAACAGTACTGATTGTAGTGGCAATTTTTATACTGCTTCAAATTATATTTGGAATCAATTCCCAAGAAGTTATTCAGGAAATGGTTAACATAATGGTCAACATAATTGAACGAATTGAACAGCTAATCTTAGGTAATTAAAAATGGTTTGCTAAAGCACGAATTTCAGAGACAATATGTAAACAGATGAAGCTATTAAGCTAAGTAGATTGTTGCAGGGAGATCAAGCTAGAGTGAGCCAAAATATTACCAATGAACCAAATAATCAAATTGATGCTTCAGATTATCGTTGGCGATTTTGGGCAACTGTACCAATCTATCCCTACAGCAAACGACGTACTATTCGGCGAGAGGTCTTAAAAGATACTATTTGGACTTTTGATCAGCTTCAGGGAATTTTTTATGTCGTCGTGCCAATTCGCATGACTGTAGTTAAGCTGGAAGCTGGCGGATTGCTCGTCTATGCTCCTGTCTGTCCAACTAAAGAGTGCATCCGTCTCGTCCAGGAGTTGATTGAGCAACATGGCGAGGTTAAATACATTATTTTGCCTACTATTTCAGGATTAGAACATAAAAACTGTGTTGGTCCTTTTGCCCGTAAGTTTCCTCAAGCTAATGTATTTGTCGCTCCCCATCAGTGGAGTTTTCCCCTCAATTTACCCCTAAGCTGGCTGGGATTTCCAGCTAAACGAACTAAAATTTTGCCTGTCGATAGTAGTAAAACTCCTTTTACGGATGAATTTGATTACGCTATTTTGGGTGATATCGATCTTAGATTGGGTCAATTTGAAGAGGTGGCTTTTTTCCATAAGCGATCGCAAACTCTGTTAGTCACGGATTCCATTGTATCTATTCCTGACAAACCCCCAGAAATTATTGAGCAGGATCTTTTTCCCTTGCTATTTCATGCCAGAGAGAGTGCCCAAGAGCCAATTGTGGACACCCCTCAAAATCGAATTAAAGGTTGGCAGAGAATCTGCTTGTTTGCGATGTATTTTCGCTCTAGCGTCTTAGATGTTCCGACTATCCCTAAAACTCTCCAAGATGCTTGGCGAGCGCCCAATAAGTCTGCTCAAAATTATTGGGGTTTATATCCCTTCCACTGGAAACCCAACTGGGAAGATTCTTTTGATAAGTTATGTTGTCATGGTCGTCTCTTAGTCGCGCCAATTTTACAGACTCTAATTCTTAATCGGGCTCCTCAAGAAACACTCCAGTGGGCAGACACAGTTGCCAGTTGGAACTTTAATCAGGTTATCCCCTGCCATTTTGCGCCGAATGTTGATGCGAAGCCCCAGGAATTTCGTCAAGCATTTAGCTTTTTGGAATTGAACCAGCAGCGTAGTCTACCAGAAGCTGATCTGAAAACTCTCAAAAACATTGATGCCTTGCTATGTAAGCCTGGCATTATTCCTCCTCCACGAGAGAATAGTAAATAGAAGATCTTCTATATAGGCTATACAGGCTATTTATTTTTGTTCGCTGTAGGCAGCATAAACTCCCTGGACGTTATACCAGTTGAGAAAAATACGAGCTACTTGTTCGGCTAACTGTGGTTTTCCCCGATCAATTAACCATCGCAACACAGGTTTCAAGGTACGTTCATTTAGTGTTCCACCTATTGATAATATTCCCCATAGAATACGATGTAATAATGTCATTTGGATCATCATTTTTACATTAAAGGTGGGATGTTTATCATAGAAAACTACCCCCATTTTTCCTCTTTGAATTTCTTGGTCGATCATCTTCGGAATTTGCTCTAAGTTAAATGCAGGATGCCAATGATATCCGACAGCTTGGGGACATTTAATTAATTTTAAATCTAGTTTTTTTAGTCGTACTCCTAACTCTAAATCTTCCCAACCATAGAGTTGAAAACCAGTATCAAATAATCCTGCTTCTAGTAGCCATTTACGAGCGATCGCTACATTACCAGTCGCAAAATAAGCTGCGGAGAAATCAGTTATTTTATAGGGTTCAGAAGTAGGATCATTAAAGTTATTCGTGTTGATTACTGCACCATAGGTGAACAGGCGATCGCTTCTGAGATCTTGCTCTGCTTTTACTAAAGCATCTCCATGAGTTTGTAGAAAACTCTCAGTAACTACCAAATCACTATCAATAAAAACTATAGTATCACCCACCGCATTTTTTACCCCTAAGTTTCTAGCTGCCGCTGCCCCTTGATGATCCTGCTCAAATAGTTTTACATGGGGTAAATTAGCCTGATTTTCTCCTATCCAAGTTAATGTTTGATCTGTAGAACCATCATCAACTATTACTATTTCATAACCGCTAATCTGATCATCAGTTAATATCTGTTTCTCTAAAGCAGCAATGCTCTTTTGAAGTATCGGTAAACGATTATAGGTAGGAATTACGATACTGATATACATCTGAATAAAAAACTAATGGCGAATGGCTAAGATATAGTATAACTAACCACAAGTCTCTTAGTTTTTTCACTAACTCCGATCGTAAGAGTTGGCAAAGCGTTATTTTTCCACAAGATGCATAAACCAAGAATTGCAATCATATATGTAGGGCTTACTGAAAAACTGAGATTTGGGGATGTAACCTTGAAAAAGCTCTTAGCTTTTAGCTTTTAGCTTTTTTTGAAATCGGGCTATTTATAATATTAAGTGCAAGAAAATTACTCTGATCGGTTATCAAACCTTGCACTTAAAGAGATGAATGACGCTCGAAACCTTTATAAATAAAGAGTTTTGATTTATTCAGTAAGCCCTATGTAATATATTTATTATAAGCAGTTAATTTAAGCTAAAATATGATAGAAGTCACAAAGGTAGGTAAAATGAAGTTTAGCGGTCTTCAATTAGTAGCAACTTACAATACCCCACTAATTGTTAAATTTAGGGATCTAGTCAGGGCAAACGCACCTTATTTTTACAATGCTTACTCCATAAAGGTTTTAGCTATTATTTAGTTTTGTTACTAAAAATTGAAACTCTTGCTACGTAAGGCTTACAGAATTTAGATGCGTTTGCCCTGGGGATCTAGTCGTTAAGTCAGGCTTATGGCCTAGAGCTTAGAGCTAAAAACCAATTGACAAACAGCGTAGTGTCTTAACTTGTCACAAATGAGCTAAAGGAAAAAATTAGACCCCTGCTCCCAGCTCCATTATATTTATAACAATGAAATAAGTCACTTAATTACATTCCCAAACTTATTAGAAGCAATAAGGGATTTACGAATAATCAATTCTAGCTTGAGTATCAGAAAGTGCTGTTTGACAAAGGACTGAGGGAGCTATAACTATTGGTTTAATAAATGGCAACAAACACTAACCAGTAGAATTTCCATCGTATTTCATGCATAGAGGAGTAATTGATTACAGTTAACTAAAATCAATGATGAATCAAAAAAAAAGATATCTTACAGTCAATACCAATACTAAAATTTCCTAATTTAGCCGATTAATCCTATAGAAACAAAACGTTTCTTGCACCTAATCTGAAGCAGGTTTTGAAAATTTCATTTAATGCAGTTTTCTTCACAGAATCTTCACAATCAAATTATATTCTAAGACTAGAAATTCAATAAAATAGTATAAATAAAAATTTTGCCCTGTCCTTCTAAAATATGAGTTTTGTTGTCTAACCAACAGCATTTGACAACTAAGTGCTTTAGATCATTATTAAAAAAGTAAAATATCATAGGAGTAGGTGGTGATCGAAACACAGTAAGTTAACAAATATTACACATTTCACGATTTAAAGATTTCACGTGAGAATACCTTATAGAGTAAGAGTTGAAAATTAAAAATCTCAACTGCCCAAAAAATAACTTTCTAATTCCTTACTTCAGGCTAGTTAGCCATTGTGTTTTATGTAAAAATATAAACAAACAATGAATAAAAAAAGCATTTAATTTACTTGGCTTATCCGTAGATGCTTTTTGGGACAAAACAATAGTCAAATAACAGTCCTATTGTTTAGATAGCAAAATAATTATCAGCTTTAAAGTCATGAAAATGTTGCCAAAGGTAGCTAATTTAAAACGGTATATTTCCCATCGATACCACAACAAAGACTCTCTAAATTCAATATCAGATTCGGATTCAAAGCTGTTAGTCAGACAAACAGCGGAAATTGAACCAGCCCCAACTGATACATCGAACCTTTACCAAGAGAAGGGAGCAACGCCAGCAAATCAGAAAGGAGAGATGGTTAAATGGTCACCTGAGATGCAGTCTTTATTAGATCAGCCTCCATCTAACCTACCGATGCAATTGATTTTTGGAGGGATCGTATTTTGCCTATCTTTTTCTATCTGGGCATGGTTCGGTGAAATTGACAAAGTAGGTAAGGCACAGGGGAAGCTAGTACCAAAAGGAGAAACCTATAAAATTGAGTCTTTAGAATCTGCCAAGGTAAGTCATATTGCCGTTAAAGAAGGGCAAGAAGTTAAGGTAGGAGAATTAATCGCCAGGTTAGATTCAGAGCAACAGACTAGAGAGGTTGAAAGGCTCGAAAATCTTATTGCCTCTTATCAACTAGAGTTAAGTCAAAAACGTCACTTGTTAGAGAAAGTTGAAGTAGAGACACAAACTCATCAACTGATTGCCCAAGCTGAAGTACAGGGTCAAAAATCAGCCATTGATTCGGCGATCGCCGAAGTTCAATTAACCAAAGATTTGCTTGCTCAACGGCAGTCTGAATTAGCAGCTCATGCAACCAGACAAAAGCGCGTTCAGGATCTATCGGGATTAGATCAGGAAAAACTTGACCAACTTAACTCAGAATTAAAAGAACATCAACAGCGACTAGAAAGACTAAAACCTCTCGTACAAGTAGGAGCAATTTCTCAAGAAGTTCTTTTCCAGGCTCAACAGGCTCAACGTCAAACTCAACAACAAATGACTGACAACAAACTGCAAGGAATTAGCAATATCAGTGAACAGATATTTCAATCCGAACAGGCGCTACGGGAGATGGAAACACGCATTACTCAAAGTCGAGGAGAGATTGTTTCAGGGCAAAAAGAAATTGAGCGACTTCAAGCAGAATTGCTGCATAAAAAAGCAGAGAGGCGGAGAATTGAGCTGGAAGCGCAACAGAAAGCGCAGCAGCTCAAGATGGAAATCGGTCAGACTGAAACCAAAATAGCCGAAACGAAAAATCAGCTAGCAACTGCCAATAGCCTTTTGGAAAAAAGAGCTCTCAGATCTCCGGTGGCGGGGACTGTTTTAGCTTTCAATGTGATCAACACAGGTAAAGTTGTTCAGTCAGGAGAAACTGTTGCCGAAATCGCACCTCAAGGCTCTCCATTAGTGCTTTCAGCTGTCTTACCCGATCGCGAAGCTGGCTTTGTTGAGAAAGGTATGACGGCACAGGTCAAGTTTGATGCCTATTCATATCAAGACTATGGGGTGATTCCTGGCAAAGTAATTTCCGTCTCGCCAGACACGAAAACCGATGAAAAATTAGGTGCAGTCTACCGAGTGCAAATAGAACTCGAACGCAACTACGTAACTAACGATCTTAAGAAAATCTTGTTCAAACCAGGTCAAACGGCTACTGCTGATATTGTAATTAGGCAGCAGCGAATCATCGATGTATTGCTCGATCCGATCAAAAAACTCGAACAGGACGGCATTGATTTATAAAACCAAAAAGATTGATTTATTTGAGAGAAAAATCATGTATCAAAATCTTAATTATTCTGATTCCAAGCTCGATAAGGTGATGTCTGAGGATCAGTTCAACCAAATAGTTGAAGCTATCATATCGGGAAAATATTCTTGGGCGTGCCTGCTAATTCTACGCTTTTCAGGATACAATCCGTTGCACTATATTCCCTATCGAACCTACAACCGACTGATGAAAGTTAATCGAGAGCAGAAACCCCAATCAGAGGGGGATCATGCAATTGCTCATCGCAGCCAGTCTGTATCACCTCAATCGACTCAGAAATCATCGACCAAACTTCGTGATCTATGTTGTTGGGAAGAAATCGATCGCCAGTCTGAGAAGGTAAAAGGTGGCAATAGAGTATTTTCGCTCCCCGCAATGACCAATTTGATCTTGCAAAGATTCAGCAACAGCTAGCTAAAGCTAAATGCTAATAAATGCTAAATATCATCTAGATCTATAAAGATCATTTTCCAGTAATTCAAACAAATTATTACTTGGTTGCCTCTTAAAAAGTTTGAATAGAAATAGAAAATTACTTTTACTCAAACTTTTGAGCTAGAGGTTCAACAATTAACTTTTGGTGGTTTTTTAAGGAGTTAAGAGCAAGTGGATACTACAGCAATGAAATCGCCCTCTTCTGCGGATGGTTCAGAAGATCGGCTCACAGTCATATCGTGGCTATTGAAACAGGGTCAATTTAACCTAGACAAAGCAGAGTTAATCAAACATCTCAGTCAAGAATTTGAAATACTAGAGTTTAAATTGGGCGACGAAATAATGGCTGAACCTGGTTCTTCGGGTCATTCCCACATACCGCAGCCAGACTCTCAATACTTCTTTCTAATTTGTGAAGGGCAATCGCGACTGCTGGGCTTTGATGTCGATAAGCAAAGAGAAGTTTCAACTAATCTCATGGCAGACGGGGCAACCTTCGGCGGGGAAGCTCTCTGGTGCAAGATTTTCCTTCCTTACAGAGTAGTAGCCGCTAGTAAAGTTCAAATTGCCAGAATTTCCCTAGCAAAACTGACTCCTTTTTTGCAAAAATTGCCAGAGCTTGACCGAAAATGGCAGTACATGACTCAGCAGCACCAAAAATTAATCTTTTTAAAGACGCTGACCCAATTACGCTCCTTATCTAGCCACCAAATCAAAAAATTGCTGCCTTACTTGGTAGCAAACAAGATCAATGCTGGAAACTATTTAAAATCAGCAGAGCAGACTGTCCGTTTCTGGTTACGTCATGGTCAAATTAAAGATCAAGCGATCGCCATAGGAGATTCTTGGGGATATTCAGAGTCGGCTAATCGTAATTGGATAGCTCAAACTGATTTGTTAGTCTATCAATTGCCGCAAAAAAATTGGCAAATTTTCTCAGAACTTGCTCCCGAATTGGTTACTGCTTGGTTAAAAAGCCCTGATGCTCAATCCAGCCAAACACCATTAGCCAAAACCAAAAATTCTCCCACTGTCAACGCTCTAGTTAATCTTAAAACTCCTAATTTAAATCTTACTCATGTAGCTCCTCCCTCTCTACCAAATTCCCCCCCGTCTCTAGGCAGAGATGATCAGGTTCAAGAGATCGATTATCCTAGACCGATTAAGCGACGTGGTCGATGGAAAACCTATCCCTTTATCGAACAGCAAAGTTCCTCTGACTGTGGTGCAGCTTGTCTAGGGATGATTAGCCAATACTGGGGCAAGCGTTTGAGCATCAATTTTTTGCGGGAGATCATTGGAATTGGACGTTCGGGGGCATCCCTAAAAAGTTTAGCCGTAGCAGCAGAGAGAATAGGTTATCATGCTCGACCGGTGAGAGCCAGTCTGAGTCGTATTGCCCAGCAACAAAATCCCTGGATTGCTCATTGGCAAGGGGATCACTATGTAGTTGTTTACCGCATCAAAGACAATAAAATTCTAGTTGCCGATCCTGCTAAAGGAAAGTTTCAACTTTCTGGCAGAGAGTTTGTTAATAGTTGGACAGGATACGCTCTATTATTAGAGCCAACTGAAAAATTATATGAAGCACCATCAGAAAAACGCTCTCTAACTAGATTTTTTAAACTGTTATTGCCTTATCGCTCCATAGGCATCCTAGTTATCATTGCATCTTTATTGATTCAACTTCTGGGTCTAATTTCCCCTTTGTTTACCCAGATAATTCTTGACCAAGTGATAGCCAACAAAAGCCAGTCAACATTGAATGTTCTGGTGATTGGGATGTTGATGTTTGGGGTCTTGGGCATCGGCTTGTCTTCGATCCGCAACTATCTACTGAGCTATCTAGCAAACCGTCTAGATCTAACCATGATTAGTGGGTTTATTAACCATGCTTTGAACCTTCCTCTAAAGTTTTTTGAATCGCGCCGTGTAGGAGATATTATCACTCGGGTTCAGGAAAATCAAAAAATTCAACAGTTCTTAATTCAGAATCTTTTGCTGTCTTGGTTAGATTTCGTGACGGGATTTGTATATCTGGGGTTGATGCTCTACTACAATTGGCAGCTTACACTTCTAATTCTAGTTTTAATTCCGCCGATCGTACTGTTGACCCTAGCTGCGACTCCTTTGCTGAGAAAAGTTTCACGAGAAAGATTTAACGCCACTGCTGATCAAAATTCTTCTTTGGTGGAAATGATGACAGGAATATCTACGGTTAAAGCTGTGGCTGCCGAGCAAGATCTACGCTGGCGTTGGGAAGATCTTTTAACTCGTGAATTAAATGTGTCCTTCAAAGGTGAAAAGCTGGCAATCAACTTAGGACTACTGAGTGGGCTAATCAATTCTATTGGGGGGGGATTACTTCTATGGTATGGGGCTACCTTAGTGATCCAGGATCAGTTAACCATTGGACAGTATGTGGCTTTCAATATGATGAAAGGATATATTATTAGTCCCGTAATGAAACTGGTTGATATGTGGGATGAATTACAAGAGGTATTAATTTCTATAGAACGACTCAACGATGTTTTTGAAACCAAGTCAGAAGAATCCCAGCGAGAATCAAAAATAATTTTACCTAAACTACAGGGAAATTTATTATTAGATAATGTAACTTTTCGCTATGAAAGTGAAGAAGAAGCCAACATACTGCAAAATATTTCCTTGGAAGTAAAATCAGGGCAAACTGTCGCCATTGTCGGTCGTAGCGGTTCGGGAAAAAGCACCTTAGTCAAACTAATCCAAGGCTTGTATCATCCGATTAGCGGTCAAGTTTCTGTCGATGGACATAATCTGAAGCATGTTTCCCTTAAATCTTTGCGATCGCAAATGGGAATTGTCCCCCAAGACTGTTTTTTATTTTCGGGAACTATCCTGGAAAACATTACTCTTCATCGCCCTGAATTTACCTTAGAAGAGGCTATTGCTAGCGCTAAACTGGCAGAAGCTCATGCCTTTATTCAGTCTCTACCTTTGGGATATAACACTAAAGTTGGTGAACGGGGTGATAGTCTTTCTGGTGGACAGCGACAGCGTATTGCGATCGCTCGTGCCTTTTTAGGAGATCCGCCGATTTTGATTTTAGACGAAGCAACTAGTTCTCTCGATACGGAGTCGGAAAGACGTTTCCAGGAAAATCTAAGTCGTCTTTCTCGTCAGCGTACTACCTTGATCATTGCTCATCGCCTCTCAACGGTGCGTAATGCAGATTCTATTGTCGTCTTAGATCGCGGTTTTATCGTTGAGCAGGGTACTCACGAAGAACTAATCTCAGAACAGGGACTTTACTATCAGTTAGCCAAACAGCAGCTAAGTCTTTAATCTTTAAATTATCAAACAAGACGTTTGAACCAAAAATTAAAGTTCATTTCTTAATTACAGTGATTTGGGTAATGGTTTTCAAACTAGCGCAGTTTAAGCCGAAGATCTATCGCTATGAATCATTTGTTTAAGATTGAGAACTATATTCCCGCTCAACTAACTCCCAAAATACGTCAAGAGATTATTGAGGGAATATTCAAAGAGTGGATCAATAGTGAATTGAACTACATGATTCATAGCGATAGATCTTCGGCTTAAACTGCGCTAGTTTGAAAACCATTACCCAAATCACTGTAATTAAGAAATGAACTTTAATTTTTGGTTCAAA
>CAJICN010000759.1_pt1 | contig 13130 bp, 3 predicted proteins | sample 9199651 | NCBI WGS metagenome assembly CAJICN01 (sample SAMEA7708343, study PRJEB35096) | sediment metagenome | biome: marine neritic benthic zone biome [ENVO:01000025]; feature: sediment [ENVO:00002007]; material: shallow marine sediment [ENVO:03000034] sea grass bed [ENVO_01000059] ...
CACAAATGCTTCCCCTGTTTCATCTTGGGTATTACCAAAACTGGCAATCTCAGTAAAGGAAAGGTTGATAGGAACGGGTTCATTTAGAGAGCCAAAAGTTGTATGAATCAGGTTTTCCAGTTGTTCAATTGAGGGCTGTGAATAATCGTGCACTTTACCATAAATGGCACTTAAAGCCTTACTGCTTTGGCTTTTTCGATTGATTTGATAAGGAGCCATCATCAGAAAATAGCCATTTTTACCAATAAAATTCATATTGATAAAATCCTGCGATAAAAGGCTCCAGTTATTTGACTCTAATGCCTCGGCAACATTAAGCAGCCATGGACGAGGAATTTCATCAGAATAGCGAGCTTGTTGACGCAAAAGTTGAGCTGCTAAAGAAATGTTATTTTGCTCGATATGTTGGATAGCTTGGGTCACTAACTCTGATTTTTCCAATAAAGAAATTGTCATGTTAATTCTAGGTTCTGAGTAAAATTTGAACTTGGTTGCAATGACTTTGCTAGACTGAGTAATTGTCGGTCAAGTTATAGCTATAGTTAAGATGGCAATGTTCTCAGGAATGAGGATGAATAAAGTACAGAAGTTAAAGAGTCAAGGTAAAATCAGCAAGGTCAAACAGAAAAAGGAATAGTTAATCGGCTGATGCAGTAACTGCGACCTTGTATGCTTATATGCTCGTCGAAGGCTGCCAAATCCTTGAGCCATCTCTGTGTTTTCGATTAACCTCTTGGCTTATTTTATAAAATTAAGGGGTTATTTAAACTTTTTATATTAATACCATACCTTGATTGTTCAACCTATAAAATTCCCGTTAAAATTGTTTTTTTTTCTTAACTTCATGCTTAATGTAGTGTAGTTAACAATTTATAGGTGCATAAAATATAGGTGCATAAAATATGGAGCAAGAAGAATTGAGGATAAAAAGCGCAAGATAATGCAAGAATTCGTAATACTATTGCAGAAACGTTGAGATACTACCCAGGATGATTTGGAGGCATTAATCATCTATGGTATTCATAAAGAGAGGTTTTTGATGACAAGGTGGCTAAATTCTATCTGCTATCTCTTCCTCACCTGCTCCTAATTCATATCGGACCTACAGTATTTCAAGATATGTTCAACCCCTTTAGCCCAAACCAATCAGAAACAGGTGCTAATTCTTCATTATCTCGTTTTTGGCAAAACTTTCTGGATATTGCTGCGCCCTATTGGTATCCCACTAAGACGGAGGAACGGGCTTTTTCTGATGTGATTCGCTCTTGGGGGATGGCTATATTTCTCATCCTCTTAATTGCAGCACTTGTAGCCTTGACTGCGTTTAATACTTTTGTCAGCAATTACTTAGTTGATGTAATTCTGGAAAGAGAGAATTTTAACAAATTTGTGGAAACTATGGTGGTTTTTGCCGTTGGTCTGATTTTAGTCACCTTTTTAGCTGGATTTGTTAAATTTATTCGCAAAAAAATTGCCCTAGATTGGTATGAGTGGCTTAATGATTGGATTTTAGCGAAATATTTTGGCGATCGCGCTTATTATAAACTTAATTTTCGTTCTGAGATTGAGAATCCAGATCAACGCCTGGCTCAAGAAATTGAACCGATTACCAGCAATACAATCCGTTTTTTAGCGATCGCCCTGGAAAAAAGTTTGGAGATGGTTACTTTTATCACCATTCTGTTGTTGATTTCGCAATCTGTTGCTTTTGTCTTACTTGTCTGGACGTTTGTTGGCAATGCGATCGCGGTTTATTTGACTCAAGAATTGAATAAGATTAATCAAGAAGAGTTAGAACTTAAAGCCAACTATAATTATGCGATAACTCATGTGCGTAATCATGCAGAATCGATCGCTTTTTTTCAGGGGGAAGCTCAAGAATCCCTGAGTATCAAACGAAGGTTTAAGCATCTTTTAGCAAGTACTTTGCGCAGGATCGATTGGGAACGCAATACAGAAACTTTTAATCGTGGCTATCAATCGGCGATTCAAATTTTTACTTTCCTGATCATTGGCCCCCTCTATATGAACAATGGGGATCTTACTTTCGGTCAAGTTGGTCAAGCTTGTTTAGCCGCTAATCTCTTCGCTGCTGCCTTAGGGGAACTGATCCGAGAATTTGGTATTTCTGGACAGGTTTCTAGCTATATTGAACGACTAGGTGAGTTTTCCGAGACTCTAGAACAAGTTTCTCAAACCCCGGAGAATGTTAGTACCATTAAATTTCTTGAAGAAAACGATCTCGCTTTTGAAGATCTCACCTTACAAACCCCCGATTATGAGAAAGTGATTGTCGAACATTTGTCTTTACAGGTGCAACAAGGGGAAGGCTTATTAATTGTTGGTCCCAGTGGACGGGGTAAAAGTTCTCTTTTACGAGCGATCGCTGGTCTATGGAATTCAGGCACAGGTCGTCTAGTTCGTCCACCCCTGGAAGATTTCCTTTTTCTACCCCAGCGTCCCTATATTATCTTAGGTACCTTAAGGGAACAGTTACTTTATCCTCATACTGATCGTAGTATGACTGATGAAGAACTTATTGCGATTTTACAACAAGTTAATCTACAACACTTACTCAATCGAGTTGAGAATTTTGACACAGAAGCCCCTTGGGAAAACCTTTTATCCCTTGGAGAACAGCAACGCCTAGCCTTTGCCAGAGTCCTGGTGACTCTTCCTCACTATACTATCCTCGATGAAGCAACCAGTGCCCTAGATCTAAAAAATGAAGACAACTTATATCAACAGTTACAAGCTACTAAAAACACTTTCATCAGTGTGGGTCATCGGGAAAGTTTATTTCAGTATCATCAATGGGTTTTGGAACTTTCCCCTGATTCAGGTTGGCAACTAGTTAGCATCCAAGATTATCAACGGCAAAAGGTAAGAGCATGAACTACTCCAACCAAATGAGCGAAATTTACTGTGGTAAGAAATAGGGAAATAGGGAAATAGGGAAATAGGGAAATAGGGAGATCATTATTCTCCTGTTAACCTAAAGGGTTTATTTTAAATAATGAAGATAACCTTTTTTTTAAACCCCTCAGTTTGATTTCTGAATTCTTGTCGTTTTACAATAACCAAAAGCAAATTTTTGACAATATTTGACAATAGTATCTTGGATAACCTCAGTTCGGGATAAGCTCAAACCCTAATTCTACAAGTGAAAAGAAAAATATTATTTTCTTGTTATTTCCTTGTAAGACTTGAGAAAAATACTGCAAAAGCTGGTGAGGCGGGGCAAGAAAGCCTTGCCATCTGCAAGCAACTAAGAAGCTTATAGCCACTTCCAATGCTTAATTGTCTTGAGCCGAACTGAGATTAGATAGCAAAATCATGGAGAAACCTCAATGGGTAGAATTGAAAAAACTAGTCATTTACCTTTAATAGATATACCTCAGCAAAAAATTGCTATTACTGCTACCTTTACTAGCGAACCCATTGAAAATTCTCTATCTTATTGGCTGAAACAAATAGGAGTTAATGGTTCCATAGAATTTGCTCCCTATAATCAAGTATTTCAAGAAATACTCAATCCAGCCAGTATTCTGGCTCAAAATCAAAATGGAGTAAACGTAATTCTAGTTAGGTTTGAAGATTGGTCAGGAACTAAGAACCGTCTTCCGTTGATAGTTGACAATGAGAGCAAAAGACAAACTATTGGCGATCGCTCAGTCCACACCTTGCCAAATCACCTAGAAATCGCTCACCTTAACCAGTACGAAACCGAATATTTATACCAAGAGATTTTTGTTGATCGAGTCTATTCAAGACATGGCATTGTCTTTAATGAAAACGACTGTATTGTTGATGTAGGAGCAAACATTGGTCTATTCACCTTATTTGCCCAGCAAAAATCCCCTAAAGGTAGTATATATTCCTTTGAACCAGCACCCCACGCTTTTGACAAGTTACAGACTAACGCCCAACTCTACTGTGAAAATACTCATCTTTTTAATTGCGGATTAGGGGGAGAACGGCGAGAAGAAACCTTCACTTTTTACCCTCGTTCGTCAGTCTTTTCCAGCTTTGCCGCTGATACAGAGCAAGATGAAAAAGCAATTCGTTCAGTCATTGTCAATATGCTGCAACGGGATAATTCATTGGATGAAGAATCCCTAGAACGTATAGCCGATGATTTTCTCGAAGATAGACTAGAAAAGGAAACATATCAAGCTCAACTACGAACTCTTTCAGAAATTATTGAAGAATATAAGATTGAAAAAATTGATTTACTGAAACTAGATGCAGAGAAGAGCGAGTTAGCTATTCTCCAAGGAATTAAGAACCATCACTGGTCACTGATTAAACAAATAGTCATGGAAGTGCATGATCCTGAAGGGAGTACCCTAAAACAGGTCATGGATTTACTGGAAGACAAAGGCTTTCAATTTGTGGTCGATGAAGAGTCTATACTCCATGGTTCAGGACTTTTTAATATCTACGCTACGCGCCTCAACCAACAGCAAAACCCACAATCACAACAGGTAGGACAAAACGTCCCTCAAATAGAGCAAACCGTAAGAGATTTCGCCAGTGCTTTGAAAACTGCAAGATCGCGATCGCAAACTCCCTATTTGGTCTGTATCTGTCCGCTTTCAAACACTCATGATCCTGGGAACAAAATCTTACATCAGAGAATGGAAGATCTGTTAGCTGCTGATCTGCAAAACATCAGTGGTCTGTATCTAATCAAAAGTCAAGAGTTGACCAGTAACTACCCAGTGGAAGATTACTACGATCCCTACGGTGACGAATTAGGACATATTCCCTACACCCCAACCTTTTTCTCTGCCTTGGGGACGATGGTAGCTCGAAAAATCTTTGCTTTGAAAAGCTCTCCCTACAAGGTGATTGTCCTTGACTGCGATCAGACCTTATGGCAAGGTGTTTGCGGCGAGGAAACCGTTGAAGGATTGGAAATAGATCGCAATTATCGTAGGCTACAAGAATTTATCATCGGACAGCAAGTAGCAGGAAAGTTGATTTGTTTGTGCAGTAAGAATCAAGAGGAGGATGTCTGGAAAGTGTTTGACGAGCATCCAGATATGTTGCTCAAACGAGAGCATCTGGTCAATTGGCGCATTAACTGGCAAGGGAAATCGGCGAACCTAAAGTCTTTAGCAACTGAACTGCAACTGGGTTTAGATAGCTTCATTTTCATTGATGACAATCCCGTTGAATGTGCAGAGGTTAGGGCAAATTGTCCCGAAGTTTTGACTTTGCAACTTCCAGCAAAAAGCGATCGCATACCTCAGTTTTTAGAACATATTTGGGCTTTTGACCAACTCCAAACTACCCAAGAAGACCAAGCAAGAACCAATCTCTATCAGCAGAATGTCCAGCGTCAACGTTTTCAAGAGGATTCTCTTTCCTTTAGTGATTTTCTCGCCCAACTAAACTTAGAAATTGAGATATCCCCCATCCAAAATGAGCAACTGCCACGGGCTGCTCAACTTACCCAGCGTACCAATCAGTTTAATCTGACAACAATTCGTCGGTCTGAGACTGAAATTCAACAACTTTGTAACTCAGAAAAATTTGCCTGTCAAGTAGTCAAGGTCAAAGATCGCTTTGGAGATTACGGCTTAGTTGGGCTGCTGTTATTTGAAACTAAAAAAAATGCCCTAGTTGTCGATACGTATTTACTGAGTTGTCGCGTACTGGGTCGAGGGGTGGAGCATAAAATGCTGGCTCATTTAGGAGCGATTGCCCAAGAAAAGGGATTACAACAAGTCAAACTTGTCTATAAACCTACCCCGAAGAATCAACCAATTATCAATTTTCTTAATACTGTGGGGAACCAATTCCAACAAGAAAAAGATGATGGTTGGCAATTCGATTTTCCTGCTCAAGTCGCATCCGAAATTAGTTTTACACCCAGATCACAAGAGCAAAACAACCTGGTATCCGCTAAAGATATCGTAGATAAAAATGCTGCTCAACAAGCTAAAGATAAATCCCCTGGTGCAGTAATAGCTTCTTCAGACTTTTTTGAACACATTGCTCGGAATCTATATAGTCCTGAACTAATTCTCCAAGAGATTACATCCCGACAACAAAGACAACGCCCGCAATTAGATATAGAATTTATTGCTCCAAGGACTCCTCTGGAAAAAGCGATCGCCGATCTCTTTGCCGAAGTCCTCAACCTGGAACAAGTGGGTATTAATGATAACTTTTTTGAACTGGGGGGCGATTCGATTCAAGGGGCGATTCTGATTAATAAACTGCAAGGGCAATTAAAGGAAATTATTCACTTTGTTGTCCTGTTTGATACTAAAACAGTTAAGAGGCTGGCAGTTTACCTAGAAGAAAATTACCCCCAAACAGTAACAAAACTGCTGGGTCAAGAAATAAATTCAGGTGTCATACCACAAGAGCGTATCGATGAAGCAAAAGTTGAACAAATGCGATCGCTGATCCCCTCCCTTGCCCCCAAAATAGGAGATGACACCAGCAAAAACCCACCAGCAGTCTTTATCCTCTCCCCCCATCGGAGTGGTTCTACCCTACTTAGGGTCGTTTTGGGGGGAAATCCGCAACTGTTCGCACCTCCAGAATTAGAACTGCTGAAGTTTAATACCCTGGGAGAAAGAAAAGAAGCGTTTTCTGGACGTTACAGTTTTTGGGGAGAAGGAACGATTCGCACCATCATGGAAATTCGGAGTTGTAGCCCTGAAGAAGCGATCTCCATTATGGAGGAATTGTCAGCTAAAAACCTGACTACTAAAGAGTTCTACCACCTTATACAGGAATGGCTAGGGGCTAAAATCCTAGTAGATAAAACCCCCTCCTACTCCCTTGATTTAGCAACCCTCCAACGGGCGGAAATAGACTTTCAAAACCCGCTCTACATCCATCTGATGCGTCATCCTTATGGGACGATGCGCTCTTATGAAGAAGCTAGAGTAGAGCAAACCTTCCCCTATCAACATCCTTTTAATAGGCGAGAACTCGCTGAACTTGTTTGGCTGATTAGCCATCAGAATATTCTCGAATTCTTACAACATGTTCCCCAAGAACGTCAGTATCAAGTCAAATTTGAAGACATTGTTAGTCAGCCACAAACTACAGTAAAAGGAATTTGCCAATTTCTCGGAGTGGGCTTCCATCCTGACATGCTGCAACCCTACAAAGAGAAAAAGCAGCGCATGACCGATGGGATCTATGCCGATTCTAGAATGCTGGGGGATGTGAAATTCCATCAACATCAGGGTATTAATCCTAGCACCGCAGATAGTTGGCAAGATTATTACCAAACCGACTTTTTAGGGGATGTGACTTGGCAAGTAGCAGAATCTTTAGGGTATCCCAGAAATAACGGCGCTATTACCAAAATTAGACGAGAAAATTCCCCAGAATCTCAGACTTTCCCTGTTTCTTTTGCCCAGCAGCGACTATGGTTTTTGGCACAATTGGAACCAGACAGCCCTTTTTACAACATGTTTAGGGCGGTTCGTCTCAACGGGCATATCAATATAGAAGTTTTAGAACGCAGTCTCAACGAGGTTATCCGCCGTCACGAAGTTTTACGTACTAACTTTAATCTAGTGGAGGGAAAACCTGTACAGGTAATTGCTCCCCAGGCAACTATCAAACCTGTGGTGCTAGACTTACGAGGATTATCAGGACAAGAACAGTCAGAACAGTTACAACTATTAGCAACTCAGGATCAATTACAACCCTTTGACCTCACCCAAGGACTGTTACTAAGAGTCACTTTAGTACAACTCCAGTCAGAATCTTTTGCGTTGCTATTGACTATGCACCACATCATCGGTGATGGTTGGTCATTGGGGGTATTGATCAAAGAATTATCAAGTTTATATCAAAGCTTTTTGGTTGGAGAACCTGTTTCCCTGACCGAGTTACCCATACAATACGCAGATTTCACAATTTGGCAGCGCCGATGGTTACAAGGAAAGGCATTACAGACTCAAATTAATTACTGGCAGCAACAACTAGCAGATGCACCACCACTTTTAGAACTGCCGACGGATAGACCTCGTCCTTCCGTACAAACTTTTCGGGGTCAGTGTTTTTCCTTCCAGCTAGATGCCAAATTAACAGCATCCCTTAAAGAACTCAGCCATAAGTCAAGCACCACCCTATTTATGACCTTGATGGCAGCTTATGCTACTTTACTGTTTCGTTACAGTGGGCAAGAAGATATTCTCATCGGCACACCCATTGCTAATCGGAATCACCAAGATTTAGAAGGGTTAATTGGCTTTTTTGTCAATACCCTGGTGATGCGAACTCGACTGGAAGATAACCCCAGTTTCTCCGAGTTACTGAAGCAAGTGCGAGGGACTAGCCTAGATGCCTACGCCAACCAAGACGTTCCTTTTGAACAGATTGTGGAAACTTTGCAAATAGAGCGCAGTCTTAGCCACAGTCCTTTGTTTCAAGTAATGTTTGCCTTGCAAAATACTCCAGGGGGTCAATTAGCAACGGCGGAATTAGCGATTAACCCCTTGAATCTAGATAATGTCAATGCCAAGTTAGATCTCACATTACAAATGTGGGAGACAAACACAGACCAAGGAAACTTTCTAGAAGGCTTTTGGCAATACAACACCGATTTGTTTGATCAAGACCGAATCGCCCGCATGACTGGTCATTTCCAAACACTATTAGCGGGAATTGCGGCAAATCCTCAAGAATCCGTCGGTAAATTGCCCTTGCTGACTAAGAGGGAACGTCATCAATTACTAGTTGAATGGAATGATACTCGTACACCATATCCCGATAGTAAATGTATCCATCAGTTGTTTGAAGAACAGGTGGAACGAAATCCTAGTGCGATCGCTGTAGTATACGAGGAAGAGTCTTTAACCTACCAAGAGTTGAATCAACGTGCCAATCAACTAGCGCATTATCTACAAACCTTAGGAGTCACCACAGAAACATTAGTAGGAATTTGTGTCGAGCGATCGCTTTCTATGATGATCGGCATACTGGCAATTCTCAAAGCAGGCGGTGCTTATGTTCCTCTAGACTCCAGCTATCCTGAAGAACCTTTAGCTTATATGCTTAATGATTCTCAAGTATCAATACTGCTGACGCAAGAACAGTTAGTAGCGCAGATCCCAGAAACCAATGCTCAAGTTGTATCTCTAGATGCTGACTGGGAGAAAGTAATTAGCAAATATAGCCAGGAAAACCCCATTAATGAGGCATCAAATCATAGCCTAGCTTATGTAATTTACACATCTGGTTCTACAGGAAAGCCGAAAGGTGTAAGCATTGTTCATCAAGCTGTAGTTCGATTAGTAACACAAACTAACTATGTAAACTTGTCTGGGAACGAAGTATTTCTACAAGTTGCTTCTCTCTCGTTTGATGCTGCTACCTTTGAAATTTGGGGAGCCTTATTGAACGGTGGAAAATTAGTCATATTCCCCTCCCACACTCCATCGCTAGATGAATTAGGGCAAGTGATTGAGCGATATCAAGTTTCCACCCTGTGGCTAACTGCGGGTTTATTTCATTTAATGGTAGATGAAAAGATTGATGCCTTAAAATCCTTACGTCAACTATTAGCTGGGGGAGATATCTTATCAGTTCCCCATGTGCATAAATTTCTCCAAACAGCAGAGAATTGCCAACTGATTAATGGTTACGGGCCAACAGAAAATACGACTTTTACTTGCTGCTATCAAATCCCAACCTCATTTAGTCTAGATCTTTCCATTCCCATTGGACAACCCATTGCTAATACGCAAGTCTACATTCTTGACCGTTACCTGCAACCTGTACCGATTGGTGTTCCTGGGGAACTATGTGTTGGAGGTGATGGTTTAGCCAGAGGTTATCTCAACCGTCCAGAATTAACCGCAGAAAAGTTTATCCCCAATCCGTTTACAGAGACAGGGGGAGATCTTCAGCCTCCAGGGAAATTATACAAAACAGGAGACTTAGTTCGCTACTTACCTAATGGAAATATTGAGTTTATTGGTCGCATTGACAACCAAGTAAAAATCCGTGGATTTAGGATTGAACTGTCAGAAATTGAGGTAATTATAACTAAACATCCCCAAGTACAGGATGCCGTTGTCATTGCTCGTGAAGACACCCCTGGGATAAAAAGTCTGGCAGCCTATGTCATCCCTGAAGGACAACAGCCAAGAACTAGCGAATTGCGATCGTTTCTTAAGGAACAACTTCCCGACTATATGGTTCCTACATCCTTGACAATTCTTGAAGCTTTTCCCCTCACACCCAATGGCAAAGTAGACCGTCGGGCTTTACCTCTACCAGAGTTGGAACTCAATGACTTGACTAGTTTTGTCTCTCCCCGCACCGATACTGAAAAAATCTTGGGAGAAATTTGGCGTAACATTTTACGAATTAAACAAATTGGTATTCACGACAACTTTTTTGAATTGGGTGGAGATTCCATTATTGGAATCCAAATTATCGCTAGAGCCAATCAAGCTGGATTAAAAGTAACTCCAAAACAATTATTTCAGCACCAAAATATTGCCGAGTTAGCTGCTGTCGCAGGTACAACCAAAGAAGTTCAAATTGAACAAGGATTAGTCGAAGGTAAAGTACCCTTAACGCCAATTCAACAATGGTTTTTCGAGCAAAATTTATCTAAATCTCATCACTTTAACCAATCATTTTTACTATCAGTACCCTCAAACTTCCAGCCAGATATATTAGAGCAAGTATGGCAGAAATTATTAAGACATCACGATGTGCTGCGCTTAAAATTTAGAAAATCTGACGACCATTGGCAACAAATTCACTCTGCCCCGACAGATACCAGGATTGTATCCTTTGTGGACTTATCAGCACTTTCAGATAGAGAACAGCAAGCAGCTATCGAAACTAGAGCATCTTCCTTACAGAAAAGTTTAGATTTGTCAGAGAATTTGTTGCAAGTTGCCTTTTTCTGGTTGGGGGTTGACAAAAAAGCACGATTACTACTCGTAATTCACCACTTGGTTGTAGACGGAGTTTCCTGGCGAATTTTATTAGAAGATTTACAGACCGCTTACCAACAACTCAGTCAGAACCAAACTCTTAAGCTTCCTGCTAAAACTACTTCTTTCAAAGATTGGGGTCAACATCTAATCAAATATGCCCAATCAGAACCTTAAAATCTGAACTAGCTTACTGGTTAAGTTTATCTCCTGCTTCAATTGTCCCCATTCCCACAGACTATACGGGGGGAGCAAACATAGTCTCCTCAGTCAGTACGGTATCAGTATCTTTAAATGAGGTACAAACCCAAACATTATTACAAGATGTACCAAAAGCTTATAAAACTCAGATTAACGATGTCTTGCTAACAGCCTTAGTGCTGGTTTTGAGCAGATGGACTAACTCTGATTCAGTGCTGTTCAATTTAGAAGGTCATGGGCGAGAAGATATTATTGATGGGGTAGATTTATCCCGAACTGTCGGCTGGTTTACGGCAATTTTTTCTACGGTTTTAAAAGTTGCAGTAGCGGACAAAGACAATATTGGAAATGTCTTAAAATCTATCAAAGAACAGTTACGGGCAATTCCCCACAAAGGTATTGGCTACGGCTTATTGCGCTACCTGAGTCAAGAACCAGAAATCATTGCTCAACTCAAGACACTTCCTCAAGCACAGATTAGCTTCAATTATCTGGGTCAATTTGATCAAGTTCTGAATCAATCTTCGATGATGCAGCTAGCTAGTGAATCTAAAGGAGAAGAACATAGTTTGGATGGTCAACGCCCTCATCTACTGAATATTAACGCCATCATTACCAACGAACGGCTGCAAATAGATTGGAAATACAGTTCCAATGTCCATCAGCCCCAAACCATTGAAAAGATTGCCCAAGAATTTGTCGCAACCTTGCTGGAACTAATTGCTCACTGTTCATCCGATGAAAACGGGGGTTATACCCCCACCGATTTTCCCCTAGCCCAACTTAGTCAACTAGAACTAGACCAAATATTAGCAAATCTATGAAATCAGAACTAAACAAAACAAACAAACAAAATGTTGAGGATATTTATCCCTTATCTCCGATGCAACAGGGGATGCTGTTTCATAGTTTGTATGCTCCTGAATCGGGAGTATATTTTACCCAAGTAAGTTGCACTTTAAGGGGAAATTTGCATGTGCCAACCTTTGAACAAGCTTGGCAAAAAATAGTAGAAAAGCATTCCATCTTCCGCACGGCTTTTATTTGGAAGTCTTTGAACCAGCCTATGCAAGTTGTGTATCGACAGGTGCAGATTAATGTAGATACTCATGACTGGAAAGATTTATCTACACAGGAGCAGCAAAAACGATTAGAAATTTTTCTGGATTCTGACCGACAAAAGCCTCTGCAACTGTCCCAAGCTCCATTGATGCGCCTACATCTGATCCAATTTGACAGAAATACTTATCAATTTGTCTGGAGTCATCATCATTTATTACTCGATGGTTGGTCGTTACCGTTGGTTTTCCAAGACCTCTTGAACTTTTACGCTGCAATTTCTCAGGGTACAACTTTACCCTACCAACCTGCTCTGGGCTACCGTAACTATATTGCTTGGCTACAGCAACAGGATCAAAAACAAGCTGAGAAATACTGGAGACAAAAACTCCAAGGTTTTACTGTACCTACTCCCTTGACAGTAGATAAATTATTACCAAGCCAGGAAAGTAGTAACGTTAGTAGTACACAACAAACTAAGTTAACAGTGTCAGCAACAGCCGCACTAGGGTCTTTTGCACGACAACATCGCTTAACCCTCAATAATTTGGTGCAAGCAACTTGGGGATTGTTGCTGTCTCGGTACAGTCAAGAAGCAGATGTAGTTTTTGGGGCAACTGTATCTGGTCGTCCACCATCTATTGTCGGTATTGAATCAATGGTAGGGCTATTTATCAACACCTTGCCAATGCGAGTTAAAGTTTCACCAGACACCCAAGTTCTAGATTTGTTGAAAGATTTACAGGGGCAGCAAATTGAAGCGGAGGAATACTCCTATAGTTCTTTAGTCGAGATTCAGGGGGTTAGTGAAGTTCCTGGGGGGATGTCTTTGTTCGAGAGCATTGTTGTCTTTGAAAATTATCCAATTGATACGGCATTGGCATCAGACAACAGTAGTTTCGACCTAGAAAATCGTCAATCTTTTGAACAAAC
>CAJICN010000543.1_pt1 | contig 12449 bp, 10 predicted proteins | sample 9199651 | NCBI WGS metagenome assembly CAJICN01 (sample SAMEA7708343, study PRJEB35096) | sediment metagenome | biome: marine neritic benthic zone biome [ENVO:01000025]; feature: sediment [ENVO:00002007]; material: shallow marine sediment [ENVO:03000034] sea grass bed [ENVO_01000059] ...
CTCGTGTTTTACCAATCTAAGCAGCATCTGGGAACGGCAAATCCTTGCTATTGTGAGGGGTTTGAATTTTTTGGTAGTTTCTGGATTTGACTCCCGTCAAGGCAAGTGCCACAAAATTCTGGATCTGAATATCAAGATAATTGGCTAGCCTACCCGCCGTGGGTTGAGGTCTTCGATCCCAGGGACCAATTGGTAGGGGTTCACAATTGGCTGCGAGCGCTTTGAGCACAAACCCAGCTAGCATAGCTAAACTAATACGACGCTTAATAGCTTTCTCAGTCCAGGCTCTGGGCATTTCCATCCCCGCACTATCCTGAGGAACATAGAAGTTGGTTTCGACAGGGGAGCGATGCTTATACCCTGACCAGATCTGTTCAGTTGTAAGTTCTCCCCCAATGGTTCCCAACAACAAAGGTTTCTCATAGTCACGATGATCAATTCTGACTACATCCAATACTGTATCAGCTTGCATCTTCAAAGTGCAGATGTTTCCATCGTCTCAAACGGAGTTCTCCTTTAAGATGCATGGCTACGATCTCTTCATCTGGGGCGATTTCTGGACTATCCCACCCTGGATGGAGAATGTCCCCATGTTTTTTAGGACGACCTGGACCAGTCATCATGACTACTAAAACAATCCCGATGCAGTAAGCGGTTCCCTTCGGTAGTATCTTGATCAGATAATTGACCGCGGATGCTGTCAGCAAAGAGCGGGTCTGTTGAGGTTTGAGGAATGCTCTTTGTAGTTGAGTTAATTCTTTTCTGCGATCGCAAAAAAAAGCGATAAATCATACAAGCTATATATAGAGAGGGTTTTAGATACTTTTGTCAGTCAATCAGGGTATAAAAGTTAATCGATCAGACCAGTATCTATATCTGATACAGGAATTATCTCTTTATTCCTTCCTTATCCTTCATCTCTCATTCTTTCATTGCCAGTCCTCCCAATCCTGATTAAAGATTGAGGTATTAGGAAATGCGGTAGGATTGCCACTCTCTTTGAGCCTCTTTTTTAATAATTGCAGTTGCTTTTCCTGAAGAAAAGATTCATCTACCAATTGATAGGGCATAATTCCTTCTTCCAAAGCAAATACTGCGGTTATTCCTGCAGCAGCACCCGAAGACCATTCAAAGGAATGTACTCGATAGGCAGCAGCAGCAATATGACTGGTGGCAATACTCTTACCTGCTACAATCAAATTATCAATTTCCTGGGGAATCATCGCTCTTAAGGGAATCTGAAAAGGATAAGCTTGTCCAGCACCTTGTCTTTCTCCTTCACGTTCTTTATTGCCTGCTTTCTCCGCAGGGCTTTCGTTCATACAGGGATGAAAATCGATCGCGTAATGACCAATGCCTACAGAATCGGGATAGATACTAGAGCGAGTCCGTCTGGTAATTTTATCGATATCCATGTCTTTGTTAATGACTGCTTCTCGACCGCCAATCTTTGTCCATAATTGACGATAAGTTTGAGAATTAAGATTTTGAGGGTAATATTCATCTTTATAGTCGGCGCGAGAAATATCAATTTCGGTCACGGTAAAGCCTTGGGAATATCCTGGAGAAACTCTCCCAATAATTCTTCTCCCCTCTCTGATGTAGGGGTATTTTGATAAACCATGAACTGTACCTATGGGTGAATCTAACCCCCTAAGTAACCGATGATTAGGGTACGGTTTTTTAACACCATCTCCTAACTGGGAATCTGTGGTTCCCCGCACGAGCCAATAAAAATAACCCAGAGCATGATCTTCCCCTCGGCTCAAAGTTTTAGTACGCAATCCTCCCATCCAGCCACCAGGCTCAAGCTGACCTAATATTTTTAGCTGATTACGAGTATAAACTAGATTATCTTCCGCTGTTCCTGGGCGATAATCGTTACCCCAAGTCCAATTCTGCATGGAGATATCCCCAGGGGTAGGCGCAGTGAACTCAATACCTCTAAATTTTTCTAAATTGCCTGACTCAGGACTCCAGATACGACGATAGGTAAAAACTAAGTTAAAATTAGCTAACCTTTCTAGTTCATAACTATAGTAGTTTTGATGCCTGTCATAGAAGGGAGGCTTCTCATGTTCTTGAGGATCTTCTGTTGCCTCCATGGCAAAGGTATAGGTAAACCCTTGGGTGCAGTAGGGATCGCCATCAATACTGGAAGAAGATGGTTCAAAGGACGAACGGGGATCAATTCCCAAGCGATAAGGGACATCGGCTAATGCGACAATTTCTCCAGTTTCTGTAGCTTCGATAACGTACCAATCCGGAGCTTGCTCGGAAGTATTTGTGGGAACAAAGCGAATTATTTCTTTCTTGAGCCTGCTGGAATCTTCATAGCTATAGGCATCATCGATAGTGCTAGATAGAGGCAGAGTATTCAGGGGTAGATCTTTATTCTGGGGACTATGTTGAATGGCAACGGCACTCATGATTTGTTTTCCTGTTCCTTTGTCCTTAACAGCTTCAATCTCTAAATCTTTGATCACCGTAGTCGGAAACCATTTTAAAGTGCCTTCCCCTTTTTTCTCCGCATCTTTGAGCTGCTCCCACATCACCTGATGAGCATCTTTGGGCAAAAAACAAGAACTGCTGACCCAACAATCTCCAGGATTTAACTGATTGTAAAACTTGGCAATACGCTCTCTAAATTCTAAGTAGCCACTAGGAAAAAACAAACGAGAACGTTGAGTAGTTCGTTCATCTAGGGCGGAAGTCCCCTGAGCAGAAATCTGACCTCCCACCCAGTCAGTAATTTCGGTCATACAGACTGTTTTTCCTGCTAGTAAAGCTTCGTAACTGGCAGCTACTCCAGATAATCCACCACCAATCACTAGTAGTTCACATTCTTCGGTACGGTCTATACTAGGCTGATCTGCTCTAGCTGATAACCCTAAATCCCAAACAATTAAACCCAAAGATACTGATACTAGTGATTTTATCCAACCTAATGACGACACCTCATAACCCCCTGCTGTACGGCAACTCAATCAATATAGTTCCCAATCAGATATTTTTTCTACAGTTTGCTATCGAATCAGTCGATTATTTGATGCCTTATACTAATTCCAAGCATTGTTGATGACTCCTCTACTAAAAAATATACCAACGCTTAATTAAGTAACTATTAGAATGTCTAATCCGCTGTTAATTAATTTAGCCGTCTTGTTTGATAAACCGACAGGTATTGCTACCTATGCTCAAAACATTATTAACAGTTTAGATAGTTTAAATCCGATCTTGCTGACAGCTCAAACTTTTGCCAGGTTTAAGCAATATGAGATCGCAGATAACATGACTCCTGCTCAAGGCAGTATCGGGCATCTCAGGCGTTTGTGGTGGACACAGTTACAATTACCGAAGATTTATCAAGAATTAAAAGCAGATTTAATCTACTCTCCCATACCAGAAGCTCCTCTATATAGTAAGTCTCGTTATATCGTGATGGCCCACGATATTATTCCTCTGCGTTTTCCTCGTCGCAGTTCTCCTCTGACTAATTATTTTCGCTATGTTGTCCCGCAGGTATTACAACAAGCAGAGCATATTATTTGCAACTCTCAAGCTACTGCCCAGGATTTAATAGATTATTATGGCGTTGTGGCTAACAAAGTTACACCGATTTTACTCGGATACGATGCAGCTAATTTTTATCCCAGAGAAAAATTTGCTGGCTCTCAACAGCCCTATTTTTTATATTTTGGTCGTCAAGATCCTTATAAAAATTTAGAGGGTTTAATCAAGGCTTTTGCCACTATCCCTAATCAAGATTATCATCTGGCGATCGCAGGCTCAACTGATCCCCGTTTTACCCCTCTATTAATACAACAAGCTCAAGAATTAGGGGTTGCCAACCGTGTTAAATGGCTTAATTACCTCTCTTACCAAGAATTACCTGTAATTATTAGCAATGCAGTTTCTCTGGTGTTGCCGACTTTTTGGGAAGGTTTTGGACTGCCTGTATTAGAAGCAATGGCTTGCGGAATTCCTGTAATTACTTCTAATTTAGCTTCTTTGCCCGAAATCACTGAAGATGCAGCATTATTAGTTGATCCGTACAACAATGAAGCAATTACCGCAGCTATGATTGAAATAACTCAAGACAAAGAAATGCGATCGCAATTGAGCAAACTAGGTATTCAACAAGCACAAAAGTTTAGCTGGGCAAAGACAGGTAGAAAAACTAGAGAAGTTTTACAACAATTTCTTTAGCCGGTAGTGTCGCTGCTAAAACCCTCTATCACTGTCATGTTCTAGATTATGAAGATTTATGTGTGATGGGAAATTTGATGATTATTTAGTAGTGATAACGACATTGAACAATCACAATGTAGTCATCTTGTATTGTGATGCCCGATCAGCATAAATTTTTCAAGACAAAAATATTACAATTTGTATTGTTTAGAGTAGCGATCGCAATTTCAGTAATAGATTGTGCCTGATTGTTAATCTTTTTAAGTCATTTGTAATTCTTAGGTTGTTTTTGGGGAATTTTAAACACATCAGCCTCATTACATAATTAAAATAAATAAGTTTTGAATGATGGATAAATTTAATTCTCGAAAGCACTTATTAGTAATTAAAAATCAAGGAAATCAGCGTACCATCAATCTAGAATCTGCAACTTATTCCATTGGTAGAGATGAGAAAAACTCAATAGTTCTCAATTCACCTAAAATTTCTCGGTGTCATGCAACCTTACTTAGAATTACAATCCCTGGATCTGATAGTCATCAGTTTCGGATTATTGATGGTGATTTAAACGGTAAACGCAGTAGAAATGGTATTGAAGTCAATAATCAAAGTTGCTTCTCCTATGACTTGCAAGACGGAGATATAATTACTTTTTATGAGGGTACGACTGCTTCTTATCAGACAACAATTGATCCATCATCAATGATGGCTCCAAAACCTTGTTTCTCTGGGGAAGATGATAACGATCCCGATGTCACTTATTTTTTTTTTTATTTAAATCAATCTCAGCCAAGAATTTCTCCTGCAACTATTACTTTATCAAATGAAGAACGCAAAGTCTCAATACAACAGTCTTTGGAGCGCTTGGCATCCTTTCCTGAACTTTTTTCCGATCCGATTATAGAAATTGATTTCAATGGAAATATTACCTATCTCAATCCTGCTGCACTCAAACGCTTTCCTACTCTAAAACAAGATAAGCTAAGTCACCCCATCCTATCTGGAATAGTTTCATTAGTATCATTGGTAAAGACAGGAGCAAAAGTACCAATAGTGCGTGAAGTAGAAATAAATGACAAAAATTTTGAGCAATCGATACATTTAATTTCTGCTAGCCAACTAGTTAGATGTTATATCTCTGATATAACTCAGCGTAAACAAGCCGAAAGAATTCTCAAACAAGCACATGAAGAACTAGAATCCAGAGTAGAACAGCGTACCTTAGAATTAGCTCACAACAATGAATTATTACGATTAGAAATCGTCGAACGTAAACGAGCTGAAGATGCTTTGTATTCTAGCATGGCAACAAACCGTGCTATTTTGGATGCTATTCCTGACCTAATCTTTCGCTTCAGCCAAGAAGGTATCATAGTAAATTTTAAAGCAGCTAAAGAGCAAAATTTGTTGACTCCAGAAAAGGAATTCCTCGGCAAACATATTAATGATGTATTTGCCACAGATCTAGCTAGCTCAATATTGAATTGCATTGACAAGACTTTTGCTACCAATGAAGTTCAGCTATTAGAATGCCAAATTTCTAGACAAGATAAAAACTATAGTTACGAAGCCCGCTTTGCGATTAGTGATATTCACGAAGTGATGGCGATTGTTCGTGATATTACCGAACGCAAACAAGCAGAAGAAGATATTCGCCGAACTTTAGAACAAGAGAAAAAACTGAACGAATTGAAAAGTCGATTTGTAACTATGGCCTCCCATGAATTTAGAACTCCTTTGGCTTCAATTCTGTCTTCATCGGAACTATTAGAACATTATAGTCACAAATGGGGCGAAGAAAAAAAACTACGGCATTTGAACCGAATTCAAGCTTCAGTGAAGCATATGACTGAATTATTAAATGATGTCTTGTTATTAGGTAAAGCTGATGCCGGAAAGTTAAAGCTTAACCCCAGTAAAATAAATTTACTCCAGTTCTGTCAAGATGTAGTTGAAGAAATAAGCTTAACAACTACAACTCATCAAATTATTTTTCAAACCAAAAATTATTTGGATGTAGCTAATAACTATGGGCAAAAATCTGAACATTCAGAAAATGAAGACTATGCTCAAGTTCTCATGGACGAAAAAATTCTCAGACATATTCTATATAATCTCTTATCTAATGCCATTAAGTATTCTCCTAATGCTGAGCGAGTTATCTTCAGTTTAATTACTCAACCAAAACAAGCAATCTTCTGTATTCAAGATTTTGGGATCGGTATTCCTACTAAAGATCTAGATCAGTTGTTTGATTCTTTTCACCGAGCAGATAATGTGGGTTCTATTCCAGGAACTGGTTTGGGATTACCAATTGTTAAAAAGTCAGTAGATTTACATGGAGGCGAAATAGCTATTGAAAGTCAAATTGGCAAGGGAAGTATTTTTACCATTTCTTTGCCCTATCTTAATCTATGAAAATTAAATTAATTAATGATTAACTTACATTTAACGATCGAAATAAAAACAATTGACTGTTCCAATATTTTTGGTAATAATATAATACCTCTTACAATAAAATTTTAGCTAACGAGCTGGATGATAATTATTGTGAAATATCATTGTTATTGGTTGATTTTATGACTAAAATTCTGGTAATTGAAGACGAACTAAATGTTAGAGAGAATATTGTTGATCTTCTAGAAGCTGAAGATTTTGAAGTTTTCAGTACTGACAATGGAATTTTAGCTATTCTTTGGGCGCAGGAAAATATACCTGATTTAGTAATTAGTGATGTAATGATGCCAGAGATTAGCGGGCATGAGGTTTTAGCTGAAATGCGTCAATTTCCCAACACTGAACTGATGCCATTTATTTTCTTAACAGCAATGTCTAACAAAGAAGATATCAGACACGGAATGGAACTGGGAGCAGATGACTATTTAACCAAACCATTCACCAGAGATGAGTTGCTCAACTGCATTACCTCCCGTTTGCTAAGACAAGCAAAGTTAATGAAGCAATATAACGAAGAACATCAAAAAGTCAAAGCCTTAGGGCAGAGAATAAAAGAATTAGAAGCACTGCACATCAAACCAGAATTATCTCAAGAATTTCAGCAGGCTCTTCTAAAGATCAATACCGCCACTAAGTTAATTAATAAAATCCAGCCAGGACAAAAGCGCGATCGCAACCTTAAAATTATTCAGCAAACTTATGCGGCAGAAATTGCTTTAATCCAGCAAGATCCCGACTTAAAATCTAAAATTTGCTCTCAAAATCAGGCACTAAATCTAATTCTGCAAGATTAAATTATGGGGAGATGTTCTGTCTTAACTTTCTGGTTTCGCTATCCATGATTAATTAAATGTTCTGAAACGCTAATATTTTTATTCGGTCGTCCCCTAATCAGCATAAAATCTTAGGACAGTAATATTACAATTAAGTTCTTACAGTGGCGATCGCAACTAAGTTCAAATATCGAAGTATTGGTCTATTCATAGTCGGAATTTTGTTATTTATTCTGGTTGAGCCAGCAATAGCTCAATTCCCTGAAGCAAAAGAATCGGGCAGTATACGTACCCTCTGGTTAATCGTAGCGGGTAGTTTAGTGTTTTTTATGAATGCAGGGTTTGCCATGCTAGAAGCAGGCTTATGTCAAACCAGAAATGCGACTAATGTACTGGCCAAAAATCTAATTGTTTTCTGTGTCTCAATCCTGGCTTTTTGGTTACTGGGTTTTGGTTTAATGTATGGTGCTGGCAACTCTTTGATTGGGTCAACTGGTTTTTTCTTCAAAGCATTTGATCCACCGTTACAGGATAGTTTCAACATCGGCTTTGAGAGCTTAGAGTCCCTTTATCCAGAACAACCTTGGATGGTGGCATTCTTTTTTCAGTTAGTTTTTGCTGGCACTAGCGCTACGATTGTTTCGGGAACGATGGCGGAAAGAGTTAAATTTTGGGCTTTTTTCTGGTTTAGTTTTTTGTTAGTTGCGATTGCCTATCCGATAACTGGTCGTTGGGTTTGGAATCCTGATGGCTGGCTGACAAGTAGCTTTAACTTTATCGATTTTGCTGGCTCTACGGTGGTACATTCCGTTGGTGGTATGGCGGGACTAGTGGGGGCAATTCTGATTGGCCCTCGTCGGGGTTGGCAAGGCTATAACCCTGATGAGGTGAGAGGCAATCGTTTTTCTGCTCCTTCTCAATCTTTTAGTTACTATAATCTTTCCCTATCAACTCTAGGCTGTTTGATTCTCTGGTTGGGCTGGTTAGGTTTTAATGGTGGTTCGGTTATCTCAGTTGCTGATGCGCCCCATGTGATTATTACCACTATGTTAGCTGGAGCATCTGGTGGAGTTTTTTTGCTGTTGCTGCGGGGTCTGCGTAGTCAGAAGCCGACATTGCCTCTGGTAATTAACGGAATTTTGGGCGGTTTAGTTAGTATTACTGCTTCTTCTGTTTATGTTAGTTTAGCCATAGCGATTCTGATCGGCGCAGTTGGTAGTATCTGGATAATTTTAATTGAGAAACTATTAGAAGTATTGCGTATAGATGATCCTGTCGGTGCGATTCCTGTCCACCTTGGTTGCGGTATTTGGGGAACTCTGGCTGTGGGTTTGTTTGTTAATCGGCTACCTCCCTACATTGATGTTCCTATAATTCGTATAGAGCAGATATTTGCGCAAATTGTCGGTATTTTGGCGATTAATAGTACAATTTTAGTCTTAAGTCTCAGCTTTTGGCTGGTAATAGGGTTAACAATTTATGCGATCGAATCAGCTAACAGCAGGTTGAAATCTTCTGTTCGTCAAAGGCTTACAGATACTAGTGTTGATTCACAATACAAAGGTTTAAATAAGTATTTGCACTATGCTAGAAAGGGAATCAGAGTATCTCAACAAGAAGAAGCTCAAGGAAGCGATGGAACTTTCTCTTAAGCTGACAAGGGAAGGTGTCGGGAGTATGTCAGATAGCTTATTTTGATTGACCAGGAGGAATAAAACGAATCTCAATTCTACGTCTAGTTTCATCTGGCTGACGGTCAACTGATGCTAATCTACCTGAAGGCAAATAAAGTTGTGCTGCGGAATAGGCTCTGAATTCTATATTTTGTAGCCCAGTATGTAAATTTTGCCAATAACTGGTTTATCGCTAAAATTTACAGGGATTGACTGTTCGAGGTTGGTTAGGATTTTTAATAGCGATCACCTTAACATTTTGGCTATTGTTGTCTAGACTAGAATCTTTTTTCGCCTACTCAGCACCTGTAGAAGCGGAAATTCTAGTTGTTGAAGGCTGGATCAGTGACAGTGGAATTATTGGAGCGATCGCAGAATTTGAGCGAAAGCCCTACGAGCTTTTAATTACTGCGGGAAGTAATCTTGGTCGCGGAGAATATCTATCGGAATATAAGGATTTTGCCCATCTCTCGGAAGCAACCTTAATTACGCTGGGATTTGATCCACAAAAAATACAGCCTATCCCTACTCCTGATGCTAAACGCGATCGCACTCTAACATCTGCCTTAGAGGTAAAGAAATGGCTCCAGCAAAACCAGATGCACCCAGCAGGAATAAATATCTACAGTAATAATGTTCATGGTCGCCGTAGCTGGTTAATCTATAAAAAAGTATTTGAGCCTGAGATTAAAGTTGGTGTAATTTCCCATCCTGGACAAAATTACGACCCTAAGAGATGGTGGGCTTCGAGCAATGGATTTAAAACAGTGACTTCTGAAATCTTGTTTTACATTTACACTAAATTTTTATAATAACTCCCCCCTCCGTAGCTTGCTTCTCGCGGAGGGAGTACTCCGAACTCATTTTATTGAAAACAAACTATTTTGGGCTTGAGCTTGAGGATCTCAGTGCGTTGATATAGAATACTGATCCCCAAAAAATCTTGATCTACCGAATAAGTTACTAAATAAAGCTCTGGAGTAAATACAGATATTTCTCTATTGCTATTGATCGCCTGACTTAAATCTACTAATTGCCCTTGACACCAGCGTCTAGAATCTTCACTTGTCAAGGTTACACTATCTAAATGTTTCAAAATTAGACTGGGTTCAATCAGCTTAAAAGTCCGTTGTTGTAACTGATGTTCGATATCATCAAACGTCACGCTATCTTTAAGATGCATCCCGCAACTTTCGGTACGGATTAAGCTCCCTAAAGTACCACCTACTTCTAGCTTTTGTCCCAAATCACGAGCGATCGCTCTAATATATGTTCCCGCACCACAGTTAATATCCACCTCCAGTTCATAAAATTCTGTCTGATGGATATCAAGCAGCTCAATTTTGCTGATGTTTACAGTTCTTGCTTCTACGATTACCTCTTCTCCTTTCCTCGCCAATTCATACAGTTTTCTACCGTTTTTCTTAATCGCGCTATATATTGGCGGTACTTGTTCAATGGTGCCAGCAAAACTATTTAAGCTATTAACTACTTGGTCTGGTGACAGATTAATATCCGTAACGCTGTGAGTAACAGTAACTTCTCCTTCGAGATCGTCGGTAGTAGTACTAACTCCCAAGCGAATACGAGCGCGATAGGCTTTTGGTTCAGCTAAAAACTGTAGCAATCTGGTAGCTTTACCAACTGCCACAGGAAATACTCCTGTCGCAGCGGGATCTAAAGTGCCTCCATGCCCAATTTTCTTGGTGTTTAGCAGTTTTCGTAACTTAGCAATGCAATCATGAGAAGTAAAGCCAACAGGCTTGTTCAAATTAATAAAACCAAACATCTAAATATACTCAACTGTTGCCTCATCTCTGACCAACGGCAATTGTATCTGAATTTGAACCCCATCTCTATCAAAAGCAGAGCATAAGTCTCAGAATGCTAGTGTCTCGATTTCGATGCTAAACCTTTCAATTTAGATGATATAGTTGAAAATAATAGATGGAAATAAGAAATAAGCTATTTGTTATCATCTCATAACAGTAATTGTTGCAGGTATCTGTAAAGATATATATTATTAAGATATATACTGTTAATAGTATATATATATATGTAAATATTTTTTCGGTGTTAAGCAATTCTGACCAATAGTTAGCCTATTGCCCAATACCAATTTCTACTAGTTCAAATTCCACATCGACATAGAAAATCTTACAAACAAATAAACTAAAATTCTTGATACTTGATACTTGGCAGACTCGTAGTCATCAGAATTCAATGAAATCGAACCTAGAAGTAAAACAATATCATTTGCAAGTTAAAACCGAACTTGAAGCCTTAAAAGATGTATTACAGTGGTTTGAAGGATTAGTGTTTCCTCTAGTTCCTCAAAAGATGGGGTGGCAATGTGAGGTGGCGTTGGTTGAAGCCTTTACTAATGCTGTTCGCCACGCTCATCAAGACCTTCCTCAAGGTACTCCAATTGATCTGGAAGTTAAACTGTTACCCAACTTTTTGGAAATGCGGATTTGGGATCAGGGTCAACCTTTTGACATTCAGGCTAAGTTATACAAAAGCGAACAAGAAGCTGGTTTGATGGAGAAAGAAGGAGGGAGAGGATTACAGTTTATTAAAAAGCTAACTGATGAACTACAGTATCTCAACCTACCAAATCATCGTAACTGTCTAGTGATGCGTAAAAAGTATGTCTAATATCTAGCTGTTAACAATACTTGCGCCAAAAGTGAGGAAAGAAAAAAAGAATTTCTAAAATAATCAAACTTGGCTAATATGCTGCGGTTTTGGCAAGGGCGAATTGTGCCCTTTTGGCTTGCACTTATTATCCCGCTTGATGTTATCCCCATTCAAGGATGTTATCCCACGAAGATGGGCTACTGTGTACACACAAATCGTTCTCAGCCCCCCTAGCCCCCCCAATTCTGGAGGACGCGATGTCGGAGGCTTCCTCCGACATTTCAGCCGTCCGTAGGGGGAATAAGAATAAATTGACTGTTAAAAGTCCCCCAAAGTTGGGGGATTTAGGGGGCAAGATCCATTGTCAAACCAAATAGATAAGTTAAGGCATGACTTCTGTGTACACAGTAGCGAAGATGGGAGAAGTGCCCTTGTGGTAAGGAATGAATGGATGTAATCGCTTGCTCGTTAAATATAGGAGAAACATATATAGATTATAAACTATGTTGATTCAATGAACTATAGTCCTTGATCTATAATTAAAATGCGTAAGTCGTAAGATATATCTCAGCAATATTTAGTAAGATGATCCAGAATATAGATCTTCAATCGAACTCCGTAACTCCATGGGAAGCCGACACCATATACTATGAATTTTCCGCTGCTGTTGCCCCCAAACTTCCTGTAATTCCCTGCACAACTTTTGAGGCAGAAC
>CAJICN010000704.1_pt1 | contig 11710 bp, 9 predicted proteins | sample 9199651 | NCBI WGS metagenome assembly CAJICN01 (sample SAMEA7708343, study PRJEB35096) | sediment metagenome | biome: marine neritic benthic zone biome [ENVO:01000025]; feature: sediment [ENVO:00002007]; material: shallow marine sediment [ENVO:03000034] sea grass bed [ENVO_01000059] ...
GTGAACCGCAATATTCTAATAACATTCTCGATGAATATGGATATATGAATAATGGAGATAAATATAATGAAAAACTAGGAGGTTTAAGATGTGGGATTTCAGTTCCTCTTAATGGTTTGAATAGAACTTTTGGTACTTTTGAAGTTCTTAATAAAGATAAAAATAGCGGACATGGATTTACAGAAGATGATGTTTATTGGTTGATGCTTATAGGAACAAATGTTGCCAACGTTATCTCAGACTTTAGAAGGAGAGAAAAGCTTAAAATCTATCATTGTATGATTGAAAAGCTTATATCTGTAGAAGTTACAGAAAATAATTTAAATTTAGAGAAAGTATATCAATTCGTAGCGGAAAAACTTACTTCAAAACTAACATTTTATAAAGCTTGTATTATACGAATTGCTGATGAACAAGAAGATTTAGAAATAAGAGGAAAATCTTATGCTAATGATATCTCTTGGGAAACGAGAGTAGATGGTTCAGTAAAAGCAGGAAGTCAAATTGTTGGAGAAGTATATAAAACTCAAAAACCTTGTTTTATTAATAACATTACTTGTAATAACATAAATAAATTTAACAATAAAAATTGGATTGAAATAAATAAGTTAAAATCATTTGCTTGTCTTCCCTTATCTGTAAAAAACAAATGTGTTGGCACTATTTCAGTTTATACTGGATACCAGCATAAATTTTCTAAAATAGATCGATATTTCTTGCAAGATATAGCTTTTTTCACTGCTGCAATAATAGCTAGAATTCGCATTATTAATGAGCTTAAAAAAGTTCGTGAAGAATTAAATCAAGAACATCAAAAATTTATGAATATCTCTAAGTTACTTCACTTTGAATCAATCTTACAAATTGTACTGCATAAATATAAAAATGAACTGATTGAAGTACATGATAGTCTTGAAAAGCTTTCGAGTAAAAGTAATAAGAGCAAGAAAGAAAAAGAAAAAATTATTGATAAGCAGATGAGTTGGATTCAAAAACGAGTCGAGGAAATTCAATTAGAATTCCAATCAGTTAAATCTGTTTCAACTCCTGTTGATATTAATCAGCTTGTAAGAGATGTTATTAAACTTTTATTATTTGATACCAAAAATATAAAGATTGAAGAAAAATACAATGAAAATATTCCAACAATTGAAATTCAGGAAGATAAAATTAAACAGGTCATTTATAATGTTATTTCTAATGCAATAACTGCTGTTAAAACCGCAAAAACAAAAGATAGTAAAATACTAATTTATACAGATTTAACTCCATCAGAAAAAATTGAAGATAAATATATCCAAATAACTATTGAAGATAATGGAGGAGGAATAAGAAATGAAAATCGAGAGAGAATTTTTGAAAAAGGATTTACAACACGTAAGGAAAAAGGAGGTACTGGAATGGGTTTATATATTGCCCAAGAGATTATGAATGAATATGGAGGAAAAATTTATTTTGATTCCAAATGGGGTAAAGGTACAAAGTTTTTCATAAAAATCCCCCTTAAACGCTTTAAAATTTAAAATAAGTACATAACTGCTGAAATTCATAGTTCTTTCATTTTCATCTTATATGGATATCTCATTTCTCAACTAAGAAAATTAAACAGAAGGAACAAATCAAATGGTAAGAACTTCACCTAAACACAAACCTTATGGCAAAAAACCTTATGGCGATTCAGCTATTTGTGATAAATATGTCAACGATGAAGTAGTAATTTTAGAAGACAGTGAAGCTACTTGTGAAGCTGCCCAAAATGTAATAGAAGAAGAATTAAACTGGAATATCATAACAGTTAAAAATAAAGAAGATGCTATATCCGCTCTTGAAAAAAAGAAAGCAACGTTTTTTATTTTTGATAATTGTATAGGAAAAAATAGAAATGAAGGTTTAGACGCTTTAGATCGAGTCAGAACAATAGATAATGAAGTATTTGTAGTAATTTATTCTGCATATAATCCAGAAGAAACAGAAAAACGAGCTAAAAGAGCAGAAGCTAATTTATTTAAACAAAAATCTTTCGATATTCGTCAAGATATTAGAGAAATTACGTCTGAATTCATAAAGTATAAGCAGCAAATAGTTAATAACAAGACAAACGATCAATTAAAACAGCTTAAAAAACAATCTAATATTAATATTAATGCTTATGAGAACGCTAAATTAAATAATGAGTGGTTGAAAAAGTATCAAAATACTTATGTTGCGTTTGTTGATGGTCGATTTGTTGATAGTGATCCTTGCAAAAAAGAACTGTTAACGAGATTAAATAATTCAGAAGAATATATTGAAAAGCAAAAATTCTTTATCAAAGTTGAAGAAAAGTTTCCCATAATAGATCAGCCTAGTGGTTTGTGGCAAGATTTTATTAGATAGCTTTATTATTTTAACCCAAAGAAAATGTTTGATTACAGAAGAGAAAATAATTGGAATTATGCAGCTCCAGAATGCCAAATAGAAGTTCAAAATCCTTCAAAACCCCTGAGTAAAAATTGTATGGTTATCGTTGACAGTGGAGCAGATATGACTTGTGTTCCCGAATCAATAATATCAGAATTAGGAAATTTGTCTAAAAGTAAAGTAATAATGCGTAACGCAAATGGCGATACTGTGGAGAAAGATACATTTGTTATTAACATTCAAATAAGTAATTATGAGTTTTCACAAATTGAAGTGATTCCAATTCCTAAAAAACATGGTCTTCTTGGTAGAGATATAATAAATAAGTATAAAATTTCACTTAATGCCCCTTCTGATATTTGGGGAATAGATTGTCAAGGGGATTGCAATTATAGATCTTAATCAGAAGATGGAAAATAAATTAAAATGAATAATTTTTTATCTCGATTTTATAAATATATGTTTTTAGGAATTAAAGAAGTTCCCCAACGTGTAATTGATATAAATTCAGTTGAAAGAGACTCAGTTGAAAGAGACATACTATCCCCAAAAAATTCCAACAAAAATTCTAGTAAAGAGCAAGCTAGAATTAAGCTTATTAATAAAATTAATTGGCTTTTAATGGTTATTTGTGGCATTGCATTTTTGGTCATTATTATATACTCAATAGTTTATCCAGATAAATCCATTCCAGATATTATTCAGAATGCTTTTTTTACTACTCTTGGCTGGTTTGGGGGAGCATTAGGTACGTTTTTCCAGATAGATCAGAATGAAAAATAAAAATTAATAAAATAAAGAAGAAGAGCTGGCAATAAATTAAAAAGAAGGTAATGTTTTATTTTCTCTGATTTATGCTCATCAACCTGTCCAAGCTCCTTCTCCACCTCATCCTTCTCAATCTCGGCATCAATAATCTTCTCAGAAGGGCGATCGCCCTTCAGAAGAGAAAAGATTCAAAATTGAACTCGAAGGGGCAGGATTACAGGTTTTCGAGAAGAAGAAGAAAGAACCCAAGTCGACAGAATCAACGGCTGCCTAGAGCGTAGATGTTGACAGAGAATTGTGGGGTCGTCCAAGGTGATCGCTCTACTATCACCATTCATCCTTTTTACCTTCAGGACTAACCGTTTGGGGATATATTTACTCTTCTTGGAGGTGCGATCGCTATCAAGTTGTGGCTAGATGACGAAAATTATACATTCTCAAAATTTCCATGAACAGCTAACCAAATACAGGGAGGCTCGTCAGAGGTATATTCAACACGATGCTTGAGATGAGCTGGTATAAACAAATAATCTCCTGCGGTCAGTTTAATTTCTGCTCCATCAGCATAAGTTAGAGAAGCAAATCCTTGTAACAAAATTACCCATTCGTCTCGATCTTGGTCATACCATTCTCCTTGTGGTGTAGTTTGACCAGTAGAAATGATCCGCTCAATCAAAATATTGTCAGCAGATACTAAAGATTCCAATAGTTCTTTATTTGGAAGAGATGATGGTAAATCAAAAATATTAGTCATTAAACATCAAGCGATCGCCCTACCGACCCAACAAATCAATTAAACTCATACGCTTTCAAACTATCAATCATCCCGCAGGACTTATCAAATTATAATTTGAATAATACTTCCAGCTAACATTTTGCAATTTTGCAGGCAGAAGAATGACTTACACTATCGATCTCAAAGCCTTTACTGATACGATTAGTGATCGTGCCTTGGAACAGTTATGTCGCGAAAACCCCGAACTCAGATTTGAAACTGATGCCAATGGAAAATTGATTATTATGTCACCCACAGGAAGCGAAAGCGGAAAACGCAATGGAGATCTATTTGGACAAGTTTGGTATTGGAATCGTCAAAATAAATTAGGGATAGTTTTTGATTCCTCTACAGGGTTTAAGCTTTCAAATGGTGCAACTCGCTCTCCTGATGTTAGTTGGATTGCGAGCCAACGATGGAATAGTTTGACTGACAAGCAAAAAAGAGGTTTTGCACCCATCGATCCTGATTTTGTTATCGAGCTAATGTCCCCTACGGATGACTTGGCAATAACTCAACGGAAAATGGCAGAGTATATGGATTGTGGCATAAAACTAGGTTGGCTAAATAATACAGACGAAAAAGAGGTAGAAATTTACCGTCTCGGTAAAGACAAAGAGATACTAAGCAATCCTAACAATTTATCTGGTGAAAATTTACTGCCAGGATTGACATTAGATTTGGCAGATATCTTCTAATACACTATCAACATTTAAGGTTTGTCAGTTCTATACTTCAAATCAGCATTAGTTTTCAGGAGTAACATCTTCCACGGGGCGAGTAATAGGGCGAATAATAGTTTTAGCATTATCTTCGGGTTGGAAAATTGCCTGGATGCCTTCGTCTAGAGTTTCCGCCATGACAATTTGATTTTCATAGATCACGATTACTCTGGTTAAAGCAGGTAGGCTATTTTCTTCAGCTTCGATGTATAAAGGCTCGACATATAGCAATGATTGTTCAATGGGGATAATTAGCAAGTTCCCCTGAATTGCCCTCGATCCTTCCCGATTCCAAAGGGAGATTTGCTGAGAAATTACAGGATCTTGATTGATTAAGGCTTCGATCTGATTGGGACCATAAATCAGTTTTTGCTTAGGAAACTTATACAGAAGCAGCTTACCGTATTCTGCACCGCCAGACCTACCTGCTAGCCAAGCTATCAGGTTGGGGCGACTGGTAGGAGTATAAGGATGTAGGAGAATAAACTCTGCTTGACGAGCGGTGGGTAGCTTCATGATTAAGTAATAGGGTGCTACCGCCTGGGATTTTGTACCATAAATCTCTTTGGGAATTTGCCACTGATCCTCTCGGTTATAGAACACTTGGGGATCTTTCATATGATAGGTAAGTAGTCTTTCCGACTGGATACTAAACAAATCTTCAGGATAGCGGATGTGTCGGCGCAATTCTGAAGGCATGGCGGTGAGGGGTTTAAATAGGTCAGGAAATACCTTGTCCCAGGTGCGGATTATCGGATCTGACTGATCAGCAATATAAAAATCCACCTTACCGTTATAAGCATCTACCAATACCTTGACGGAGTTGCGGAGATAATTAAAGGTATTTTTTCCAGGATCAGAATAGGGATAGCGATCGCTGGTAGTATAGGCATCAATGATCCAATAAAGATTATGTTGGCTATCTGAATGGTTATTAGTCTTCGCTACAACTAGATAAGGATCTTGATCATAATTAAGAAAAGGTGCGATCGCTTTTACTCTATGTTTGATGTTGCGCCGAAACAGCAGTTTCGTGTCAGTGGTAAAGTTTTGGGCAAACAGCATTTGCCAGTCTTTAAGATATTCGGCAAACAATGCCCGTCGCAGATAGTTGCCGATTTTGATGCCTCCTGTACCATCATAGATAGTGTAAACATTCTCTTCTCCACTGGGAAAATCCAACTCCCGAACTTTGGTAGAAGTCATGATGTAAGGGTTAGTTAACTCCCCAAAATAAATGCGGGGTTTGCCAATGGGAATACTATTGCGAATCTCCTTCCCAGAGATAGTTAATGAGCCCGTTTCCTCAATTCCCGTGCCGATGTCTTTAACGTAGTAGTAGGGCAAACCTCCCTCCGCAACTCGATTAACGGGAGAGAGAGTAAAACCGTAGCCGTGGGTATAAATTAGATGTTCGTTAACCCAGGTTTTAGCAATATCCTGGACTTGAGCATAATCTAATTCTCTGGCGGCAATGATTACCTGTTGTTTTTCCGCATTAGCAAGATTATCTTCCTTACTCAGAAGATAGCGATCAATATCAGCGTCATGAAATTGATAATAAGGACGAATTTGCTGTAGCTGACGGTTAGTTTGCAGAATCGGGCGAATATCCCACAGGCGAATATTTCTAATCGTCGAGTCGTTATTCTGAATATCTGAGGCGGTTAATTTCCCTTGGGGATCAAATGTTTCTACCTCAATATTATCTAGATTAAAAGCCCTACGAGTCATTTTAATACTACGTCGAATATAAGGACTTTCTTTAGATAATTCATTGGGTTGAACGATTAAACGCTGTACCGTAGCACTAGCAATATTACTGAGTAATAAAAAAGACAAATAAACCGTAAAAGGCAAGAGCAAAAAGATGATTTTTTTTAACTTACGCTGTTGAATTTGTCGGTTTCGATATCCAACAAAGCCTTTGTATAAAAGCCAAAGAGAACAAATAATTGAAACTATGGTTAAACATATTTCTATCGGTAACTGGACTTTAATATTGGTATATCCCGCACCATAAACTACGCCACGAGAACTATAAAGTAAATCGAAACGATTGAGCCAATGCTGACCAGCCAATGCCAACATTACTAAGACCCCTAAAAAAGAAAGATGACGAAATTGTGTCTTGGTAAAGCCAGGAAAACGACCTTCCGACAAGCTATTTCCTGATAATAAATAAAACAAAACACAGCTTAGTAAAGCACAACAAGACAAGCCAATTAACCAATATTCAAGCAAATGCCAGAGAGGAAAACGAAAGATGTAAAACCCAACATTTTTATTAAATTGAGGATCGACCAAATCAAAGTTAGAAGGATTTAAAAAGCGTAGAATTATTGTCCAGTTCCCCGCTGCAATTAAGCCAAATACAATACTAATTAAAATTGCGATCGCTCTTAAGCTGACTTGAGGTTTCCATAACAGCAACCCGACCATAATTACTATGATTCCTAACTGACGCAGATAGCTCAAGAAAAAGCCTGTGATGTTAGTTAAATTAAAAACATCTAATGGTGGTCTAAAAGTTATGGCGATTTGCGATAATCGATAGCTAGTTTTCCATACAGATAAGGCGACTCCAGTATAGTTTAAAAGAAGACAGGTAATACCTACGGTTGTTGCGATCGCCGCTAATAATAACCAGGGTAATTTTAAACGGGGAGAATAGGTTTTTTGGTCCGGATATCGTCTAACTGGTAATTGATTTTGACCAACATCTGGAATCCCATCTTTACCCAGCAGTTGCTTTGTTTGAGGAATTACAGGAAGACCCACATTGTACCATTCATCCTTTGGTAGCCATTGCCATTGCCAACGATTTGCCAACCATAGATTTCCGCCAATAAATAGTCCCGAAATAAGCGTAACTAAAAACCACAAGCTATATTGGCTAACACGGCGAATCAGAAATACTGAGAGATAATCCACTTCTTGAAACCAAAGTATTTCAGCAAATAACCGTGACGAAAATTCCAAGATCAGCCACAAGCCTGCAATAATCGCCAATGACCCGAATATGGATGTATAAAGCCGCTTCATAACAGGGATTAATTCCGCTAGGGTAAGTAACAGGTTTCTTAAATTTAACTTAGATTCGGCTTGATCAAAAAGAGATACCTTTTGCTCATAATTTAGTACAAAAATATCAGACGATGCTGTAGCACGGGGCTTTAAACCCAAGTTTTGGTAACATATAATTTAGAGATTGCTACCGATAACTATTAACCAATGACAGATAATCGTCTCAAGTAGTTAATCTCATTTCTGTCTGGATATCAAAACATAATGACGCTACAAACAATCAAGCAATCAAACACTTCAGAAGTTCTTTTAGGTAAATCTTTATCGGAGTTAACCACCTGGGTACAAGAGCAGGGACAACCAGGCTATAGAGGCAAGCAACTATATCAATGGTTATATCAGAAAGGAGTGCGATCGCTTTCCGATATTTCCGTTTTTCCGAAGCAGTGGCGAGAGGAGATGGCAGACTATCCAATTGGACGCTCGACAATCCATTATCGCAGCCTGGCCCCTGATCAAACTCGTAAATATCTATTACGTCTAGGGGATGGATTAATCATCGAGGCGGTGGGGATTCCCACCGCTAAACGCTTAACCGTATGTGTCTCTTCCCAGGTCGGCTGTCCCATGGATTGCGATTTCTGCGCTACAGGAAAAGGCGGTTTTAGTCGTAATCTTAAGGCTCACGAAATTGTCGATCAGGTATTGACGGTACAAGAAGACTTTGGACAGAGAGTCAGTAACGTAGTGTTTATGGGTATGGGAGAGCCGATGGCAAACATCAATGAGGTAGTGGCTGCGGTTAAATCTCTCAATCAAGATGTGGGAATCGGAGCGCGATCGCTTACCGTATCTACGGTGGGCATTTCTGGCAAAATTCACCAGTTAGCCCAATATAAATTACAAATAGTTTTGGCGGTAAGCCTCCATGCTTCTAATCAAGCTTTGCGCGAACAGTTGATTCCTAGTGCCAAAAAATATACTTTAAACAATCTTTTAGATGAGTGTCGAGATTACGTCCAAGTAACGGGGAGAAGAGTAACTTTTGAATATGTTCTCCTGGCGGGAATTAACGATTTACCTGAAAATGCGCGGGAATTAGCTCAATGTCTCAAAGGTTTTCAAACCCATGTCAATTTAATCCCTTACAATCCTATTTCTGAGGTTGATTATCAAAGACCAAATAATCATCGAATTAGAGCATTTACTAACATTTTAGAATCAGCAGAAATTGCTGTTAGCGTGCGCTATTCTCGTGGACTAGAAGCCGATGCTGCCTGCGGACAATTAAGAGCCTCAAAAATTTAGACAGAGGTGGAATCTATCACACAATAACTGTTAATGCCTGGGGCGTAAGCTTCAATTACTCTCCCTGTTTTAGCGCATTGCACCAGCAAATAGTCGCAAGCTGGACAGGAAGTTCGTCTTATAGAATTGTCTATAATATATCTTGTAGCGCGATCGCCACAGTTTGGACAATGGATTATTTGTATATTAGTCATTATTAGTCATTTTGATTACAAAAAATGCAGATAGTCGGTTTTTACGTCACGAATTATACCTAGGTAAAACCAGCAAATTAAATTTACTTTGTCTAATTATAATTTCCATTTATGTGATAACTGTCATTCTTTATATATATTTCATACACACAAGGCTTGATCCCTAAATATATAAAGCTCACTTTACTAACTTTTGTTAATCAAAAATTATTATTAATATCTCTTGACAGATGCTTCCCTAGAAAATTGCCATTTTTATGCTTAATCATCTGTCTGGAAATTGAGAGTTAATTGTATTTATAGCCTGTCTCAAATAGAAAATAGATGAGATACAAAATTTTCCGAACTCACCCCATTCGAGGACAAGTCTCACGAAAATGGGACAAGTTCCCGAATGGGGGCAAGGGAACTCCGTTCCCGCAGCGTGCCCGTAGGGCATAAGTACCTATGCAGAATTAATTGTATATTCTGTATTTCTTTTCCCTTTACCCCTTTCCCTTTCCCCAATCTTAACTATCAAATTAATTTTGCACGACTACTTACTCCAAACTCCGTAGCTTGCTTCTCGCGGAGCGAATAATCCGAACTTATCCGAACCAAGCAAATACTCAAATTGCAGGATTCAATGATTTAATTTTAGAAAACGATTACTTTGCTTTTTGTAGCGATAACCTAACCTATGCAAGTTGAATGGCAAACGGCTAAAACTTACGAAGATATTCTCTATCAGAAATGGCATGGCATTGCCAAAATCACCATTAATCGCCCTCACAAACGAAATGCCTTTCGTCCTAGAACCGTATTTGAAATGTATGATGCTTTCGTCGATGCTCGCGAAGACAACACCGTTGGAGTGGTTTTGTTAACGGGAGCAGGACCGCACACAGATGGAAAATACGCTTTTTGTGCAGGTGGAGATCAAAGCATTAGAGGTAAAGCGGGATACATAGACGACGAGGGGATTCCCAGACTAAATGTTCTAGATTTACAACGTTTAATTCGTTCCTTACCCAAAGTTACTATCGCCTTAGTAGCTGGTTATGCCATCGGCGGAGGTCATGTGCTTCATCTGCTGTGTGATTTAACTATTGCAGCTGATAATGGGATTTTTGGACAAACGGGTCCTAAAGTAGGTAGTTTTGATGGTGGATTTGGCGCTGGCTATTTAGCTCGAATTGTCGGACAGAAAAAAGCGAGAGAGATTTGGTTTCTCTGTCGGCAATATAGCGCACAGGAAGCCAGTGAAATGGGTTTAGTCAATTGTGTCGTGCCAGTAGAACAGTTAGAAGCAGAAGGAATTAAATGGTCACAAGAAATCCTCACTAAAAGTCCGATTGCTATTAGATGTCTCAAAGCTGCTTTCAACGCTGACTGTGATGGGCAGGCGGGAATCCAAGAATTAGCTGGTAATACGACGATGCTCTACTACATGACGGAAGAGGGTGCAGAGGGAAAACAAGCTTTTCTGGAAAAACGTGACCCAAATTTTCAGCAGTATCCTTGGTTGCCTTAAGTATCAAATATTTAATCGCGACATCAAGAGAATCAATGCCAAAGAAAACGCGCTCCCAACTATTAAGCGACAATTAGGAGCGCGCTGAACTAAAAAAGAGTTTTATTTTTTATCTATTAAATTTTTATCTATTAAATAAGAAAATTCAAATCAGACTGACAAATTTTTGTTGAGAATGATTTACTCCCATTGAGGAGAAGCCATTTGGGAACTGTTCTCCCTAATCGCGATCCCAGATGTGTTGGAGAACAATTTAGTCGGAGAATCCAACGGAATTGAAGTTTCCAATTGAAAAATGTCTTCCAGTTTTTTCACAGTTGTTTCAAAAGGGGAAGAAGCAAGGTTACAAGCTTTCCAACTACTTTGGACAGGCACACCTAACATTTGGCAAGAACCACCCCTGCGCCCTTGAGGCTCATAAAAACGACAGTAGCGACAGGCAGAAGTTGAAAAATTTATTTCATTCATTAGGTTTTTTGGATATCGGTTTTACTCAATTCCTCTACCTATATTCTCCTCTGTCTTCATATTCCTCTTTATCTAATTGAAATGATTATCTGGAGAGGCTTGAAGTGATCCCCAGAGGTAATCTATCTTTTATATTCTCTTTATAATTGATTAATGAACGGATACAATGATTCTAAAAAATAGTATCAAAAAATAAATTTCCCTCAGTATATTTATGGATCTCTCTTGAGAAAAACCCATAGGGATCATTCATAAATGAGCTGATAAACTTTAATTTGTTTGTTATTTTGGCTCTGGAAAAGTTGGTGGGCGATATTCTTCCGACCATTTTTGAGCGATGCAGTGATAGCATAAATTCCATCGTTCAATTTCTCCCCTTGGGGTTTTAGCCTTACAGCTAGGACAGTTAATTAGACTGGAATTTGATTGTTCGAGAGTTTTTAGCCATCGTTTAGCAGCACTCTTTGCTTTGGTTGCATAAGATTTATCTTCCTTATCTTCAATTTCTTGCTCTGTAAAGATTGAGAGATTGTCA
>CAJICN010000331.1_pt1 | contig 11264 bp, 9 predicted proteins | sample 9199651 | NCBI WGS metagenome assembly CAJICN01 (sample SAMEA7708343, study PRJEB35096) | sediment metagenome | biome: marine neritic benthic zone biome [ENVO:01000025]; feature: sediment [ENVO:00002007]; material: shallow marine sediment [ENVO:03000034] sea grass bed [ENVO_01000059] ...
CATGCCAGGCTGAGTCAGACCCTGTTCAGGAGCAATTACGTGGACTATGCCCTGATTTCCTGAACCAACATTATAAAATCTAATACCGTAGTCCTGAGTATTTTGTTCTAGTGCCTGGATCATCTCCTCTGCTAGAACATCAACAAAGGGACGAGCTTGGTTTTCTGTGGGAACAATATGGTCTACCGTAGCAACGGTTCTTTCGGGAAACAACACTTGGAGATTTCTCTCCCGCAGCATAGCAAAAGCTTGGGGGCTGGTTACTTCATGAATTAAATGTAGACCAATAAATAGTTGAGTTTGACCAGAGGGCAATATACGCACGGTATGTAAATCCCAAACTTTATCAAATAATGTTCCCTTACTCATATAACTAAATTGCTGCCGCTGAACTTTATAAAGTATGTGTAGTTTATTTTACATTTTTTGTCTTGGTGAAGCTTAAGTTTTAAGCCTTACTTTTGACACTCCGCAGGGATAGAATCCTGGGAATTCTTGGTTCACAGACACAACTTACCCTGACAGATACATGGGTCTCAAGCCTTTGTCAATCAGGTAAAGAAACAGAAAAGCAGCACCTAGTTTGGTTTTGAGTGCTGCTTAACCCTTAATTAAATTTAAATTAGGCTCTCTTAAACTTAAGCTAAAGATGCCATTTTTACTTCGTTATTAGCCAAGACATCCTGTAGTTCATCAGCTTCCACTGTTTCTTTCTCGATTAACATTTCTGCTAGACGATTTAATATGTGACGATTTTCCATCAATACTTTCTTGGCACGGCTGTATGCCTGATCTACGTAGTTGCGCACTTCTTCATCAATCGCTGCTGCGGTTTCGTTGGAGAAATCCCGATCAGAGGCAATATCACGACCCATAAATACGTTACCATTCTGACGACCTAAAGCAACAGGACCTAAGCGATCGCTCATGCCAAAGCGAGTTACCATTTGACGGGCTACTTTAGTCACCTGCTGCAAGTCATTGGAAGCACCAGTAGTTACTTCTTCTTCACCATAGATAATTTCCTCTGCCAAACGACCGCCTAAAGCTACTGCCATTTGGTTTTGTAGATAGGAGCGAGAGTATAAACCAGACTCCATACGATCTTCACTAGGAGTAAACCAAGTTAAACCACCAGCGCGTCCGCGAGGAATAATACTGATTTTCTGCACAGGATCGTAGTCGGGCATTAATGCTCCAACTAGAGCATGACCAGCTTCATGGTAAGCAACAAGCTCTTTGCGTTTTTCACTCATGACTCGGTTTTTCTTCTCTGGTCCAGCCATAACGCGATCAATAGCGTCATTGACTTCATCCATCGAGATTTCAGTCAAGCTGCGACGGGCAGCTAGAATTGCCGCTTCATTTAGCAAGTTCGCTAAATCAGCACCTGTGAAGCCAGGAGTACGACGTGCAACCTTATTCAGGTCGACATCTTTGGCAAGAGTTTTACCACGAGCATGAACATTGAGAATTTCTTGACGTCCAGAATAGTCAGGACGATCTACTACTACCTGACGGTCAAAACGACCAGGACGCATTAAAGCGGAGTCTAGTACATCGGGGCGGTTAGTAGCAGCAATGATGATAATGCCTGTGTTGCCCTCAAAACCATCCATTTCGGTCAATAGCTGGTTGAGAGTTTGTTCCCGTTCATCGTTACCACCACCCAAACCAGCACCACGCTGGCGACCTACGGCATCTATCTCATCGATAAAGACGATACAGGGAGCATTAGTCTTGGCTTGTTCAAATAAGTCGCGGACACGAGAAGCACCAACACCAACAAACATTTCTACGAATTCTGAACCAGAAATACTAAAGAAAGGGACTCCAGCCTCACCAGCTACTGCTTTAGCTAATAAGGTTTTACCTGTTCCTGGAGGTCCAACTAGCAATACACCTTTGGGAATTTTTGCTCCAATAGCTGTAAAGCGATCGGCATTTTTGAGAAAGTCTACTACCTCAGTCAGCTCCAGTTTAGCTTGTTCAATACCTGCTACATCCCCAAAAGTCACCTGGGTTTTAGGCTCCATCTGAACCCTTGCCTTTGATTTGCCAAAGTTCATTGCCTGAGAACCAGGACCACTTTGCGCTCTTCTCAGCAAGAAAAACAATCCAACTAGAAGCAGGATCGGGAATAAGAGACTGCTCAAAGCTTTAAACAACCAGCCCTCATCACCTTGAGGTAATACAGAGATATCTACACCGTTGTTGCTCAGAATATCAATCAACTGAGGATCGTTAGGTAGATTGACTAACACAGGAGTACCTTCTCTATCTATAACCTGCGCCTTGGTGCGGTCAGCACTAATTTTTACGGTTTCTACTTTGCTATTTTGAACTTCATCAATCAACCTGCTATAAGGCCACGTTTGGCTAGCTTGGGGTTGTTTATCTAAAAAGGCAGTACCCAAAGCAACTACCACTATGGCTAACAGGACATAAAGCCCTGCGTTACGCCATTTTTTATTGTTATCTTTGCTCACTCTAGACAGCCTCCCTTAGCTGAAGATATAAAAACTTTTTTTATTTTAACGAAGTGTTACCTTGTCAAACTCCATGGATTAGCAGAGCTACATTTGACTGGATATCCTGGCATGAATAGTCAAGTCAAGTTCATAATTATGTAATAACTAAGAAACACTAATGTTTATTACTTTATTCATTTTAACGTTGTTAACTTATGTTAACGTTTCTCAGGAAATATTTACCAAGTAATTTTTTGATATTGAGTCTTGCTGCAAAAATCCAACAAAAAGCGTGGCTCAGACAGATCTTTGTTCCATCAGATAAAACCACGCGGATCAATTTTTTACTTTGCTTGATTTATTTTCAATCAGCTGAAGAAAGTCAAAAATAAGGCAATCCCTAGGATTGAACCAAGCTCCAACCTCTAGTACATTTGACCTTTCCTTGAATAACAGTATTGAGGTACTGTAACCGAATGCCATACTTACTGCCTAACTCTTTGGCAGTGCAATGCTCGGAAATATTTCTTTTTTCATTTTTCCAACTGTAGGTTTTCTGATAAAGATTCGTATCTGTTTGTTTTACAGCAGAGGTCGCTCTTTGAACAGGAATCAATTCGGTTACTGAATCTTCTACTAAAATTACTTGAGCAACTAATTCCCCAATTTCTTGATTAGTGGCTGCCAAATTTAACCTTTTAATTCCATCTTTGACTTTGAGCTTTTTCATACCAAATCGGCTTTTTGTCCCATCAGTGGCGAATATAATGGGATCTTTAACACCTTCTTCCATAAGGCTTTTTACCAATTCAGGATCGTTGTAATTTTCTGTTGCAACGAGAAGTGCAAGATCTTTTAATGCAGCTTGATAGGTGATTTTTTTCATAATTAACTCAGCTCTGTCATTGTTAATTGGAGAAACATCAATCAGAAAAATTCTTAGTGGTAGAACTCGTGCAGTTACTTAGGATAATCTTTGCTCTAGAGAAATTAGGGATTGAAGTTTAGATAATATTGTTTGTAGCCAGAGGGCAAGAAATAATTTGATTGTTTGTTAAGGTCTGAAGCAATTTTCCTAATTTTTGCAGAGTCAGCGCCTAAGAATTTTCTAAGTAGAAACTCTTTGGGGTTGGTGAAGTCTTAACTCCTATATTCTATTCATCTGCGCAATTTTACTCATCCGTATTACTACTGATTTTTAATTGCATTTAATAAAAAGAGAAAAAGGCTTGATTTAGCATTTCTTTTAGGTTTAATTTTTGAGTACAGTATACACTTATGTTGGGATGCATCAGCAAAAATTGGTTGATTGCTGTTAGGAATAAAGTAGTCAGAATTAAAAGTCTGGATGCCAGGTTGACCAAAATGACCTGATGATGTGGCTTTGATTTTAATACTATAGATCCTAAAAAACTAGATTGTAACTTTATTTCATCTTATCCTTTAAGTAATAAAGTGACTAGAGTCAGTAAATCAAAATAGTAATAAAAGTAAATATTGAATTAAATATAAATACTTTTATAAATACCTAAAATATTATCCAGAACTGATTTTCTGTGTCTGGATAATACTTTAGCGATCGCGTATTTTTACTTCTGGATAATTACGGAGAAAATCTGGGGGAGAGTTGATTGTGTTGAGGGCAGAAGAATCTCCATTGCTAAAATTCGAGAACTAAATCTAATCAAAGGCAGCCTGTAAGTAATTTTTAATAGTTAATCGGTAGCCGTCAATGATGATAGATTGATCAATCTGAAGTTGATTGATTTTCTGAAGCATGAAGTTGGAATCGATGAATTGCTCACAAACTTGATAACTAACTAACCCCACGTCAAAGCGACAGGGCAATTCTGCTAAATGAGGATTTTTGGCCAAAAATAAAGATGCAGTTTGCAGCAGTTTTTGCTGTTTGGCAGTATTGATTGCTAGTAACCCGTTTTCGTCCCAATTATGATCGCTACGGGTTTTGACCTCAATAAATGCGATCGCCTTGGTTGCTTTGTCCTGAGCAATTAAATCGATTTCTCCCCAGGGACAACGCCAATTTTGTGACAGCAACTCATAATTCTGTAGCTGTAACCATTTGCCGATAAGTTGCTCTCCTAATGTTCCAATCTTGTTCATTAAGTGAAATTTTGTGGGTCTTTTCCCTGTAAAATTGAAAAATAATAAAGTGTGCCTTGACTTCTTGATAAAAAGGGATGGTGTAAAATACTGTCTATTTAGCTACAGATGAAGCATACTTATTTGAGGGAAGTTAAAAGAATAGTTCAACAGTTTTGAGTGTAGACCAAACATGGCGAGGAAGAAAATTTTTAACCACGATATCATGCACTGTACTCATGATGCTGTAATCGGCAATTACTTGTATTCTGGCAGAGTATTAGGTATGACTGAACCTGAAGATTTGATTCAACTGCATCCAGAACTTAAGTCTCAATGGAGTGCCATTGTGGCTCACTATGACAGTATTGGCTTGAGTCATAGCCAAAATCCAATTTGGAACGTTTCTTTTGAGCAACTGAGGTATTATCCTGACTACGAACCCTCGGTATTTATTTTTGGTGATGCGCTTCATGAACAAGATAAAGATGACGACTGGTTTCGCGATCGCAATCAAGACTGGCAAGAAGTGGTTGAATTTATTAATTCCAAAAATAACTTCATTAAGTTAGCAGAAGAATTAAATATCAAAGTACCATTGACTCTTTGCGCTGATAACCAGACACAACTAAGAGATCATAGTAATATTCCTTATCCTTGTTATCTTAAGCCTGCTATTTCAGTAGATGGTGTCGGAATTTATCGTTGCGAGAACCCAGGGGAATTAAACCATTCATTAGCTAAATTGAATGAAAATATCCCCTTACAGTTGCAGCAGGAAGTAATTGCCACTAAATTTTTAAATTTGCAATATCAAGTGGAAGAAGAGCAGGTTGAACCCTTAGCTGCTACAGAGCAAATCTTAGATGGTTTTTCTCATCAGGGGAATCGTTATCCCACAGCTTATCAACCTTGGGAGCTAGTTGAGCCGATGGCACAATGGATGACTAAAAAAGGAATGAAGGGAATTTTTGCCTTTGATGTTGCCACAGTAGAAACAGACACAGGGGTTGATTACTTTGCTATTGAGTGTAATCCTCGATTCAACGGAGCGTCCTATCCCACTGGCATTGCTCAAAAGCTAAATATTGGTCGGTGGTGCAGTGATAACTTTACGACAAAATATCGCTCTCTCGATGAAATTGATCTGGGGGATTTAGCATATAGTTCTACTACAGGAACAGGGGCAATTATTTACAATTGGGGTAGTGTATTGGTTGGCAAGCTGGGGTTTTTACTAGCTGGTTCAATTGAACAACAAGAAGAACTTCGTCAATTACTCAGACAGAGGCTTGCCTGATTACTGATTACTGATTACTGTAATTAAGGGTTTACTTGCTGAGTTGACCATGTTTGATCCTCTTGGAGAAGATATAAGCAGCGCTGTTGGGGATCGCCTCGTAATTGCAGGTGATCAATTTTCTGGGGAGTTAGTAAAAGTAGACAGAAATTGTTTAAAGGGGAGTTTATATCCAGGGAATCTACTTCATAAACAGACTTTTCCCCTACTGGTTGAGCGGGATCTGGCCAAGCAAATTGCGATCGCGCGGCATCCGAGAGATTATGCCAAGTCATATGGCGAGCTTGTTGCAAGTGGCTATCTGCTTCTGTGGCGGTAACTAATTGCAGACTTCCTTTAATGCGAAACTGCTCCCTGGTTTGAGTAAAATACCAGCAGATTTCAGCCCTAGTCTGATACTCAATATCTTGAATTTTGGCACTGCGAGAATCGGTAATTATTTGCAGACGATTTGATTGCTCGTCAAGGAATCCGCGAAAAACTACAGTGCGGTTAGCAGGATAGCCTTCGGGAGTGACAGTAGCTAATTGAAAATAACGGGAATGAGGTTGAGAACGATTGCGGTGTATGGCACTAGATAAAGGCGATCGCCAGGGAGCAAGCATAATAGTGGGCAATAAACAACAGCACCTTATAGGGTGAACATCGTAAATAACAATAGCAAATACAGACTATTTAGATAATGCCCCCAGTTATCAGCAATCAGTTTAACCTAAGGATAAATAAAAGCGGTAATAGCCAAATAAATAGAACATATCAATTGCCACAATAATTCCCTTTGTCCAGGGTGAATTGAGCAGACCAAGTGCGATCGGATTAACCCCAAGCACTAAAGCCATTTCCACAAATGCCACAATTCTGCCGTAGTGATTAGTGTCCCAATAGGAAAAAGGACTAATAAAGCGATAGTTGCTGAAAGGAAAGAAGTGACGATGAGCGTCATCATGGTGTACAGGCAAATCTAGTAAAGAATGGCAAACCATACTGATACATAGAATTATTCCTGGCTGCCAATTTAGACGATAACAAATAGCTGCGCCGATTAACGCCAGGGGAAAAGAATGAAACAGAGCAACAGTATTCTGCCAGAAAGGTTCGTAATAGGCTTCAGACCAAATTTTACCTTCAGGCATCTTATAGATAAACTTGGCTACAAAGTAAAAGATGAATATCGGTAAGTCGGGGAGAATCGCACCAACGGCAATTACCAAGCTAGCCGCCGGCATCGTAATATTACTTTTTGGCGAGTAGGGAAGCCATGTCGTCAGGCTTATTGTTTTTCCTAGTAATGCCAGATTGAGAATATAGTGACCAGGAGTATTCATTCTTGTTTCAGGCTCTTGGAGATTGTTCTAAAGAAGTTTAAAGCCTTTTCCACCGTACTGTACCAACACTGCTCCTGTCTGCCCAGTTACTAGCCAAAAGATTGATCTTGCACCATCTCGCCAGCATTTTTCTATTGGCTCAGGGGGATTATTTGAAGGTACGTAGATTGGTTTAAAGTTAATTCTTCGACTACCCAAGACTATATCACCAATTATCTTTGCCCGTTTCATGTGATTTTCCGAGGTAATTAGATATACGCTATCTATACCTTTAGCCTGGAGTTCATCCACCAAAGTAGTAAAGTTAGTTACTGTATCGCTAGCACGGTAGTCAAAATTAAGGCGATCGCTTTTGACCCCAGCCTTAGCAAAAATCTTTTGCGCATATTCTTGAGGACTACCAGAAGAGATCCAAATTGGTAATTGTGGATGTTGCTGTGCCAACTGTGCAGCAAATCGCTCTCGCTCTTCATGTCCACCTAAGACCAACAAGGCTTTGGGAGAGGATGTGACACGGTGGGATGGTTTAAATCCAACACAGAGAGATAGAGATGTTGCCACCACTGATAACAATAACAAGTATCTAAATTTGTTGGCGGAATTGACGTTAATTAAATCGGATTCTGCTCTAGAGGGAAAATGGAAAAACATAAGCGAAAAAGAGGAATAAGCTCTGATCCATTGCAGTAAACGATGCCCAAAAATTATAGTTATGTGGGCTAGTTTTACTCAGGGATGCGATTACACCCATTCGTCCCGTCATGGGGAATAATAAGTGCAAGCCCTTCGAGGAAGCTTCGCGATCGCAAAGATATATATTTTTTGAGAAAACTTAATCCATTGTAGATACCTTTATTTAAGATGTCTCCATACTACGGTAATAAATAGTAGACAATAGGGGGGCAGATTTTGTTACTCTTAAATACGCTGTATCTTTCTTAATTACTTAGCTACCAGGCATGAGAACAAATTACTGTGGCGAATTGCGAGCCGAACATATAGACCAAACCGTTACTATCTTTGGCTGGGTTGATCGTCGCCGTGATCATGGAGGCGTAATCTTTATCGACTTGCGCGATCACACGGGTACAGTACAAATTGTCAGCGATCCCCAACGGACACCCCAATCTTATGCTGACGGAGAATCTCTCCGCAGTGAATATGTTGTCAAAGCGGTAGGGAAAGTCAGCCAACGTCCGACGGAATCTCTCAACGATAAATTACCCACAGGACAAGTAGAAATTTACGCCGAATCAATTGAAGTCCTCAATGCTGTAAGTAAACAACTTCCATTCCAGGTTTCCACTGCGGATACCGAAAATGTGGGAGAAAAGCTGCGTCTCAAGCATCGTTATCTAGATTTAAGACGCGATCGCATGGCGAAAAATCTTCAGCTACGTCACCAAGTAGTGAAAGCGATGCGCCGTTTCCTGGAAGACGAAGAAAACTTTATGGAAATCGAGACTCCAATCTTGACTCGCTCTACCCCTGAAGGAGCACGGGATTACTTAGTGCCTTCGCGGGTTAATCCTGGTGATTGGTATGCCTTGCCTCAATCCCCTCAGTTGTTTAAACAGCTATTGATGGTGTCGGGGTGCGATCGCTATTATCAAATTGCCCGCTGCTTCCGTGATGAAGATTTACGTGCCGATAGGCAGCCAGAATTTACTCAGCTAGACATGGAAATGAGTTTCTTGTCCCAAGATGAGATTATTGAACTCAACGAGGCTTTGATCTGTCACATCTTTAAAACGGTTCAAAATATTGAGTTGGAACGTCCTTTTCCCCGCATTACCTATGCTGAGTCGATGGCACGTTATGGCACAGATCGCCCAGACACACGCTTTGCTATGGAATTAGTCGATGTCTCAGATATCGTGACAGATTCTGGGTTCAAAGTCTTTTCTGGGGCAGTGAAGAGTGGCGGACAGGTCAAAGTATTGCCGATTCCTGGAGGTAACGATGCTATTTCTAATGTTCGCATTAAACCCAAGGGAGATATTTTTAATGAAGCCGTTACCGCAGGAGCAAAAGGTATTGCCTACATTCGAGTTAGAGAAAACAATGAAATTGATACCATTGGCGCAATTAAAGACAATCTCAATGAGTCACAAAAGCAAGAGTTACTGAGTCGCACTGGGGCAAAACCTGGACATTTACTTCTCTTTGGCGCAGGAGATACTGCTACAGTTAACAAATCTTTAGATCGCCTACGCTTGTTCATTGCTCAAGAGATGGGATTAATTGACAACGAGCAGGTCAATTTGCTCTGGGTTACGGAATTTCCCATGTTTGAATGGAATGCCGATGAGAAACGCTACGAAGCACTGCATCATCCCTTTACCGCTCCCTACCCCGAAGATCTCGATGATTTAACCACTGCTAGAGCGCAAGCGTACGATCTGGTGTATAACGGGATTGAAATTGGCGGAGGTAGTTTAAGAATCTATAAAAAAGATATTCAACAGCAAGTGTTTAAAGCAATTGGGTTGTCTACCGAAGAAGCCGACAACAAATTTGGTTTCTTATTAGAAGCCTTTGAATATGGAACACCTCCCCATGGAGGAATTGCTTTTGGTTTAGATCGCCTAGTAATGCTATTAGCGGGGGAGGACTCAATTCGTAATGTGATTGCTTTTCCCAAAACACAACAGGCTAGTTGTTTATTAACAGACGCTCCTGCTGCGGTAGATAGTAAGCAACTCAAAGAATTGTCAATAGTTTCAACTTATAAGCCTAAAAAAGAGTAAGGAAAACTTATTAACTTAGTCTTTCTCTGGGATGAGGGATCGGTAATCGAAAATTAGTAACTTCGTATTTATTTATAGTTCATACTTAATCTCTCATCCTTCAGAAAATGGTATCCTGAGAACTAATATAAACGTATTAAACAGCCTATTTTAGGCAGACTTAAAGCATATTAAATAATTATTAGTCAGCTAACAGTTTTTTTTTAGATGAGGAATTATGCCATCATCTGGGTTTGACCAAAACGAACAATATGATGAGGAAACTTTGACGATTGTTGATGAGGATGGGCGATCGCTCCCTTGTTACATTGAACAGTCTATTGAAGTGGATAATATGACCTATCTGCTGCTAGTGCCAGTAGATATTCCTGTAATTATTATGAGCATTAATCAAGACAGGGATGAAGAATTAGAAGCAGCAATACTGGATGATGATCAGGCGATCGCACAAATTTTTGACAATGCCAAAGCCGTTTTGGCAGAACAAAATCTCTATCTGCATCATACTGCCTATACTTTGACCGCGACAGGGGAACTTCCTCCCATTGAAGAGGAGCAGATTTTAACCTTAGATAATGGTGATGGTGAAAATGATTTAGAAGAAGAAGAATTACAGTCTTTGTGCTACTTTTTCCATGCCGATCAGAAATACGGGATTTACACTCCTTTGACTCCTTTATTGTTTTTTGCTAGATATGATGCGGAAAATCGCTTAGAGTTAGTTTCTCCCGATCAAGAAAACTTAATATCGATTCTTGAAGAATTATTATCAGAAGAATAGTTGCTAAGGCAAACTAATTAATTTCATAGATTTTAATAGATTTTAGATGTGGATATTGTTCAGAAGTAACCTTTGGGAAAAAACCAGGGTAAGATTAGACCCAGTTTTAAATTTAAATATCAAGCTGATTTATCAATAATTCGACCTATAATAACTAAATAAATAAATCTAGGATGACTACTAAGAAAAAGCCTAAACATAAACAAAATTCTCGCAACAAAAAAACAAATGCTTCTCTGTTTGTTGTTTCAGCAGTCGTCGGAGTTCACGCCATCCTGGGGTGGGCTGGTTGGCGGGGGCTAACTGCTCCTGTAGCAGGGACAAGTAACCAACAGCAGCGTAAACAAGTCCAGTTTGTAGTCAAGCCAGGAGTATCAGGTAATGAGCTGGGGGTCGAACTAGCTCAGGCTGGTTTAATCAAGTCTACTAGTGGTTGGAAAATTTGGACAAAGCTCAAGCAGACAAGGGACTCCGCAGGTGGATTTAAGGCTGGTACATATCAAGTATCTCCCAGCGAATCTTTACCCGAAATCG
>CAJICN010000550.1_pt1 | contig 11218 bp, 11 predicted proteins | sample 9199651 | NCBI WGS metagenome assembly CAJICN01 (sample SAMEA7708343, study PRJEB35096) | sediment metagenome | biome: marine neritic benthic zone biome [ENVO:01000025]; feature: sediment [ENVO:00002007]; material: shallow marine sediment [ENVO:03000034] sea grass bed [ENVO_01000059] ...
ATGGGTGCGATATGTCTCGACATAATTTGCGATCGAGGGAATTCAGTGATCGAACTATCCTTTAGGAGTAACTCCGAACTCCCAGGAAACAAAATCGTTGAACACTCTTAGGAAACAAATTGTTTCTCTCAGAGCTAACTAATTCAGTTCGTTGGACGCTCACGTTTATTTACAGTTGGAGGGTTCATCAGAATCAGGAACAGGATCATAACCTCCAGGATGAAAAGGATGACAGCGTATGATACGATTTACAGCTAGCCAACCACCTTTAATAGAACCATAAGTTGCGATCGCCTCAATAGCATATTGAGAGCAAGTAGGTTGAAAACGACAAGTAGGAGGAAATAAAGGAGAAATAAAATAACGATAACCTCGAATTAGTCCGAGCAACATAGTTTTCATTGGTTTAGCTCCACAATTTAACTAAATGCATCTAAAAGTACTAAAAGTATAGAACTCCCTAGTGCGGCTACGCCTAAGTAGCGAGTAGCAAGTAACAAGTAACAAGTAACAAGTAACAAGTAACAATTCAAATACTGTACGGGTTTCAAGTTAAATAAATGGTATCTCTATTTGCGCCCAAGTCTACTAGAATGGAGATCTTCTATATTTTTTTGGTAAATTACTCGAAAAAAATATGTACTAAGCGTTAACAAAAGTCAACTTAGAGGGAACTATATGGGGAAACGATATTTTCTAGGTGATTGTTGTCTATGCATTCTGCTGATTTGTCACTCCCCTTGACTGCCAATAACTCTGCAACCGTTGTGCAAACCTGGAATTTGGGTAAAACCTACCGAACTGGCTTTTGGATGAATCAAAAAATTGAGTCCCTAAAAAACTGTTCTCTGAATATTTATCGGGGAGAAACTTTTGGCTTATTAGGTCCCAATGGCGCAGGAAAAACTACTCTACTAAAAACTTTGCTGGGTATTACTCGTCCAACTAAGGGGAAAGCGGTTATTTTGGGTAAGCCCATAGGCGATCGCAGTGTCAAGCAAAAGATTGGCTATCTGCCTGAAAATGCTTATCTCTATGATTTCTTAACTGCTTGGGAGTTTTTAGAATTTATTGCTGGACTTTTCCAGATTCCGAAAACTATCCGACGTAGGCGTATTACTGAATTATTAGATTTGGTCGCATTAGCCCAATCTACCGCACGCCAAAAAAAGCTCAAACAATACTCTAAGGGTATGTTGCAGCGGGTTGCCATGGCTCAGGCTTTGATTAATGATCCCGAAATTGTGTTTTTAGATGAGCCAATGTCTGGACTAGATCCCATGGGACGCTATCGTATGCGAGAAATTGTGTTATCTCTTAAACAGCAGGGTAAAACGATTTTTTTCAATTCTCATGTCTTGTCTGATATTGAGCAGATTTGCGATCGCATCGCTTTCCTCGCTTTAGGAGAATTGATTTGTCAGGGTCCTCTTGATGAATTATTGGGTACTAGGGGTGCCTATCAGGCGATCGTTACCGATGCTAACCCAGAAACTTTAGCTCCTTGGATGACTAATCTAACTCAAGAAAATAATTATTGGCACGGTCAATTAAAAGTTGAACCCAATCAATTTGTGGCTCATCTTGATGATGCCGAAGCTCAATTAGTTAGCATTCATCTGGCAAGACCTTCTTTAGAAGAATTTTTTATGCAGCAATTGCGAGACCGAGGAATTGAAGTAAGCCGCTGAGTCATTTAACTTTCAGCATTGAACACTTATCAATTAGCTGAAAGCGACAAACTATCGAATTTAAACGTCAACAGAAAAACCACACACCCAGGCTAGATCAATTAACCTGGGTATTGTTAATTTGAATATCTGCTAGCTAAATCAACTATACGCCCTGCAAAGTTGGAGAAATATCTGATTTAAACGATTGAGATGCTGATGGTTGTGTCTGATATTTGATTAAATCTGCTAAATCCTGCAATTGCTTGATGGCTTCTGCACCTTCTAGTTTCATTAGTTCGCGATCATCTCTCATTTCAGTCCAGGTGATTCCGTAATCTGAGACTAAAAATCGAATCAGATGATCGTCCCCTAGACTAACCATAAATGAGGCGCTGTTCATTTCACCACCGCAGGTATAGCATGACGCCAAAAAGCCCTGATTTTCCAGTACTACTGCTAAAGCTTGAAGAGTCATCACCAAATCCTGGACGAACTGCCGATGCTGTTGTGCAAGTCTTGAAAACACTTTGTTCCTCCGAACACCTTAGAATTTCATTGTAAACGTTCGCGTACTTTTTTTTAATACTTTTTTAATATTCTTTTTAAAGACACTATCACCACTATAGCTTTTTATCAGTTTAACCAAATTCAAACAAAACTTTATGTGTCATTTGATTCAATTGCCTGATATTTCAAAACAAAATTACACAGAGGAACGACCGTTTGGTCTGTCAGCATAGCTTCCATACAAAGCTCAGTTTCAGTTGATATTCCAGCGACTGCTAGAGAAAATTCAAAACCACTTTGATTAGCTGTAGGAATATCTGGATATTGTTGTATCACTATTGGACGGCGCAATTGGACAGGAGTTTCTAATAAACTTTCGTTTTGATACAAAACTCTTACAGTTTTAGCTGGGGCTTTTTTACCTAAGACCCATCCTTTAACTATGATTGCTCCAGTGGTGATAGTAGATTCGACAGTGGGGGTAATAATTCCAAAACCCCACAAGGTTTCAAAATCCTTTTTAGGAAGAGTTTTCTTGATGTCGATAATTTGAATAGGAGTTTTAAGCCGATGAAGCCAATCCTGAGATTGAGCCAATTTGTCCAAGGCTTGCTGTGTTTGCTGAAATTGAGATTGATTCTCGTTAAACTTCTTCTGTTGCTCGCTAAACTGCTTCTGTTGCTCGAACAGCTCTTTTTTGTAGCGTTGAATTTGAGCTTCAGCCTGCTGTAATTTAATCTGGGTTTCTCCCAGCTCTATTTGAAATCCTTGGTTGATTTGTAGCTGTGCTTTTGCTTGTGCTAATTCTTTGCCAGATTTTTGTAACTTAAGATTTAGTTTGTCTAGCTCAGACTTCGTTTTTTGCAACTCAGCTTGTGCTTGTTGTGCTTGTTGTGCTTGTTGTTGATATTTTTCCAAATCTCCATCAGAAAACCAATTTGCAAGTTTTGGCAGCCTCAATTTTTTACTCCTCTAGCAATGGTAGTTAAGTCACAAATTATTCAATCATGGATTAATACGCTTAATTTAAGCGAGTAAGCCCAAGAGCTTACCGTATTTGGGTAACGCGCCTCTTTTTGATCTTCAGTTAACAGTACTCTGGCGTAAACTCAAGCAGGATAAGTCTTCTTACGAAGTTTACTCAACAGGTCTTAGACCAGCAATGTTTATACCCATATCGGACGGGTATAAGTCCTTGAATGGGGACAACTTCGCGCTAACGGCATAATTTTGTCATAAGTGTAGAACGCTAGGGTTTAAGTTTACTCCGTTAAATTCTACCTTAAGATTTAGACTATTCTGGAGATGGATAATGCCACGATTTAAAGTTTAATCAGATTAATTTATGAGCAATCAACCTATTGCGCCAATTTTGCATTTAGAACATGTAAGTGTTCAAGCAACTGTTGGTTCTGATTTGCTACTACAGGATATTTCCTTCAAGATTCAACCAGGAGAAATAGTAGGCATTATTGGAGCATCGGGTGCCGGAAAAACTTCTTTGTTAAGACTGCTTAATCGTTTAATTTCCCATTGTAATGGAGAAATATACGTCCAAAATACCTCAGTTGAGCAGCTAAGCTCCGTTCGATTACGCCGTAAAATTATTTTGGCAGCGCAAGAACCAAAATTGCTGGGAATGAATGTTATCGATGCTTTGAGCTATCCTCTAAAGCTACAGCAATTGCCAGAGTCAGAAATTCGTGCTCAGATTGATATCTGGACAAATCTGCTGCGTATTCCCGCAGAATGGTCTAATAAAACTGAACTACAGCTATCTTTGGGACAAAGACAACTAGTAGCGATCGCTCGCGCTCTAATGATGCAGCCTGAAGTTATACTGCTAGATGAGCCGACATCGGCTTTAGACTTGGGGATGGCTAATTATTTGTTAACCGTGCTTAATGATTTAAACCAAAGTCAAAACCTAACGATTATTATCGTCAATCATCAGCTGGAATTGATTCAAGGATTTTGCGATCGTCTCTTATTTTTAAATCAAGGAATTTTAGAAGAAGATGTTCCTGCTACGGAATTAAATTGGCAAAGATTACGTCAGAAAATATTCCAACTACAAAAACATCAGGAGCAAGAATGGCTATAAATTCTATTCTCTGATTTTGAGAGGTAACTTGTCTCAGAGGGGTGCAGCCCTTACATGGGGACAAGTCCTTTATGTCCGCTCCCAGGGACTTACTCAGTATTGTCAATGAGAGCTTTTGCGCTAAATTCATGGGAAAAAACCGAACTGTATACAGTGGAAAGAAATGAGATAAATTTATTAAAATTAGATCAATCTAATAAATATAAATATTTACACTTCAGGTCACTAATAATGTTGCAATTCTTACTTACTTGGTTAGCGACGGCTGTTTCACTTATTGTTACAGCATTTATCGTACCAGGGTTTGCTATTGTCAGCTTTTCTTCCGCCGTAGTGGGCGCAGCTATATTAGGTTTGGTAAATGCAGTTGTTAAACCAATACTCGTCTTGTTTACCTTACCTCTAACGATATTAACTTTAGGATTGTTTCTGCTGGTAGTAAATGCGATCGCTTTAGGTCTTGTAAGTTATCTTACGCCTGGTTTTACCATAACTGGATTTTTTCCAGCAGTATTTGGCTCAATTGTTTTGACGATAGTGTCGGGGCTAGTAAATCAGCTTTTCCCTACTGCTGATTCATCTTATTAAATTATTTATTACCAGGATAAAAAAAAAGGTTGACATAAAATAATTATGACAACCCTAAGCTTGGGAACGCGCTTTTAACTTAAAATAAAATTCTTGTTACTGAAGAACTAGTTTAACGTTAGCATTCTGCAAGCCACGCTGTTTGACCTCAGACAAGGTTTTGTTAACAGCATATTTTTGATTGATTGAGTTAATTAACTCAGTTTGATTGTGCTTTTTAGCTACACCCCAAAGGTCAGCAATAAGGTCGAAAGTACCATCGCTATTTTCTGACCAACCTAGATCATATTCACCCTCTAGAGTTGCAACGATATCAGCACGAAGTCTTTGACCGTTGTAACCACGAACATCAGCATTCGTTTGAACATTGATGCCAAGATCGCGAAGAGAATTTACTAGAATTGCAGAATCGCTGATTTTGGTGCGTAAAGTGCTAAAGTGAGACATTAAGATTTCCTCCAGTAGAAGAGAAGTAAACAACAACTTTAAAAACAATAATCGTCTACATCAAATTGATTGACGAATTATTTTAATGAACTGCTAGCGATTGCTAGCCCCTACTTCTGCAAATCTTGGGGAATTACAGAAGAAAGCCTGTTAGAACTCCAGTCGCTGGTACTCAGCAACGGAGGCTGATGCAGGTCTGGCTCTTTGCCCAGCCCAATCTCTTAGGGCTGTTACCTGTTCAGTCATCGTCCGAGACAGAGGTAAGGTAGCTTTAATCGCAGCGATAATATCTAGCTGCGTAAACTCCCTGTCTTGAGCAAAAGCATCATACATTGCAGCGATGATTGCTTGCTCTATTTCTGCCCCAGAAAAACCATCGGATACCTTAGTTAGCTGTTCTAGATCGAAGCGACTGATCTCAGAGCGCCTTTTCCCTAAGTGAATCCTGAAAATATCTTGCCTTTCTGTGGAGTTGGGTAAGTCCACAAAAAATATTTCATCAAATCTTCCTTTGCGTAGAAATTCTCCAGGCAACCTTTCTACTCGGTTTGCTGTAGCCATAACAAATACAGGCGACTTTTTCTCTTGCATCCAAGTTAAGAAAGAACCAAATATACGACCAGAAGTACCACCATCTGAATCACCAGAACCTCCGCCTCCCGCAAAAGCTTTATCCAGCTCATCGATGAAAAGAATCACGGGGGAAATGGATTCAGCCGTCTTCAAAGCACTTCGCAGATTGGCTTCCGAACGTCCTACTGTTGAACCATCATATACCCGACCCATATCCAGACGAAGCAAAGGAAGTCCCCACAAGCGGGAGGTTGTCTTGGCTATCAAAGATTTACCACAGCCAGGAACACCAAGAATCAACATGCCTTTCGGTTGAGGTAAACCATATTCTCTAGCTCTTTCAGTAAAAGCATTGGAACGCTGTTTTAGCCATCCTTTAAGCTCCTCTAGTCCACCGACTGAATTGATAGTTTCGTCTTCCTCGATGTATTCTAAAATTCCGTTGCGACGTATTAGCTGTTTCTTCTCTGAAAGAACAATCTCTACCTCACTCTCAGTCAGTTGACCAGCTTGAACTTGGGCTTTACGATAAACTTTCTCGGCTTCATCTTTAGTTAAGCCCAATGCCGCCTTCAGCAGCTTTTCTCTAGTTTCGGTATCTAAGCGATTGCCTCTGCTTCTGGCAAGTCGTTCAGAAAGCACCTGATTGAGTTCCGTGAGATTTGGCAGTGGGTAATCTAGTACCACAACCTCTTTCTCTAGTTCGAACGGAACAGTTTGTAGGGGAGACATTAGAATAATGAGTTTATCAGAGCCTTTAAAAGATGCGATCGCATCTCTCAGCCATCTAGTAATTACTGGACCATCGATAAAGGGATGGAGATCCTTAAATATGTATATCCCCCCCTCCTTCTGCCTAATAGTCCATTCAATTGCAGCTTCAGGAGATACTGTATTGTGCTGAGTCCCTTGACGAGGTTGACCATATTCAACCATTCCTCTAGTTACAGTCCACACAAATACTCGCTTGTAGTCGGCATTGTCCTTAGCAATTTTGGCTACTGCATGCTCCGCTCGTTCCTCTTCTGGAGTAATCAGATAAATTAGCGGATATTGAGCCTGTACGAGAATATTTAGCTCTTCTTTCATTATATCGACCCTGCTGAACCTTTAAATCACAATTTTTTGATCTGCGACTGATAATGCTTCACCTACTACAAACAAGAAACTAATTCCTCCTCATTCGGTTTCACTGAACCCTCTACTTGACTAGACATCTCTAAAGAAATATCATCTCCCACAACTTTACTTCGGGTGACTAAAGATACCATTTCACCATTTCGCATCACCATCGGCGAGTCACATTCAGGACACATATGCAGCTGATGGGTTTGTCCTTGAACAGATGATTGTATTTCATCTACCTTTTCGGGAAACTGCATGTAAAAAGAAATCGCCTTTTCTACCAGCGTAGACATTGATTCAATATCTACAGCTGCCTTGATCTTTAGTTTCCTGTGCAGTTCTGGAGGTATATATAAGGTTACTTTCTGCTTACTTTGCATATCATTAAGTTTAATAATTACCCGGGTATGTAAATTAATTTACTGATCTAATTTACTTCTGTCAAGACAGTAAGCTGTTATGACGTCATTATTGTAATATTACTTAACAATCAGTGAGTTTGCTTAGGTGCAAAACAATGTCGTCAATAGCACGGACTATAGGAACACTTGACTGATTTATTGATTGATTGGTGATGATACTAAATACCAAAATGCCATATTGAGGATGATCTACATACCCAGATAAGGCTCTTACCCCTCTGAGGGTACCAGTTTTAGCTCTGACAGTTCCTTGAGCAGTGGTTTGGCGTAGACGGTTTTTTAAGGTTCCACTGATTCCAGCAACAGGAAGAGAGGCGAGAAAAGTTTCATGGCCCCTAGCACGATACATAGCTCTAAGGGTAGAAACCAAAGTTCTAGGAGTTGCCAAATTATTACGCGATAGTCCTGAACCATCCCTTAAGCGATAGCCATTAGAATCTACTCCCAGACTAGTCAGAGCTTGTTGAACTGATTGAGATCCTCCCAAGTAACTCAATAAAACATTGGCATAAGCGTTGTCACTGTTCAAATTTGTAACTTTAATCCAGTCGCCAACTGATGTAGATTGAATTTGTCCATCAGGATTCAGTTTTTGCAAAGCTGCTGCGGTGACCAAAAGTTTCATGTTGGAAGCAGGAACCATATATGAGTCAGGATTTAAACTATATACATTAGTTCCTCCCAAGGATTGTACCAAAATCGCCCATTTCCCTTGGCTTAGCTCAGGACGTTCGATAATATTATTGATAATTGGTCTAATACGATCAGAACAGATACCAGCATTCTCACTTTGAGGAGAAGAGACAGGTATTTCGATTAAATCCAAATTATTGTTAAAACTAGTAGCTGTGTCTGCATCCGCAGAATTCACCAAGCCAAAACTAGTCAGAGTCAAGCAGGAAACTGCCCAAAAGACACATTGTGAGAGATAGCGCATGAATTTGTAAATTTAATTGTGAACACTGATCAGAGATGGCTTTGCCTGTTAACTAACTGAGTTCACAAGAGGCTGTTCCCGCGGTTAGGTCTTCCTCTGCTCTTTAATTAAACGGAGAGAGACTGTGGCTTAAATCATCTATTGGTTCCAAGGAATTGCTTTAGTGCTGCTTGATGTGACTAATTACTTAATCTCAGTGCCAATGTACTTTTCGTATTCGTACAGGATATCGATTAAGAATTTAAACTCAAGTTTTAAATCCGAATTATTTTATCTTGCAAACAATATTTCCTCTCGAACTAGGTTCTAATCGATCATTCCTGAGATCGTCAAGTGAATATTGTGAAAGTTTGGGCTATTTATCCCAGTACGTTAATCGGTTAGGATAGAAAAGTTAACTGCTCGTAAGTAAATTCGAGACCCCGCGTCCTAAAGGATACACCTTCGGATATCGGCGTAAGACGCAAGGGAATGCTCGAATTAGAGTAATGAGTAATGAGTAACAAGTGTGTATTGCTATATCTGATACTGAAATGCTTAAGGCTGTTCTACAGGAAGATTGGCAAGCTTGTATAGCAAACGAAGGAAATGTTGTAATTCTTAATACTACTATTAATCAAAGGCAAAGAAATTGCCTTACTAATTTAAAATTTAGGCTGTTTTGGCTTCCATAAGCAACAGGCAATTTTAGTAAGTTCTCAAAAAGCTTAGAGCTACGAACAGTATTAATATCGGTTTCATAAATTAAATCAGAAACGTCTTATTTCTTATACTTGACGCTCTACTACTGTCTAATTGATAACCACAGCTCAGATTTATGAGCCTAAGCCAATCTGACCAGCCAAACCAGTAGTAAGAGGAATTAAAGTTGCCAACATCAGAAATAACGCCAATAGACCCCAAGCTGCTCTGCTATCGTCTGGTTCCGTTAATTCATTTTGCACTGGACGTTCTAAGTCCCGCTGTAAAAATAAGATTAATACTGCCCAATATAAAGGGATCGGGTTAGCTGGATTGAATAAAGAAACAATCCCTAAAATAATTAGAGTTGCTAGGGTGCTGCGCCTAGCGGTTTTACGTCCATAAATAGCGTGAACAATTCTGCCCCCATCTAGCTTCCCTGCGGGTAAAAGGTTTAAGGCAGTAATTACCAAACCGAGCCAGCCAACAACTACCAGAGGATGAATATCAACTACTGCCGCTTCTAAAGCTGAACCTAAAACAACTTTTGCTAAACTTCCCACTAAAATTGATGCACGAAAGAACTCTGTGGGCAATTGAAATGTGCTGCCAGGATGAGACAGGATTAAACCTAAAACTAAGAGTAATAATGAAACAATTCCTCCTACGGCAGGTCCAGCGAAAGCAATATCAAACAAGGCAGTACGATTAGGTAGCAAAGACTCAAAACGAGTAATCGCTCCAAAAGAGCCGATCTGCCAAGTAGGTAGAAAGAAAGGAATACTCAAGCGAATCTGGTACCGATGGGCAATAACTCGATGACCAATTTCGTGGGCAATTAATACCGACCACAGCCCCAAACTAAGGGGAATCGCCTCGCCATAACGACCAATATTGTTAAATAGATCAAATCCCTGCAAAACACTAGCTGCTTCTAAACTAGTAAGAATTGTGCCGACCAACAAGACCAATGCTAAGTTTTTCTGTGCCAGGGTAGTAGTCTGAGGATCATTAGTTTTGGGCAGAATAACCACCACAGGTCTTTCTTCTGGGCTTTCTACGAGGAACAGACGGTATTTGTCATCAAAGGTCTGTTGTAATTTCTCACTCATCTTAGAATAAGCGATGTCTGGTTCTCCTCGGAGATTCCCTTTAAAAATTGCTCCATCCTGATAGGGAATAGTTTCTATGGCAAAAAAGGTATCAATGCCAAAAATTCCCCTAAGAGTTGTCAAGTCTTCATCAGGAATTGGTGATACTTCTATTGCTGCTGGCTGTTCCAACTCATTCTCTGCTTGAGAAGAAGATGATTCAGCAACAGCTTGTTGTTTAATTCTTGCTGCTGCTTTCTCTTTTAGTAGGGCTTCTTGTCCTGCTGCTCTAAGTTTTCTGCCCAGCCAAATATAAACGGCGACTGAAGCTAATAACAAAAACAGTATGCTAACTAAATTGAGATATATGCCAAGAGAAAATAAGCCAAAGAACAATAGCCAAGGACTCATTAAGACAATTGACTGCAACCAAGCTAGAATTCCCAGTCTGCCGTAGGTTTTAGCCCTGTTGTATCCCCATACAAGTATGGCAACAACAGCAGCAAATAGAATAAAAGTGGCGAGAGATTCTGATCCGTCTAACATTCGTTGTGTAAGTATTTTTATAAATAAGATTTCATTAGCTATCAAAGATATTGTTTACTATTTTGTTTGATATTTAACAGCTAATGCTTTGTCTTATTTTATTATTATCCTAGACGGGATTGGTTCAGGATTAGAGATTTTGACAGAATCAAGAGTGAATGATTTCCTCAAATTAATATCTGCCTTGCCGTTGTGCATTAAAAATGCACAACAGCAAGGCAGGAGGCAGAGGGCACAAAGGACTTGTCCGCATGTAGGCAGAAGGAACAAGAGTTTTAGCCATTAACTAATACCAAATTAATATGCAACTTAAATGCGTAGCAGCTTAGGATCGGTGCCATCTTAATTACTGCTGCTCAAACCTTGAACATCGCTGTTCGTCTTTAGCTACTTTCCACCATAATAAAAAGCAATTTCTTTATCTTTCAAAGGAGGAAACTCAGCATCAAGCAACATTTGATTTAATTCATCCTTGGCTAGATGTTTGGCACCAATACGAACAATACGCGATCGCATGGTGTTGG
>CAJICN010000342.1_pt1 | contig 11181 bp, 9 predicted proteins | sample 9199651 | NCBI WGS metagenome assembly CAJICN01 (sample SAMEA7708343, study PRJEB35096) | sediment metagenome | biome: marine neritic benthic zone biome [ENVO:01000025]; feature: sediment [ENVO:00002007]; material: shallow marine sediment [ENVO:03000034] sea grass bed [ENVO_01000059] ...
CTTCATGGTGGGGCAGATCTAGTTACTTTGCCTGAAAACAGCCGACTTTTTTTTGATCGCTTAACCATAGCTGACAAAGAGATACAAGAGTATGCTGATAGCCGTCACGAACTTCACAACGATCTGAACTACCAAGAGGTATTAGCAGATATAGAATACTGGATCGAAAGACATTTGTAATTGGAGTCAGGAGTCAGAATTTACAAAGGCTTTAGCCACATGTAGTCGAAGTAACCACTAATCACTAAGCACTAAAATATGCATCGCGCCCAACCAAAACTAGATTTTATTCTCCCAGCTTTTAATCCTTTTATTCTTCGCCTGCTTCATTGGTCACTACCCATTCTACAAAGGTTTCGCTTACAGCCTTGGCTACCTGCGGGCATTAGGAAAATTGAGATAGTCAATGGAGAAACTTTAGTTAAGCTTTACCATCAATTCCAGAGCGGCAAAATTCGTCTGATCTTAGCCTTTCGTCATTGCGAAGTAGATGATCCTCTTAGTGGTTTGCATCTATTATCTCGTGGGATACCCAAAATTGCCCGTCAGCAAGGTATTGCCCTAAAATATCCCATTCATAGTCACTTTATGTATGACAGAGGCATGACTATTTGGGCCGGTGATTGGCTGGGTTGGTTGTTTGCACAGATAGGTGGCGTTCCCGTACATCGAGGTAAAACTTTAGACTGGCAAGCGATTAAGCAGACAAGAAAATTATTGATTAATGGTAAGTTTCCCCTAGTAGTAGCTCCTGAGGGTGCTACTAATGGTCATGGTGAAATTGTCAGTACTCTTGAACCTGGGGTGGCTCAATTAGCATTTTGGTGTGTAGAGGATTTGGCAAAAGCTAGCCATATTGAAGAAGTTATGGTTGTTCCAATTAATCTTCAGTACCATTACCTTAATCCTCAGTGGTCAAAGCTCGATCGCCTGTTAAGTCAGCTTGAAGCTGATTGTGGTTTAACCACCCAAGCAATAGACATTACCCACAATAAAAAACCAGCAGAATTATATTATCCTCGTTTATTAAAACTGGCAGATTATCTTATGTCAGAGATGGAACAGTTTTATCGTTGTTTTTATCATCGTCATTTACCCGATTTAGCTCAGAATTCAATTAGTCCAGCAGAAAATCTTACCGTCAGACTGCAAAAATTATTAGATGTATCTTTGCAAGTGGGAGAAGAATATTTTGGTCTTAAGCATACAGGAAGCACGGTGGAACGCTGTCGTCGACTTGAAGAGGCTGGTTGGAATTATATTTATCGTTATCAAAGGATGGAACTAAAAAATCTATCTCCTCTAAAACGAGGTTTAGCCGATTGGATCGCCGCAGAAGCAGATTTACGGATGCTACATATGCGTTTAACAGAAAGTTTTGTCGCGGTGTCAGGTAGCTATGTTCGAGAGAAACCTTGCTTTGAAAGATTTGCTGAAACAAGTTTAATTTTATTTGATGCGATCGCCAGAATTAAAGGTAATAAAAATCCTCGTCGTCCTCGTTTAGGTTGGCGCAAATCAACCGTAACTATCGGTGAACCAATTAATGCTAGCGATCGCGCGATCGCTTATCGGCAAAATCGTCAGGGAGCAAAACAAGCTGTTGTTCAATTAACCCAAGATTTGCAAACGGCTTTGGAGGAAATGATTCTATAAAATAAAAAAAGCCGATGGTTTAAACTTCACCATTGAAACCATCGGCTACTAAACATCTATTGAATCAAGCTGTTTAAAGCTCTCTCAATAAATTATTAAAATTATTAGAATTGGAAGGTAGTTCTAAGAGTAGTGGCCCAAACCGAATTGTTGTCGTTATCTCCATTGGGATTAATCAGCACATAAGCTCCAGGGGTAATTATAATGTTGTCGTTGAGAGGAAACTTATAAAGCCCTTCAATGATATACGGAGTTTTATCGTCTTCTCCATTAACATTGTCATTTTTTACCAGTTTAGGAACTATACCGCCAGTTAGAGATAGAGCGGAACCTTCTTTACCCAGATCCAGATAGGATACGCTGCCAGAAACATCAAAGAGAGTCGCTTTATCGCCAGTATTCCTTTCCTTCGCCCAAGCAACACCACCACTGAGGCCAAAATTCCATTGTCCCACGTCATAAGAGGCAGATAGACCAACCTTATCGGCACTAACAGCATTACTATCTACAAAATCGCCGTCATCGTCTATTGAGGTGAAAGGGTTCTTCGCCAAATCAGTACCAGCGTCACCACTTAAGTCTACATTCCCTGCGGTTTGGTAGGAGCGAAGATAAACTACTCCAATGCCAAGAGTGTCTATTGGTTCAAATCCAATCTGCGCCCCCGTACTAAACGAGCCATTGAAGATACCTTCTCCTGATTGTGGAGATGAGCTGGTGTCATCATCACCAAGGTACAAAGCTTTAAAAGAGACTTGGTCATTCAGGAATTTTATGCCAGCACCAATACCAGCACCATCACTACCACGGTGAATTATCGGATCACGACGACTGAAGCGAGACAAAGCGCCAGTTCCACCAGAAGCAAGTACGGGATTATAAACATCAAAAATGTTGTTAATATCTAATCCATTGGTACCAGCATAAAACTCAATTTTGTCGTCATACAGCCGAGTTTGGTAGTATAGATCATCGATTTCGATATTGTTATTATTATTGACATCGAAACCAAGACGGGCCGCATCATAACCAACACCACCTTCATCTGGATCTGCATCATACCGAGGAACGTTCCCAGCTTGGAGCCTAGTACGCAAACGATCTTTTCCTGTGAAGCTAGTGTCAAAGTTTAAACGAACACGATCGCTCCAGGTGGTTTCAGTTGGATCGTTACCGTCAACTTTACCAAAGGTATCAGATAGTGCAAAGATTACTTCACCTTTTAGTTTTGTAGTTGTAGAGAATTGATGGTCTTCTAAAAAGGCTGTACGAGCTTCCAGTTCATCAACTCTGCCACCAAGAACAGCTAATTCTGCCTCAAATTCTTGAGCCAGACGATTTAATTTATCTATGTCTTCTTGAATAACAGTCACTTGAGAAGCAATCAAACGTTCAATTTGATTTAAGCAGGAGTTTAAACCAGCAGCGAATTCATAACGCGACAAGGCTTGATTACCGCGGTAAGTTTGGTTGGGAAACCCAACAATACAACCATAACGATCTACCAAGCTGCGTAGTGCTTCATAAGCCCAGTCTGTAGGCGATACGTCTCTTAACTGATTAACATTCGTTACCTGAGACTGGGAATCATTTTGCCCCATTTGTTGGTAATTGTTGATTTGTTCTAGAGTATTGTCTACTCCTTCCTTCTCAGCAGATTTTACCTGCGCGTTAGCATTGCTAGCGGCCAACAGAGAAACTGTCAGAACAACGGGCGCAACTTTTAAAGTTTGCCAAAATAATTTTATCATTTTCATAATTATGTATCCTCACACACTTGATATCGTTTCAGTTCCCTTACGAAAACTGTCGCTGTGATTATAGTAAAAAGTCACATCTATTTTCAACAATGTTAAATTAAGCCAATTTTCTGATTGAATATGATCAATAATTAAAATTGCTAACATACTTGTTCTGTAAGTATATTAGCAGATCTACATTTAATGAAGAGATTAAAAATATATAAAGCGAAGCTTAATTTGCTCTATATAGCAATCATGCTAAATCCTATTCATCTAGATAAAGCTTAGAGCTTAGAGCTTACAGCTTTTTCAGTAAGCCCTACTTAATTTCTTTTGCCTGTAACAATATAGGTGACTCGTTGGCTAATATTGGTTGCATGATCTGCCATTCTTTCTAAATGACGGATGATCAAGCCTAACAGCAGAATCGGTTCAACTACGCCTGGAATATCTTTCTGGAAAGCGATCGCCTCATAAAGGCGATCGTAAGCATCATCCACAATGTCGTCGTATTCCTTGACTCTTGCTCCTGCACTCTGATCCAAGTCGGCTAAAGCTACCAAACTTGTAGCTAACATTGACTGAGCGTGTTCAGACATCTGGGCAATTTCTGGCAGCAACTCATGAGGGGGATATTTCATGAGCTTAGTTGCCATTTCAGCCAAATCTTGGGCGCAATCTCCAATACGTTCTAAGTCTCTCACGAGCTGCATAAAAGCACTAAGCATCCGTAGATCCTGAGCTACTGGCGCTTGTAAGGTCATTAAACTTGCACAATCTGATTCAATTTGCCGATAGTAGAGGTCGATTTGACGTTCTATTTTTAATATTTGATGAACTGCATCGACATCACCCTCAAATAAAGATTGATGGCTCAAGCGAAAGGACTCTTCAACCAGAGTACCCATGCGAAGAACTTCTTGTTGCAATCGCCGAAGAGAACGCTCTAATTGACTTGCTTCTTGGCGATTAGCTTTGGGGGATAAATTCACTGAACTTACTATATATCTAATTATTAAAGGAAATTTGTAATACGTCTTAATCTTTAATTATTAGCAAAAAAAGTTTAAATTTGCCTGACAGAGTGTATCTAAATTCACCAACAAGAACTAATAAATTTTATTTCTTGTCCGTTGGTAGAGTAATTTCCAACCAAGCACCGCCAATTTCGGGATGATTTTTAGCGGCAATCACTCCTCCATGAGCCTGAATAATTTGCTCAACAATAGCTAAACCTAAACCACTACCTTTAGAGGAAGAAAAGGCGATATTTTTTTGTTCTCTAACACGGGATTTGTCTCCTCGGTAGAGTCTTTCAAAGATGTGAGGCAGATCTGAGGCATTGAATCCTAACCCAGAATCGATCACATCTATCTTAATTTGCTTTTTGGTAGACGGTTCAGAATGAGTATGGGGTAATATCTGAACTAAAATTTCTTTGTGGGGTGGATTATGCTTGATAGCATTATCTAACAGGTTTAGGAAGACCTGAATTAGACGAGATCGATCAGCTGCAATAGTCAGGTTATGGTCGCCACGGTAGGATAGAGTAACGTCTTTTTTTTTGGCGATCGGTTCTAAGGTTTGCCATACTGACTGTACTAAATCATAGAGCCTGATGTTTTCATATTTTAAAGCACGATTTGGATCAGCCTGAAGTTGACTTAAGTCTAACCACTCCTGGACTAGTTCGATCAGGCGATTAGTTTCCTGAAGCATTTGCTCTACCCAACGTCGTTCAGGATCTTGTAAACGTCGCAGCAAATTCTCTGCCACTAGAGATATTGAAGTAAGAGGTGTCCGCAGTTCATGGGTGAGATCGGAAAAAGTGCGATCGCGGGATTGGGATAGTTCCACTAAAGGCTGGCGATTTTCAATAAAGACTCCTACCTGCTGATTAGATAAAGGAAATCCATAACCCTTGAGAGCGATCGATTCAACTATTTTGCTTAGTGGTTGCTCTGAATTAGATTCAAGCTCTTGATCTTGTGGAGAAACGTAGCGGGTGAAATAAAAAATCCATTCTTTAGTTTGGGAACTTTGAGAGAGGCGAGTTTCTTCAATTAAAAAATCTAAGTCATAGGAACGTACTAGTTCCAACAGCAAACGAACTCTAAGCGATCGCCGAGAATCAATTCGCAGTAGCTCTTTGGCACTCAAGTTACAATCTATAATTTGGTTTTCAGCATCCACTTGGAGGTAGCCAATTGGTGCCTGCTCAATTAGATCTTGCCAAGCTTGCTTGTCTTTTTCTAACTTCTGGCGCTGGCGGTCAAGATCACTCAATCCTCGACGAATCAGCGACTGCAATGGCAAAGATACCTCCCCATCGTAATCTCTAGTATAGAAACGCAGGGTTTTCTTTAATTGTCGTTTAAATCGATATTGCTGACCTGCATAAATACCCAGACCAACTGCTAATCCCAAGAGAAAAGTTAAAGTTGCCATGGAGTACTAATTGCCAATTCACTCTAACTAACTTTAGTTTATTTTTCTATAGCTATCCATAAACAAAAGGACTTGATATCCTTAATAATTTCTTAATAATGTTGAACGGTTGAAGAGAAAAGAGTTAATCATTTGTTACATATCGACCACTCATAGCAAAAATTTTAGCCAAAACGATAGCCAAAGCCTCTCACGGTAATCAAATACTCTGGGTGGCTTGGGTTTGCTTCTAGTTTCTCTCTCAACCAACGGATATGAACATCGACAGTTTTAGTATCTCCGAGGAAATCTTCTCCCCATATCTGCTCAATCAACTGTTCTCGCGACCATACTCTCCGAGGATAGCTCATAAACAATTCTAGTAAGCGAAATTCCTTAGGGGATAAGCTGACTTCAATATCTCGAACAGTAACCCGACATTCCTCAGGAAAAAGACTAATATCGCGGTATTTCTGTACTGGACGGGGAGCTGATCTACTGTATCTCTGACGACGTAACAAAGCACGACAGCGAGCAATCAACTCTCTCGTGCTGAAGGGTTTGGTTAGATAATCGTCTGCCCCAACTTCAAGACCCAATACACGGTCAGTTTCACTACTTTTGGCACTGACTACCAAAATAGGCGTAATGTCACCCTGATAACGCAGCAAACGGCAGATATCTAAGCCATTTACCTCTGGCAACATTAAGTCCAAAATAATTAAGTCTGGAGTTAATTTATCTCGGCTAAAATCTGGGCTTTGCAGCATGTTCAAGACAGATCTGCCATTACTAGCAGTATGAACCTCATAACCTTCTTCCTCCAAGGCAACCACAATCATATCTCTAATCAAGTCCTCATCCTCAATTAGTAAAATGCGATTTGATTGAGTCAATTTAGATTTATCTGAAGCCTTGAGAATTTGTGGAGAAAGCATAAATAGATACTCTTTCTTGTTTATTTTTCTTACTATGTCCTTACTATTTAGATATACACCAATATGACATTGCCAACCATGAAATATTGGTTAGATTAATTTTAAAATTTTCACTTAAAATAACTATTTTATATGAATTAAATTGTTCTTAACCAAGTCATAATGTTATGCAAAATCTGAAGCATAATAAGGGTTTACTGAAAAAAGCTATCAGCTATATCGTGTTTTGCTGACAATTGTCGTAAATGTAAAGAAAAGTACCAGGATATCGGTTAAGGTAATTAGTCTTTGCGACACTATAAAATATTAGCCTAATGGGTGCGAAATCGAAATATCTTGGGTTTGAATGAAATGAAATTAGCAGCAAGAGTCAATCAAGTATCCACCTCTATTACCTTGGCAATTTCCGCGCAAGCGAAAGCCATGAAAGCCGAAGGAATTGATGTCTGTAGCTTTAGTGCAGGAGAGCCAGATTTTCCCACTCCTAAGCATATTTGTGAAGCTGCCAAAACCGCCCTGGATGAGGGTAAAACTCGCTATGGTGCTGTGGTAGGAGAATTAAGATTAAGACAAGCGATCGCCAATAAACTGCAACAAGATAATAATCTTAACTACCAGCCGGAAAATATCATTGTGACCAACGGCGGGAAGTTTTCTTTGTTTAACCTGATGCAAGCCTTGATTGAGTCAGGAGACGAGGTAATTATCCCCGCCCCCTATTGGTTAAGCTACCCAGAGATGGTTAAGCTGGCTAGTGGTACGCCGATCATTGTCGAGACGACAGCCGAGAATGACTATAAAATTACTCCACAACAGTTAGAGCAAGCTATTACCCCCCAGACGAAGCTATTTGTGTTTAATTCTCCTTCTAACCCTACAGGTGCAGTTTATGCTCCTGATGAGGTTCGAGCTTTGGCTAAGGTAATTGTCGAACAAGATATCTTGGTAGTCTGTGACGAAATTTACGAGAAAATTCTTTATGATAATGGGGAACATCTTAGTATTGGTTCAATAGACGAATCAATATTTGCTCGCACTATTGTCAGCAATGGTTTTGCTAAAAGCTATTCCATGACTGGGTGGCGCGTGGGTTATGGGGCAGCACCACTAGAAATTATCCAGGCAATGGCAAAAATTCAAGGCCACAGCACCTCCAATGTTTGCACCTTTGCTCAATATGGCGCGATCGCTGCCTTAGAATCTTCTCAAGAATGTGTCCAAGAAATGCTTACCGCTTTTGCTAAACGCAGAAGCTATATGTATCAAGCAATCAACGACATTCCTCAGTTAAGTTGTCCTAAACCAGATGGTGCTTTTTATCTGTTTGTAGATATATCCCAGACGGGTAAAAAATCTCTTGACTTCTGTAAAGAACTGTTAGAAACCAAACAAGTTGCAGCTATTCCTGGAGTGGCTTTTGGTACGGATAACTGTATCCGCTTATCCTATGCTACCGACATGGATACTATCAAGAAGGGAATCAAAAGATTAGCAGAATTTGTTAATCAATCATAGGGAACTTTCCTTGTTGTTGATTTTTGCTTTCTCTAAATTGATGATAAATTAATTATCCTGGGAATAGCTGCTTTTCGGCTAAAACTATCTTTTTCTGGCTCAACTAAAAAAATATTATGACCTCCATTCTAGAACAGCTTAAAGATTCTGTTAGCCAAGCTTTGGTGTCTGCTTTTGGCAGAGAATTAGCGGATACCGACCCATTAGTAGCACCAACCAATAATCCCAAATTTGGCGATTATCAGTCTAATGTAGCTCTGTCTCTAGCCAAATCCCTCAAGCAAAATCCTAGAGCGATCGCTCAATTAATTATTGATCGGCTTCAAACAGGGGATATGTGCGAAACACCCACAATTGCTGGGGCAGGTTTTATCAACTTTACGCTAAAATCTAATTATATTGGGGCTTTACTGACTAAAATTCAACTAGACGAAAGATTGGGTATTCCTCTGGTAGAGCCTAAAGAAAAGGTGGTAGTAGATTTTTCCAGTCCCAACATTGCCAAAGAAATGCATGTGGGGCATTTGCGTTCCACAATTATTGGTGATGCGATCTCTCGTGTCTTAGAATTTCGGGGTTATGATGTGCTGCGTCTCAATCATGTCGGTGATTGGGGAACTCAGTTTGGCATGCTGATTGCTTATCTTAGAGAAGTCTATCCCGAAGCTTTAACAACGGCTCACGCTTTAGATATTGGGGACTTGGTATCACTATATAAAAAAGCCAAAGTTCGTTTTGATGAAGATGAAGAATTTAAAAAAACCGCCAGACAAGAGGTAGTTAACTTACAGGCTGGTGCAGCAGATAGTTGTCATGCATGGAGACTGCTATGCGACCAATCTCGTAAAGAGTTTCAAGTCATTTATGATTTATTAGATATTGATATAGAAGAAAGAGGTGAGTCCTTTTATAATCCTTTCCTGACAGATATCGTTAGTCAATTAGACCAAACGGGTTTACTCGAAGAAAGCGAGGGGGCAAAGTGCGTTTTCCTCGACGGCTTTACCAATAAGGATGGCGATCCTTTACCTTTGATTGTGCAAAAGAATGATGGCGGGTTTAATTATGCCACGACAGATTTAGCAGCACTAAAATATCGAGTCAAACAAGACGGTGCAGCCAGAATTATTTACGTTACCGATTCTGGACAAGGGAATCACTTTGCAGGAGTATTTCAGGTAGCCAGAAAAGCGGGAATCTTACCTGATGATGTCGAAGTAGTTCACGTTCCCTTTGGTTTAGTGTTAGGGAAGGATGGCAAAAGAATCAAAACTCGTTCTGGGTCAACCGTTAAACTCAAAGATTTGTTGGATGAAGCGATCGCACATGCACGTAACGATCTAGAAACTAGACTTAAAGAAGAAGAAAGAACAGAAACTCCTCAATTTATCCATCATGTTTCTCAAGTAGTGGGACTAAGTGCCGTAAAATATGCTGATTTAAGTCAGAATCGTACCTCAGATTATAAGTTTGACCTGGACAAAATGCTCGATTTAAAAGGCAACACTGCACCATATTTACTCTATGCTTATGTTCGTCCTCAAGGTGTTAGCCGTAAAGGAAACATTGACTTTTCGCAGTTAGATACTGATACATCAATCGAGTTAGAGGAAAATGCAGAACTAGCCTTAGCTAAACACATTTTACAGCTAGAAGAAGTAATCAAAGAAGTTGAATCAACTTTATTGCCGAACCGCATTTGCTTATATCTATTTGAATTAAGTCAAAAGTTTAATCAGTTTTATGAACAATGCGATATTTTAGATGCAGATCAACCCCAGCGCACTTCTCGCTTGATCTTGTCTGATTTGACCGCTCGCACGATTAAATTAGGTCTATCTTTACTGGGAATTCAAGTGCTAGAGAGAATGTAGAGAATGTAAGAAGGGCGTTGCTAATCTTGTGACTGTAACCATAAATTGCCATCTTTCATCTGATACTATTTTACTGTCAAATGAAGGGAAAAATATCAATAGGAGTAGATAAGCGCAAAGCTGTCACAATATCTCGCTCAAATCTACAACTAAATTAGGCAAAATATCTTCACCCGACAAAGACTGGGGATTATTTAATACTTCTTTATCTCCCCCGTTACGGTAAATCTCCACCTGTTTATCTTCAGGATTAATCAACCAGCCCAACTTAACTCCAGAATCCAGATACTCAAGCATTTTTGACTGTAGCTGGGTCAGATCGTCGCTGAGAGACAAGAGCTCTATCACAAAATCGGGGTCGATGGGGGCAAACTTGCTCTGCTGCTTTGGGGTTAGCTCATTCCATCGCTCGATAGCAATCCAAGTCACATCGGGTGAACGTACCGCACCATTAGACAACTTGAATCCAGTAGATGAGTCAAAGGTAACCCCCAGATTGCTCTGGACATTCCATAGCTCTACTTGAAAAAACAACTTGCCGTTTTTTCGTCCACTTTCACTACCCGTTGGCGACATAGCTATTAAATGACCTTCACTGTTGGTTTCAAACTTCGTCTCTGGATTGTCCGCAGACAATCTCTCTAGCTCAAGATCCGTAATGCTTGGCACGATTGACCCAAAATTGATCGCTACCATTTTAATTTTGACTACTGTTTTAGTTAATGTTTAATATTCTATGCTGAGACATTGACCATTTTTTGAATTCAAAATTCGCGCATTCAAAGTTCAAAATTGACGAGCGACCCTGCTGCGGTTTCCGCAGCCCCCGAACGCGCGAGTTTGGCTCTAACTTAATTTAATAACTGTTTAATTAAGGGTACGACGCGAAGGACGCGACGTTAGGAGCCCTAAAGGACTAACTTCGTGTCGCTAATCCTTTAGGGCTAGTTCTTTAGGGTAGCCTTCGGATCGCCGTAGTAACCCAGAGATAAAACTCAGTACGACATAGCTTAGACCCACCTTTTTTTA
>CAJICN010000453.1_pt1 | contig 11175 bp, 11 predicted proteins | sample 9199651 | NCBI WGS metagenome assembly CAJICN01 (sample SAMEA7708343, study PRJEB35096) | sediment metagenome | biome: marine neritic benthic zone biome [ENVO:01000025]; feature: sediment [ENVO:00002007]; material: shallow marine sediment [ENVO:03000034] sea grass bed [ENVO_01000059] ...
AATTGGGAGTTAGAATATTCCTTTACCGACCAAAAGTCTCGGACTATCAGAGTAGAAAAAGTCTATAAGAACAACGGCAGTTCTAAGAGTTACGTGGATTTTACTATTGGTAAAAGTGATCAATAGGACTAAATGTTTTTCTGGAAAGAATCTTTCCACTTGGGTGAATCAGAATCATGACTATCTCTTTCTAAACCATCATGTATTTTTTTATATTTATCTTCACTCATGATCAACCCTCTCTTGTAAAAGTCCCTCAAGCTTGGAAACAGCTTGCTTTAAAGATTTTTGCTCTATCTCCGATTCATCCACAGAAGCTGGTACATAGTAGCCAATAGTCTGACCATGACGCACGATCGCAATTGGCTGGGGACTGTTTAGATAGTTGGCTAAATTAGATCTTAGCTTTGCAATACTCACTCTAGGAATATTTGGCATCATAATTTTGTACAAATGTTGTACATAAATAGTAGCAAATTATTTACCAGAAAAAAATATAAAATACTTGTAGCTAATTACTTCCGTCGCCGATCTACAAGCCACCGTTAATATGCCTAATATCACCGTTGATTTACCCCAAGATGACTATGCGATCGCAATTTGTCCTGATAGCATAAAAGAGTTAGGGAACCAAATGAGACAATTGAATCTGGGCAACAAGGTATTGGTTGTCTCTAACCCAGAGATCTTTGGTCACTATGGTGAGGCTTGTATTAATTCTTTAAAAGATGCTGGCTTTACCACCTACAGTCATTTAATACCTGCGGGAGAAGAGCATAAAACTCTGGAGTCGATTCAGCAGGTATACGATACTGCCCAAGCTAATCATTTAGAAAGATCTTCTACTTTTGTCGCTTTGGGTGGTGGAGTTGTTGGCGATATGACGGGATTTTCCGCAGCTACTTGGTTAAGGGGCGTAAATTTTGTCCAGGTACCAACCTCTTTGTTAGCGATCGTCGATGCTTCAGTTGGCGGAAAAACTGGAGTTAATCATCCCCAAGGAAAAAATCTGATTGGTGCTTTTTATCAACCAAAATTAGTGGCAATTGATCCAAATTTATTAAAAACTTTACCTCCTAGAGAATTTCGCGCAGGAATGGCGGAGGTGATTAAATACGGGGTAATTTGGGATGCAGATTTATTCACTAAGTTGGAACATCATGAACATCTCGATAGTTTGGATCATGTCGGTGATGAACTATTAGAAACCATTATTACTCGCTCCTGTCAGGCAAAAGCAGAGGTAGTTGGTCAAGATGAGAAAGAAGCAGGATTACGGGCAATTCTTAACTACGGACATACTATTGGTCATGCAGTAGAAAGTCTGACTCACTACAAACAATTCGTTCACGGTGAGGCTGTGGCAATCGGAATGGTGGCAGCAGGAAAAATTGCTGTAGCCATGGGCATGTGGACAGCAGAAGAGACTCAACGCCAAGATGCTTTGATCGCCAAGACTGGTTTACCGACAGATATTCCTACGGAGTTGGCCATCTCAGATATTTTAGAAACTATTAAAAGTGACAAGAAAGTCAAAGCAGGAAAGGTTCGCTTTATTTTGCCTAAAGCGATCGGTAAAGTAATTATTACCGATCAAGTAAATCCAGAAATTATTATAAAAGCTCTAAGCTAAATATTATCTTTTCCTTTTTAATATAATCAAATGCAACTTATTGCACTGGAGATTTTTTATTCAAGCTATACAGATAAATTAAAGCAATACTAAGGCAAATAACTCTACTCACATCAGATGCTAAGGTTGCCCAAATTGCTCCATACAAGCCATGAATTGGAATCAACCAGATATTAAGAGCTATGTTAATAGCTGCTGCTATTACCTGAATAATACTACGGGTTTTTTGATGCCCCAAACCTGTCAAGGTGTTAGCTACTAGTAAATGTAAAGCACTGATCAAAGGTAGTGATGCTAGCCAGCGCAAAGTAGAAATAACATTTTGGTATTCAGAACCCAAAATTTGAGGAACTATTGGCGCAAAAGCTTGGAAAGCTACAAAGCTCAAAATTCCGTAGACCAAAATTATCGGTAACAGCTTTCTAGCAAAATTCAAGCAGTTATCCCATCCCAAAGCACCATGTTGAAAAAATCGGGGATAGGTAGCATTAAACATAGCAAGCATGGGAACATCACCAATATTGATAAAGCGGTATGCTGAACCATATATTCCAGTTGCCTCTAAGGTTGCCATGTTAAGCAACATAGTTTTGTCGATATTATTGTTGATATTATTGGCTGACATTCCTAAAGAAAAATAGATTCCCTGTCTAATATCCGACTTAATTCTTGCTAGCATCAACCTGGGTTTTCCTACTGTTTTATTAATTGTTAAAAGAGCAAATAAGCCAACTAACATAGAACTGAAAAAATAAAGTACAGACCAAGTTTCTATATCTACAGTCGCCGAAAAATCAAAGTTGTTTAGAAAAGCTACTATACATAAAATAGCGATCAGCTTACCTAGAGTACTCAAAACTATCAGTTGAGCAGCTTTGTGGACTAACCCTACCGCTCTCATAGCTTTATTACTAGCATCTTGTAGATTTAGGCAAAGTAAATCAGCTATTAAAATAAATGCAATGGGAACTAATGAGATATTATCAGGAAAAATTAATCCAGAAACTAATAATAAGCAACTAGTTATAACCATACTATTAACTAGTAAAATTAATAGAGCGTTGCCCCAATAGCTAGGAAAAACTCCTCGCTCAACTGATACTCGCTTGACTAAAATATCATCGCTGCCGAGAGCAACAAAAGGAGATAACAAAGATGCTAACGCAGAGACACCAACAAAAGAACCATAGTTTTCTGTTCCCAAAGAGCGAGCCAAAATTATAAAATAAGCAGCTTGAACTATAACATTGATTAATCTAGCAATCAACATCCATGAGGTATCTTTGAATAATGCTTTATTGGTAATCTGAGCAATTCTAATTTTAATATCTTTTAGATTCATTATTTCTCATAGTTATTCATAAAAAATTAAAGTAAAATGATAAAAGTATGCTGATATCAGTATGTGTTGCCACCTACAAAAGACCAAAAAAACTTCGGCTGTTACTTCAAGGACTCAATCAATTAGTTTTTGTGAAAATCGATCAACCTGAAATAGAGGTTATTATAGTTGATAATGACGTTGCAGGATTGGCTGATGCAATTTGTGACGAGATTAAATCGCAATTTCAATGGAACTTAAAAACAGGTGTCGAAAGTGAAAGAGGAATTACCTATGCGCGGAACAAAACCATTTCGATGGTCTCTGTAGATGCAGATTTTATTGCGATTATCGATGATGATGAAATTCCCGAATCATCATGGTTAGAAGAACTGCTACTGGTACAGCGCCAATATGATTCAGATATCGTCACGGGACCAGTAATGCCTCGTTTTGAAGATTACGAAGTTCCTGACTGGATTGTAAGGGGTAAATTTTTTGAACCACCTCGCTTTCAAACAGGGGAATCAAGACCAGTAGCTTATACCAATAACGTCATCGTTAAAGCTGAAATATTAAGGAACTTAGATCCAGTTTTTGATAATCGCTTTGCAATCTCTGGGGGTTCTGATTGCTATCTGTTTTTAAATCTCCACAAAGCAGGATACAAGATTACCTGGGCAAATGAAGCAATTGTCTATGATCTTATTCCGTTTTCTCGTACTAACCTAAAATGGATCTTGTTCCGTGGTTATCGCGAACCAAGCAGCTATAGTTCTGCGGAGAAAGAGTTATATCCCTCCTTTTTTGTCCAGTCAACCCGTATTTTAAAAGGATTTGGTCTGATTACCATTGGACTGATACGACTTGTTCCTTCCCTACTAATCGGAAAAGCTGCCGTCGTGATTTCTTTAATATATACCGCTCGTGGATTGGGAACTTTGGGCGGTTTACTGGGATTGTTTTATGAAGAATACAAGAACATCGGCAACCTGACATCAACAGGAGAAGAAGGAGTGTCTGGTCAGGTTAGTGAAATAGAAAAGTAATGAGTAACGAGTAATGAGTAACAAGTAATAAGAAGTATCATCCGTTTGCCATAATATTAAACATTCATCTGTTTTCTATTGGGAATGACTATAACTTTCAATTCCTGAATCTTTGATCCTTTCGCACTTATTTTTTAGAGAATGTCTTTAGAACCTTGTAAAGTTTGCGGTACTTTGAATGCAACAGAAACAGAGATTTGCCTTAGCTGTGGTTATCCCACTCAAGGCAACAAAAGACCAGCTATTTTTCGTGGAATAGCGATCGCTCTAGTGATCTGTTTTGCCTTACCCTTTCTCTCAGGATTACTCAACTGGATGATACTGAAACTAAAACCAGAATCACCCAAACCGATTCAATCTGAAATTTCTTTGATTCAAGATCGTTAGATTATTCTAACCGCTACTAACAACTAACAACTAACAACTAACAACTAACAACTAACAATTTTAAAAACTAAATGTAGTGCGAACTGTCCCAATCACTAAATTATCAGAATTTTGAATGTTGCCATCTGGTTCAGTAATCCAAACTACTCCAGGAGTAATAGAAATATTGTCGTTAACTTGATATTGATAAAAAGCTTCTAAATGCAAAGAGCGATCGCTGTCTGACTCAAGATTAACAATGGAAGAATCTGTTACGGTGGGTTCACTTCCCACGACAATTCCCCCCAAACTACCTTCTGTACCTAAATCTGGTAATGCCAGGGTTGCTGCCCAATTCCAGATATCCTGAGTACCTCGATCAATAGGTTGATTTAAAGTGCTGAGATTACTTACCTTACTCAATACACCCCAGCCACCTCTAACTAAGCGATCATTAATTGCCCAAGATAATTCTAGACCGTAGGAATTACTCACAGTTGGAATTTCTGTCCCAAATAGATCAGCGGTTAATGACTGAAGATTTGATAAATTTGTACCTGTTTCCGTGTCGCTTTGATTGAAGCCGTGAATATAGGTAGCCGCCACACTAAGGCTTTCGAGTGGGGTGATCGTGATTTGTCCTAAGACGCTATAAGGACCGTTGAATAAACCACTTCCTGAATTGGGTTCGTTGGCAGGAGAGGCAAGGTAGCCAGCGCTAATCTTAATTTGCTCAATGGGACTATGAGTAACGCCCAATCCAGTGTCCCCAGGAGGATAATATAGCGGGTTTCTGGTACCAAAAGCTGAAATAGAGCCTGAACCACCATCCCCATCCAGAAAATTGATTGTCGGCGCAATATCATCCGCTGCCAATCCTGCTGCACCTAAGATAAAGTCTAAACGATCGCCGACCCTGAAGGAATAATACAAAGTATCCAAGCGAAAGTCATCATCATCATCAGGATCGGCAAAGGATAAATTACCTTGAAACGTTCCGATCTCTGACTCAAAGCCAGGAAAATCCCTACGAGACAGTCTGGTAAACAATAAATCCTCGCCATTAAAGCTAGTTTGTAGGTCTAGCCTCAGCCTACTACCAAAAATAGTACTATCTGGATCATTTCCCGATAAAATACTACTTAATCCAAAAATAGCCTCTCCTGTAAGTTTGCTGGTGGTAGAAAATTGAGTTGCTTCTAAGTCTTGCAAGTATGCTTGAGATCCGTCTATCCTACCTTGAAGTATGGCTAAATCTGACTGAAATTCTTGCATCAGTCGCAAAAGTTTATCTATATCGCCTTGAGGGACATTCTCGGAGTTGGCAATAATATTTTCAATTTTATTAAAACAAGCATTAAGTCCTGCGGCAAATTCAGCACGGGAAACAATTTGCTCCCCTCGATAACTTTGAGAGAACATATCTGACAAGGTTTCTCCCTCAGCTTGTGCAGCTTGTGCTGTCCGTTTGGGAAATCCATCAATGCAATCGTAACGTTCAATCAAATTTTTTAAGGCTTGATAAGACCAGTCTGTAGGTTTAATATCTTGTAGCTGTTCGATGGAATTTGTTTGAGTGATTAAAGTTTTATTCCTGTCTATTTTTGTCTCAAAATTCCTGATTAAGTCCTCTTGACGATTGGCGTTTTTAAAGTTAATTTTATCTTGCCAATTGAGATTGATATTTTTTGGCTTTGATATTATGCTCGCCTCAGCATTTAAAGTACAAAATAGACAAAAAGTTATAATAGATAATGCTTCATTAGTTTTCACCCAAAATTTAGACATTATAGAAAATCCTCAGTCACCCCAAAATTACGCTTAGTTTTATCTAAATATTAAGTTCAACTTTGAAGTTTGCCAATTGACTAACTTCAGTATTCAATTTTCAGACTAGCGTTTGCTAAATTTAGCTAAAAATAACTTATAATAAATTAAATTATTAAATTACTTTCTATCTTGGCATTATTTATAGCTAATTGGTAATAGGATAACTTGTAAATTATTGTAAATAAATTTTACATTTTACAACTTTAATCTTTTCTTCGATTTATTATTCCTCATCAAACAAAAATTGCGATCGCAAGTATTCTTCAGCTTACAATTTTTCCTGGTCAAAATCGCTTCAGGAATCTTCATGACTATTTAAAATCTGTCTTTGAAGAGAATTTAAGAGAACTGATTTCCCGAGAGCCATTAGGATAAAGATACAAAGTTAGATCGCAAAAAGCAGCTAATAACCTAGCTGTCTGACATCAGTACCTCAAAGGATTCTCCTGTATAGATGATCTGTTTTCTACTCTAAGGCTATTTTTGGATGATGCGATCGCTTTAAATTTTAGCTTATTCCGAACTTAAGGTTTGATTATGTATCGAATCTTCAGATAGATTTACCGTAAAAACTTATTGAGTCAATTGATGGCTATGGCTGCACTAGAGTAAGTGCGAAGCTTTAGAGTTTAAATATATGCTTTTAGCAAGTTTCGATTCACGTCGTTCCCAAGTATTTGAATCGACCTATAAGCAAAAGATCATTTGATTTAGACAATCTTTGGCTTTGAGATAGAAAACTCCACACTACATAATATGTAACCAAGCTCATTACATCGATTGTAAGAATCCTAGGCGTTTTTCAGCAGATGCTTGACCAAGTTATCTTTGACCATCATTTGGCGAAACATTTCTAATAAATATTCCTGAGCCTGCTCTTTAGTTAAATCCTGAACCTGATCCTGAAGCACTTTTAACTTAAATTGTTGCTCCATACTCAATTGACTTGATAAATTCATTTCCATCACTCCTTGATCTAATTCTAATAACTACTCAGCCTGTAAGAATTCTTTTTTCGTACTGGACTAAAGTTTTAATTTGCAATCAATTTAGCATCGACCTGTATAAAAAGTCCACGCTGTCAAGTATTAATTAATTAAAGCAACAAAAAGTTATAGAATACTTATGGAAGAGTTGTGATTTTGGTGTATTTTGATGCGGAAAAAATATAAAAATAGACTATGCAGAAGAGATAGACACTATTTATCGATATAGTAATTATAAAAGGGATAAATAAAGATTATATGATTATGAATTCCATAAAAGACGCAAAAGAATTTTTTCAACAAAGCGCTGGAAAATGGCGATCGCAACGTACTACGCACCATCTACCCTTTAGAAGAGCAGAAAGTGGAGGGTCGGATATCAATGTAAAATTTCTCGATGCCAATGATGAAAAAATAGCTGTAATTTGTCAAATGCACGATGTAGATCCACAAACTGCGATCGGCGGTGCGTTTGTTAGCTGGGATGGCGCGATGGCATGGGACAAAGAAAATGAAGACCATAAAGGAACAACCGTCTTTGCGCTAATTCCTGACTCAGAAAATCCTCGCAAAGGAAAACTTCTCAGGGAAAGAGGCTATGCGGAGATTGTTCCTGTGGCGGGGGAATATCACATGGATGAAGAGGATGGACTAATCTTAATTACCGAATATGAAACCATGAGTATTATTGAACGCTTTTGGTTCGTTAGTCCTGATTTGCGTTTACGCAGCAGCACCGTTAAAAGATTTGGGGGGTTTAATACAGCAACTTTCTGTGCCGAATCCCGCATGAGGGAAACAGATGAATCAGAATTAGCAGCAGAAAATAGTGATCCGAAAGCGTTTGCTATTTCAGGATGGTAACTGATGACTGAAGTAAGTTGAGTCAGGAAAATCAACTAATTACTCTGTAATATTTTGTTACTGTTATTCATTTACAATCCCTGTCTAACGTATGATTGGGACTAAGATTTTTAACATACTTTACAATAGGCGGAGGTTTTGACTTGTCTATTCCTTTATTAGGCTATAAGCCTAGATCTCAAAATGTTCGTGTCGCAGGATACGATATTGGGGGAGATGACCAACCCAGAATTTACTCAGCAGAGAATTTACTTTCTTTATCTGAGATGAATGATTTGATCGAAGCAGCTTATCGTCAGATCTTTTTCCATGCTTTTCGCGCGGATCGGGAAAGATTTTTAGAATCCCAGTTACTTAACGGTCAAATTACTGTTCGTGACTTTATTCGAGGACTTTTACTATCAGAGACCTTTTATAACAGCTTCTACGAGAAAAACAGCAATTATCGCTTTGTTGAACAATGTGTCCAAAGAGTATTGGGACGGGATGTATATAGCGAAAGAGAAAAAATTGCTTGGTCAATTAAAGTGGCAACAAAAGGTATTGAAGGCCTCGTTGACGAACTGCTAGACAGTGACGAATACATGGAGAACTTTGGCTACGATATCGTGCCATACCAACGTCGTCGAGTACTTGCTAGTCGTGATCAAGGTGCCCGTCCTTTCAACATCACTTCTCCTCGTTATAACGAATACTATCGTGCCATTCTGGGTTTCCCCCAAATTATTTGGCAAAGCGAAGTTCGTCGTTTTACTCCCCAGGACCAACAGCCCCAAGAAGGAAGTCCAGCCTTGTATCTAAATATGGCCCGTAGCTTACCTAGTAGAGGCAATGCACCAAGTTCAGCATCAGTGTCTAATATTAACTACATGTCCAAAGTTCCTTATCGCAAAACTACTTAACTTTTAAATTAGGATGAGTAGTTAGCTTTTTAGCATCTAAGAGGGAAAGTTTTAAATTAGCTCCATGGTTTTACCAGAAATTATGTTGTTAATTTTTGACCTCCCTCTTTTTAACGGTCAATAGCTCCTGAAGGACACTACGGGACCGAAAAAGAAATTTTCTTTAAAAGAAAATGAGAAACTGGGTGAGCAGTCCTGATGGTTATTCTCGTTCCTCAAAAATCTACAGACATCTTAGAGAAAATCTTAAACACCGTATAAAGGTAAGGGGGTTCTACTACACTTACAGGTAGAGTTCGCGCTGACATGAAATACTTATGGACAATCTTGCACTTTGGCAACGTTATCAAGACTGGCTTTATTACAACGAAGATTTAGGAATTTATTTAGATATTAGTCGCATTAGCTTTAATGACAGTCAGATAGAGCAACTTAAGCCAAAATTCGCTAAGGCATTTCAAGATATTGAAGCTTTAGAAAGTGGTGCGATCGCCAATCCTGACGAAAACCGCATGGTAGGTCACTACTGGCTGCGGAATCCTGATCTAACACCCACAACTGAACTGAGACAGGACATTATCGACACTAACAACAGTGTGCTGGATTTTCAGCGCAAGGTACACAGTGGAGAAATTCATCCTCCCAGTGGCGGTAAGTTTACTGATATTCTTTCCATTGGTATTGGTGGCTCGGCTTTGGGTCCGCAATTTGTGGCTCAGGCTCTAGCACCAAATGACCCACCTTTGAAGATTCATTTTATTGATAATACTGACCCTGCGGGGATTGATCAAGTGATTGCAGGTATTGGCGATCGCTTAAATACCACTTTGGTTTCGGTTATTTCTAAATCTGGTGGTACGCCTGAAACTCGCAACGGAATGCTGGAGGTCAAAAAAGTTTATGCCGATCATAATCTGGATTTTGCAGCTCATGCTTTTGCGATCACAGGAAAAAGCAGTAAGTTAGAAGCGATCGCTGAACGAGAAGGTTGGTTGGCTATTTTCCCAATGCGGGACTGGGTTGGGGGACGCACCTCTGAATTATCTCCAGTGGGTTTAGTGGCTGCTGCATTACAGGGAATAGACATTAAGGCAATGTTAGAGGGGGCTAAAGCAATGGATGCTCTAACCCGTAAACATAGTCTTCAGGATAATCCCGCTGCACTGCTGGCAATGGCTTGGTACTGTGCTGGACATGGTAGAGGGGAAAAGGATATGGTGATTCTGCCCTACAAAGATAGTCTCTTGCTATTTAGTCGCTATCTCCAGCAGCTCATCATGGAATCTCTGGGTAAAGAAAAAGATCTCGATGGTAATGTAGTCAATCAGGGTATTGCGGTTTACGGTAACAAAGGCTCTACAGACCAACACGCCTATGTTCAACAGCTACGAGAAGGAGTTAATAACTTCTTCCTGACCTTTATCGAAGTATTGGAAGATAGAACAGGAGAATATGTAGAAATTGAACCTGGAACGACTTCTGGTGACTATCTCAAAGGGTTCTTGTTAGGTACTCGTACTGCTCTCAATGATAAGCAACGGGATTCGATTACCATCACCATCCCAAAAGTGAATGAGCGTATCGTTGGTGCTTTAATTGCTCTCTATGAACGTGGAGTTAGTATTTATGCTTCTTTAATTAACATCAATGCCTATCACCAGCCAGGTGTAGAGGCAGGAAAGAAAGCCGCCGCCGCCGTTTTAGAAATTCAGAAAAAAGTAGTAGATACTCTAGAACAAACTGATTCTCCTCTGTCCTTAGCTGAACTTGCAGATCAAGCTCAAATAAGGGATGAGATAGAAACCGTGTATAAAATTGTGCGTCATCTCGATGCTAACGAACGGGGTATTATCGTTCAGGGTAATATTGGCAAACCCCATAGCATTAAGGTTTCTTGGCAAAAATAACAATTGCCATAAAAAATAGGGGCATAAAAACCCCTATTGTTGAGTTATAAATGTTGACTGAAATTACATTCCAGGAAGATTTAAACCACTTGTTAGTTCTTCCATACGTCCACGCATTAAATCGGTAGACTGTTCATAGGCAGACTGCATTGCTGCGGAGACAGATGCAGAAAGAACTTCTGCGTCCTGGGACATTGCATCAGGAGAAATCTCGACGCGACGGGGTTCTTGATTACCACTCATGACTACTTTGACTAATCCGTCTTCGCTCTTTCCCTCAATTTCCATTTGCTCCAATTCAGTTTGGAGTTCTTGGG
>CAJICN010000278.1_pt1 | contig 11148 bp, 8 predicted proteins | sample 9199651 | NCBI WGS metagenome assembly CAJICN01 (sample SAMEA7708343, study PRJEB35096) | sediment metagenome | biome: marine neritic benthic zone biome [ENVO:01000025]; feature: sediment [ENVO:00002007]; material: shallow marine sediment [ENVO:03000034] sea grass bed [ENVO_01000059] ...
GAAATGCCTCTGGCAAATCACAACAGTCGAGGTAGTTACTTAACAGTTAAGCGTTTATTGTTGATTATATTGCTTCTTGCTTTAATCCTTTTGCCCACAACCAGAAAATTACCACTCCAACCCCCATTCCTGCTAAAGTTAATCCTAGTATTTGTAAGCGCCTGATTCTAGGTAAAGACCGACCAAAAACAGTAAGGATATAAGGTTTAGGTTGCGATATTACTGGGTAACTGTCTTGAGGCGATTTAACAGCTACCTTAAGATTGCGTTTAGCCCCACGTTCAGGATTAGGTTCTGTATAGGTAATTTGATATTCTCCTAGTAGTGCATTGAGAAATAGTTGTAAGTTCTCGGCTATTTCCGCAGCATCTCCCGAAAATTCCCCTATTCCTCCCGTTAGCTTGGCAATTTCACCTAACCTTTCTCGATCAACAAATTCTTCTGCTGGTAATGGATCTTCTATATCTTGTTTAGTAGCTGCCCTGCCCAGATTATACTTTTCTCCCAATTGTTCTGGAGTTAGACCATAACCTAAAGTATGGACGATAATGCGATCGTTAAGTTTAAATTGTCTTTTTAAGGTTTGAAATTCTTGTTCTTCGTTTGGTTTATTATGATAGCCATCGGACAGTAGGATAATGGAAAGCCTTGGTTGTAATCCTTTTTTCCCTTCTGGTAAATAAAAACGAGCATCATCTGTATTCCCCAAAAACTTGATAGCTTGATTGAGTGGTTGATAAATATCAGTTGAAGCGCAAGGGATCGACTTAGCAATATAGTCCAAATTATTTTGTAGCTTGAAATCATTTGCTGAAAAGAACTTATCCAAAGTACTATTATCTACTGAGTAACCTTTACAACGTCCTCCTGCTTCACCGAAGGGAACAATAGCAATTTGCGTTTTTCCTCCTCTTTTAGCTGCCAAGTCAGTAAACTTTTCAATAGCATTAACTGCTCCTTGTAACTTAGTTGTTCCTCTACTATCCTGTTGACGCATACTGCCACTCATATCGAGTAAAACAACTACCCAAGCAGGGGGAGGTGTCGTTTCTTCAGGTGATTTCCAATCTTGGCTGGGAAATAAAACTTCTTGATCGTCCACCAACAATCTAAAATCAGTTTCAGTCAAGCCCATTAAAGGTTTATCTTCTTCTCCCTTGACCTTAATGCGAGCAGTTACTCGATCTTCATAAACAGTTGGACTGCCGATAATCTCGACTTTTTTCGTCTCAGCTAAACTAGAACCAATCCAAAATCCAGTTACAAGTAAAGACAGACTAAGCTTGCGGATCGAGGAAGCGATTATAGTAAACGAATCGATAGAATTTTTCATTGTCAAATTCATCCCGTTTTTGGAGATGAAAAGTTACAAGATAGTTGTGTTTTAGCAGAATGGAATTATTTGTTCCCAAACGGCTTCCATTAACTTCGATATATCGATAGAATCTCGGATTAGGATGAAGCCAAGTTTCCCGCGATTTTAATTCTAGGGAAGCAATATTTGCTGGTAATCCTGGAATAAAAATATGGGAACCTGCTCCTTTATTGTTATTCTTCTTGGGATCGAATTTAGCTGAACCGATTTGAATTTTACCTGCTGCGGGCAGTTGAATAGACAAACCTTCTTCTATTTTCTCTTGCTGGCTGCTGACAAACTTGAGACTTTTTCTGGCAATCACAGGATAGAATATATTTTCTCTTGGTTCATATTCATATGTTTCTCCTGTGTATTCAAACCCTGCACCAGCACGCAAAGCTGCCATATAGCTGGGAGAATTTGTGAAACAAAAGAATAAGCCCAAACAAATACCGAGAATAGAAAATCCAATCGGATCCTCTACTGCCCTTAAGCTACTAGTAGTTTCTGATAAAGAACTACGAATTAACTCAAATAACCCTGCTGCCACCAGACTCGCAGCAACTGCTCCCCAGAAACTAATTTTAAACCTCTTCCAAAAACGTTCGGTATCACCTGCCTCAATACTACGCCAACGCCAAGTCCATCCCTCAGCAAGTCCAACAGAAGCTCCTATAAAAAGCCAGCCGAAAGTTCTGACAAAAGGTGCGGGAATACTATTCTGGGGTAAGAAAACGATTTGCGAGATAATTCCAGCAACTAAACCCAAGCCAGCACCTAATCCAGCAGCGATTAAAAGAGGGCGTATAGAAATTCGGAAGTTGATTTTAGGTCTAGTAGGATTACTAATAAATATCTCATTGAGTACCATTCCAAAAGCTAAGGAAATAGCAACACAGGGAAATAAGACTACTTCAGGAAACTGTTTAAAGAGTCCCAAATCAGTCAAAAAGAATTGACCGATATTCCACCCCAGGAGGGCGGAGGTAACTCCAGCTATGAAGTATAAGCAAATTCTCATGGAAATCAATTGATATTATTTATTGACCCTGATGTACGTTTAGGCTTTTAATTTTTTCTTTGACATCATTTTTCAAAGTTTGATTAGTATCTCCATCTTTAATTAAAAACCCAACTATTTGATCCACATTTTTTCTATTTTGATAAGAATATATTGCTCTTGTCCAACTTTCTTTTGTTTGATCATCTATTTGTTTAAAATCACCTCTAATAGTATTCATGCTTAACTTAAATTTATTATTAGGATCTAAAGTTTTAACAATTGCTTGATCGACTTTCTTGGTTTTAGTTGTATCATCATTAATATTCGATTCTAAATCTTTTGCCATATAATAAAGTACCGTTTTAGTTTTATAAAAATCATCCATAGCTTTCTTTAATTTTTCTTTTCCTATTTCTTGGTGGCTCGATTGACTATTATCTTGACTAGAATAAGGATTAGATTTATCTGATTCAGTTGGTGGCAAGTTAGTTCCGATCTCAGGATTTGCTTTTGGCAAGTCACTTATTGATTTTGCTTTAGAAGATAATAACGTTCTTTCTAATGCGACTCCTCCTAATAGGGATAAAAACATTAAAACTACGGCTAGAGGAAGTTTTAAATTTGCTCGCCAACAGAATGCTATCATTTTCCCCAAGTAAGAACGAGTTTTTTCTGTCCAAGAGACTTTTCTTTTTAACCAAATACCATATATATTAATAAAATAAGGATTCTTTGGATATCCTAATGATTTTAGTTTATTAAAAGTTGTTTTAGGTATTTGTCCTATAGTAATATAATCAAACAGAGCAAAAAACTCTAATTCTCTACTGTTGATTTTATTTTTTTCATTTATGGAATTCATGCGCTTAAAAAAGCCAGCAATTGGTTGGTATTCTTTGAGTAAGTATTTTTTAGCATTAGGCTGCCAATAAAAACTTAGGTTGTCAAATATACTTTTCCATTCAGAATGTTCTTGTAGTCGATAAACTTGATTCTTTTCTGAGGTAGAAGACTTTCTTGTCATTGATTTGAGAGTATGATCAATTTCTTTAATGACATTACCTTTATATAAACAGCCCCAAATTCCTGTTTTATCATTTAATAACCACACAACAGAATCTAGAATTTCTGGTTTTTTGATTAGCTGAGGAATTATATATCTAGTCCCATTAATAAGTTTATTTATAAGTCCAGGATATTTATATTTATTCTGGTTTATATATTTCAGTATCTGATTTTGAAAGCGATGGGAAGTGTCATGGTGAACTTGCTTATCTTTTTTCTGTTGTATCCAGGATAAAAAATCTGTTAAAAACTCTGGAATTACTATTGCCTTTAATGTTAAAAGTCTGACATTTTGTGGAGTATAAATGTCTTTGAAAATCGCATCTTTGGCACCTTGTTCTTCAAATAAAAATTTCCAGTAATTTTGATCTATCTCAGGATTCTTTAAAGCATTTTCCAGACTTATAATATGTTCCTCTTTAATACTATCTCGACTAATTAAACCTTTAATAGCTGTTTTGATTTGCTCTTCTTCAATGATAGATCGGGGACGATTGGGACTATTCGCTATTACGTAATTAATTGACTCCTCTGATTCATAATCAGCAGGTTTGATTATTTGAAACTCTTTTGGTTTAACTATAGCCCTGACATTAAAAGCCCAAGCCACAGGCGAACCAATTTGTTTTGCCATCTCGTTTAAAATTAGGGGAAAACAAATTTCTTGAGCTGGAACGATAATTGGAAGAGAACTTTTTTCTAGTAAATTGCTTAGTTCCTGTCTTACTGGTATTGGCGGTGAAGAATTAACTTGATATTCATGAGGTTTCCCAATAGTTTGATTATCGAAAGGATCAAACACCGGAAAACTTGTTTTCTTCTCCTTCATCCAGTGTAAAATTGCATCAGTATATCCCAATCCAAAACACAAGAAATACCTATATAAAGGAGCCGAGCGCCCCATTTCATCTCTTCCTTTTTTAACTACAGCTACAACAGAGTATTCATGGTCTTGACTTTTTAACTCACGACCGATTACTGCTGGTTCATCGGTAGATGCACCTTCTGCCACAGCAAAGTATTTACTAGCGATCGCATTTTGAACTAGAGTAGGAACTGATTCGATAGTAGAGTTAATATAGTTTCCCGTAAATCCTAAAGACACCCAATTCTCAGGAGTACCATCAACTTGGATGCCAGTACTAAACTCATGGATCTCAATTATTAAACTCATAGGTTTATTCCTCAATCATTATCTAGTTCTTGATGACGCTGACCAGTACAAACCCAATAAATAGGAGATACTAAACCAAAAGGTCGCCAACGTTTGGTGTCTCTGATTACCGATGTAGTACCATTACGATTTCTAGTCAATTTAATAGAGTTAGGTTCAGGATAACGATTTCCTAACATTCCAAATGCAGAAGTAGTAAAATAATCGACTTCTCCACCTCCCATTTGTTGCCAGGTAGCTAATTTCTGCTGAACTAAAGGAAAACGCCTTCTAGCTAGTTCTTTCGGTTGTTGACGACTTACCCACAATTGAGACTGTTCGCATTTGGTCAAGGTAAAAGCAACACGAAGTTTATTACTGTTTAGTTGAGTGTGATCTAGTTCTTGAAAAAACTTATCTAAACCATAAGCATACTCTGCATCTTTGCGGTGAGTAGTGCCATCAACTAAAAATAAAATGCCTGTAGCCATTTTACAATCCTCTAGATAATCATCTAGTAAAGGATCTTCTTTTTTATAAATCAAGTCAGCAAAAAACTCTCCCGCATAATCTTTACAGTTGACATTTAGTTTGACTTTACGAGGACGAAGGCTGGCATTTCTTAGAGAAAATTGTTCTTTAAGGACAATACTCAATCCATAGTCTCTTACATTTGCTATATCTGAATATAAATCAGTTTTTTCCAACTCTAATCCCTGCTCCAGAATATTTTGAGCTTTTGCAATTAACTCTTCTCCCGCCTCTTTTTCACCGTAAGAAGTAATTGATTGTACAGGACTATCAGAATTAGCATTGGGCCAATAAGCGAGAGATGCCATGTAAGTAGTTTTTCCTGAACTGCGATCGCCAATTACGCGAATTTCTCCTCCTTCATCAATTGGAAATGGTTCTCCTGTTTTACCCAAAGTTCCTTGCTTTACTTTTTCTTTGATAAAATCAAACATTTATTTGTTGTTATTATTTTGACTATTTACTCAGCCAATAAAGTGGTTCTATAAGATTGTATGGTTGCCAACTTGAAGTTTCTCTCAAAACTGAAGCTGGTTCTCCTTTGACGATGCGATCTTCTCGATTAGGTCTAGGATCGTTTCTTCCTAATACTCCAAAAGTAGAAATGGCAAAAAATTTAAGATTTTTATGAGGTATTGATTCTCGTAAAGCTTGTTTAGTTCTGGGTAAATGAATTCCAAACAAATCAACTTCTGGATCTAATCTTCCTGACCAAATTTCTCCCCGTTCGCATTTGCTCATGACTACAGCTAATTTAAAATCTTTAGAACGATCGTGGATATCCATCAATTCAATAAATTTTTTCATGACTCGACTATAAAAACTATCTGTTCCTTGTTCCCATCCTGTTAGTAATATTAGACAGCCAACAACATCAGTAAAACATTCTTTAAGAAATTCTTGATGAATTGAATTTGAGAAACTTGGGTCGATAATTTTTTCAAATACCTCACCTGGATAATCTCTAGCAGTGAGATTGATTTGTTGTAATTTACTAAGGAAAGATTTTTTAGCTTGAATTCCAAAGCCATAGAAGGGTAAATCATCGACAGTTTTTAGTCCAAACTCTTCGCCAATTCTAGTTTTATCTAACTCTGCGCCTTGACAAATAATACTTTCTGCTAAGTCAGCTAATTTACGAGATTGAGGATTTTGTGGGTTGATTATATATTTTTTTTTCTTACTAGTTATTGATATTTTGTTTGGCAAATAAGCTAAAGCAGATAAATATGTAGTTTTGCCCGACCCTCTAGGACCAATAATACAAATATTCCCCATATATAAATTAATTACTCCTATTTATTCTGCTAAAAAACTTGCTAAATATATCCAAGGTAATTCTAATAAATAGCGATCATAAATACTAGTTATAAAACAACGTACTGATAAGCCATCAATACTTCTATTAAGTAAGTTTATTTGTGAATGTACAGGGCGAAAATACTTTTGGAATACATACCGATCTCTTTGTTGCCAATTCATTTGAGAATGATGAGGAATATAAGCTAATTTAGATGCTTCTTGCTTGAGAGAGCAAAATAAGTCTGCTTTATTTAAACAAATTAGAAGATGACGAATTTTAGGGCAATCTTGACTAAAAAAATTTACCCAACGATTAAAACGTTTGCACCACTGTTGCCTGGTAATAAATTTATCAGGGTCTACCTCAGGGGATTTGATCAATTCTCTATATGGAGGAATTATGAGTAAAATTCCTTCACTTTTAGTGATGGTGTCTAAAAACTGTTGCCATTGGGATCTATGGTCAGATTGCCATTTTTGTCGCCAAATTTCTCCTGGAGTATCTAGCCAATCAACATTAATTTGTTTATTACCAATGGGAAGTTCTGCTTGAATTTCTAAGTATTCGTCATAAATTGGTTTATCACCTAATGTTTGCGGTACTTTTCCAGTATTTTCGTCATATAGTAATAAATTTTTTAGATATTTATAATCTGGACTAACAACTTTTACAAAATTTCCGTTTGGATTAGCTAACTCCATTGCTAAGTGAGTTTTTCCAACAGCGCGATCGCCTATATAAATAACCCCCAAGCACTTCACCTCCTTATGTAGCCAATGTTATTTATGCAGAGTTTTATTAAAGTTTACATTAATCGACAAAACGCGATCGACTAGTGCGGCTACGCCTAAGTAGCGAGTAGCAAGTAACAAGTAACAAGTAACAAGTAACAATTCAAATACTGTAAGGGTTTCAAGTTAAATAAATGGTATCTCTATTTGCGCCCAAGTCTACTAGGTGCAGCACGTTCTAAACTTAGGTAAACTTAGGCAATACTATTTATTTATTGATAATGCCTAAGTTAAATAGATCAGAAGCTGCTTATCTACAAGAAATAAATATCAATCAGCAATTCTAAATCATGCCTTCAACAACAGGATGAAAGAAAAAGGCGATCGCCACTACCGCATAAGTCGCTAGTAGTAAACTTCCCTCCAACCAATTAGATTCTCCGTCAGAACTAATCGAATTGGCAATCAGCACCGCCACGGTAACGGCAACTAATTCAAAGGGATTAAAGTTAAGATCCATTGGTTGCCCAACGATCCACCCAGCAATTACCAATACTGGGGCAACAAACAGGGCGATCTGCATACTTGAACCTACCGCTACGGAGACAGAAAGATCCATTTTGTCTTTCATCGCTACCGTGACTGCCGTTGCATGTTCTGCGGCATTACCAATAATTGGTAGTAAAATTACTCCCGTAAACAAGGCGCTTAAGCCTAAATCGGCCGTTGCCACTTCTAAAGAGTCTACGAGTAATTCTGATTCTACTGCCACTGCTAGAGTGACAGCTAAAAGAATAAAAATCCAGAAAGGTAAATTAACTTCATGTTCCTCTCCTTCTTCTTTCAAATCAGCTTCTCCCACATCACAAAGATAGGCATGAGTTTTCATCGAAAAGAGCAAAGTTAGCCCGTAAACTAAAATTAGAATTCCTGCCACAGCTACGGATAGATTTTGTAAGGTTTGTTCTTCAATACCTGTAGAGGTATACTGCACCGCCGTGGGTAACAGCAGCGCAATTACAGCTAGGTTCATCGAAGAAGCATTAAGACGAGCTACGGTAGGCTGAAATTTTTGCTCTTTAAATTTCAAACCACCCAGCAACATGGAAAATCCCATTACTAACAGTAGGTTACTGACAATTGAACCTGTAATAGTCGCCTTAACCACACCCACCAAGCCAGCCTTAAGGGCAATAAAAGCTAAGATTAATTCTGTGGCATTACCAAAGGTTGCGTTGAGCAAACCACCAATATTAGGACCTGTAACCACGGCGATTTCTTCGGTAGCCGTACCCATGTAGGAAGCCAATGGTACAATCCCTAAAGCTGCGGTGATGAACACAACAGTCTCGCCCCATTCCAGAAAATGTGCAGCAATGGAAACGGGAATGAACAGTAATAAAACTAAGAAAAATGTATCTTTATTGAACATATTAGCTTGTAATTCCTTAAACTAAGTCTCTCACTTTGATAGCACGTCTTCTGAACATTCGTGGCTTTTCAGTTTGAATATCTATCTCTGGAATTAGGTATTTTGATAAAACAAAAGCTAAAAGCTAAAAGCTAGAAACCAATGAATCAGAACAAAGCTAATTCACATCAAGCATATTAAAGACTGCCAGCTTCGTTAAGCAGTTGACGCACCTGTTCAGTATCGTCTTGGGTAAGTAGTCGATGTTCAACTGTGTGTTCTTCGTAGACTTCCCCAGGCACTTTTCCCCGCAAAACAGCGATCGCTCGCTGGGTAGCTTGTTTGCCAGTTTGGACACCCGACTGGTCAATGATCGACTGGAGGGGATTGGTAGAATCTAACAGACGTTCTGCCTGTTCTTGCGAAAGATCTAGGATGCCAAACACCGCCACCCGATCACCGATATCAAGTCTTTCTACTGCTTCGATAGCTACTTTTGTTGCTACATTCGAGCCACCCCACAAAACCTGGATTTCAGGATAAGCTTCTAAAATTGCCATCACTTGATCAGTATCATGGAGATCGGCAACTCCCACTGACGCCATAGTTTTCCAGGACAAAGCAGATTTATCCATTGCAGCCATTATCCCTTGGAGGTAAGGATAATTGCGATCGTGAATGGCACCATCCACCAGGGCGATATTTATCGGCTTAGACTTTGGGGTTTGTCGTCCGATGATGTTCTGCTGCGCCCATTTAGCTAGATAAACTCCTGAATCATAGCCCATCTTCTGGCTGTCTGTATCAAAACAGGCAACTGCAACATCTTCAGCTACTTCTCGTTCCAAGCAAGAGTCAACGGTGATGATCACTAGTCCTGCTTCGCTCGCTTTTTTCAATGCCGACAAGGAACCCAAAGGATCGCTAGGGCGGAGTATGATCCCATCCATACCTAGCTCAATCATTTTGTCAATAGTAGCCGCTTCTTCGACAACGCTTTCTTCTGACTCGAAACCCCAAATATCTACCCTTCGATTGGCTGCCCGTCGCATCCCCAGTTCGTAAGCCTCAAATAAACTGCTCTTTTCTTTGGGCTTGATTAAACCAATACGCAATGCGGGCAGCATTGCTAAGGTTACTTTCTTTTCCCATTTGGAAGTTTTGTTAGTTGCTTGCCAGTTTTTACCGCGTTTAATCTGAAAGACATCAGCCCATTGAGCTCCCCAGAAATCAGCCCCCCGTAACTGGGCCCCAAAAAACCTCGTGCGTCCTCGCAAGTTAGTGAATCGCAGAGAAGCACCCTCCAGATTAACCTTGTAAAAATCAGCATTTTCTAAGTCAGAACGATTGAAATTAGCTTGGTTCAGATTTGCTCGGTAAAAATTGGCTCTGTCGAAATAGCTCCACGGAGCTTTGGCATTGACAAAACTTGCTTTGGTAAAGTTAGCCTGGGATGCTGTAACGCCATAAAGATTAGCTTCATCTAAGATCGCATCTGCTAGATTTGCCCCAGTCAGATTAGCCCGAGATAAATCTGCACCTGCCAAGTTAGCCCCTCGAAGGTTAACACCCCTAAGATCTACTTTTTGTAAATTTGCGTTCCTGAGATCGCTGCCAGCTAAATTTGCCCCAGTCAGATTAGCATTACTCAAATTGGCTCCCGCTAACACCGAATAGGATAGATCCATGGGCTGCCAGGAACGGAAAGATCCTTGAGCAAGACTCTTGGGACGAAGAGACCAGCGCGAACAGCCGACAATATCCAGGTTCCCTAAGTGAGCATTAGGAGACACCAAGCCAGGATTACCAGCACATCCCTTGTCAAGTACTTTGAGAGCAGCAATGCGAGATTCGTCGTATTTGCGATCGCTATTAAGCAGAATTTCCCGTGCTTTCTGGACTTGTTGTTGCTGACGACTAGGAATAGTGACGATGTAGGAAATCATCGCAAACAGTAAAGCACTCTCCCCTAGTACAGTAGCTAATTTCACTAAGGAAAGCTCTTTAAGCAAATCCACAAAATCCGAAACTTTGGTGTCCAGAAGAGAAACTGGTTTTAACAAGGACGTTACAGGAGTAAGGGATTTTTCCTGCGTTTGCTTGCTTTGGCTTTCTAGATATCGCTCGAATTGTTGGCGGTAAGATGCCTCAGATATTTCAAAAACAGCAGAAGCTTTGCGGATTTTCTGCTGGCGTACTTCTTCTTCTGCTATGGTAGCGATCATCTCAAAACTCTGGAGTAATTTGTCCATTTTCTCGTCAGAATTATCAGAGCATTGAGGCTGGTTAGAGAAATCAGATGGAGAAGTCATAAGCCAACATAAGTAGAAAATTATTGGAGCATGGAGGCAAAGTCAGAGGGTTTGATCTCGGTAAAACCTTGATGTTCGAGCTGACTGACGATAATTAGATCTGAACCCTGGTTATCGCCATCAGTGAAATCAATCGGAATTCCCCCCAAATTGAATCGGGACTTTTGTACCTGTTGGAGAAAATTTTCGCGGGTAAGTTCTCCTGGGATATCTTGCAGAATTTTTAAGAGCATTTTTCCTACTACATAGCCTTCCAAAGAAATCACCCCAAAGTTTTCCCCC
>CAJICN010000176.1_pt1 | contig 11130 bp, 9 predicted proteins | sample 9199651 | NCBI WGS metagenome assembly CAJICN01 (sample SAMEA7708343, study PRJEB35096) | sediment metagenome | biome: marine neritic benthic zone biome [ENVO:01000025]; feature: sediment [ENVO:00002007]; material: shallow marine sediment [ENVO:03000034] sea grass bed [ENVO_01000059] ...
ATGGCGGAAAAAGGCGCATCTATGGGCATGAATCAGGATGAGGCGATTTTTATTCCCATTAGCGTCATGGCAAGTCAACTAGCGGGAGACGATAATGCTCGAACTAGTCCCAGCTTGCAGTCTATTTCCGTTTCCGCCAAGTCTCCAGAGAGTATGAGTGCGGCACAGTATCAGATTAACAATTTGCTACGGCTGCGCCATAACCTGAAAGGAGAAAATGATTTCACCGTTCGCAGCCAGCAAGAATTGGTGCAAACCGCCGATAGCATCACAGGAATCTTAGTGGTTCTGATGGCAGCTACTTCGGGCATTTCCCTCCTCGTGGGAGGTATCGGCATTATGAACATAATGCTGGTATCTGTAACTGAACGCACCCATGAAATAGGCTTACGTAAGGCTCTAGGAGCAACCCGTAAGGATATTAAAATTCAGTTTACCGTAGAAGCGGTAATTTTAGCGGTAACTGGAGGCAGCATTGGTATTGCGATCGCTGTAACAGGTACGTTAATTATTGCGGCATTGACCCCGTTAGAAGCGATTGTCAGCCCCATCGCTATTCTCATAGCAGTGGGTGTATCTGGGGGGATTGGTTTGGGATTTGGGGTAATTCCTGCTCGTAATGCTGCTCGTCTCGATCCAATTATTGCTCTGAGGAGTTAAAGATTATGTCTACATTAAGGTTTAAATCTACATCGGCTACTTCAGAAATTATTCGTTTTGAGCAGATTGCCAAACACTATGGTCAAGGAGACTTACAGGTTTTAGCCCTGCAACATATTAATTTGCAGGTAAACCAGGGAGAATACTGCGCCATTATGGGACCTTCGGGTTCAGGTAAATCTACTGCCATGCAGATCTTAGGCTGCCTGGATCGACCCACTAGCGGAGATTACTATCTGCAAGGAGAGGCGGTAGCTCAATTTGTTGATGATGACCTGGCATATATCCGCAATCGTAAAATTGGCTTTGTGTTTCAACAGTTCCATCTCTTACCCCAGTTAACTGCCCTGGAAAATGTGATGCTGCCCATGGCCTATGCTGGTTTAGCTCAAAGCGATCGCCATGAAAAAGCTAAGATTGCTCTACATCGCGTTGGACTAGGACAACGGATGTCCAATCGTCCTAGCCAACTTTCGGGGGGGCAACAGCAACGGGTGGCGATCGCCCGTGCCATTGTCAATCAACCAATTTTACTCTTGGCAGACGAACCGACGGGAGCTTTAGATTCTCGAACCAGCCAGGAGATTATGAACATTTTTCAAGGTCTTAACGATCAAGGGATGACCATCATTATGGTTACTCACGATTTTGAGACAGCTCGATTGTGTCAGCGAATTATCTGGTTTCAAGACGGCAAAATTATCAACTCTAAACTAACTCCAGAAGAATTTAGAGAATTTAGTTTAACCGCGTAAATTCAGAATTTGGAATTGTAGGTAAAAGCCTACTCCCAAAAACAAATAACCCCGAAATATAATAATAAACTAAAGGAGATTTTCCATGAAACTACCTGATGGACCAAAAACCCCCCGCTTATTACAAAACATTAATTTTGTTACCGATCCTCTAGGCTATATGGAGGATAACGCAAAACGTTATGGAGACATATTTACCACCAAAGCGTTTGCGTTTCATTCTAACGACTCATTGATGATTAGCAACCCTGAGGCTCTAAAACAAATTTTGACCAACGATACCAAAGATATAGCGGCTCCTAGTGAGTTGGGGGAGATTCTAATTCCCTGGTTAGGGGACTACTCGCTTTTATTCATCGAAGGTCAAACCCACCGTCGTCAGCGTCAGCTTGTGATGCCCCCCTTCCATGGCGAGCGTATGCGAGGTTATGGACAGGCTATTTGCGACATTACAGAACAAGTGATGGATCAACAGACGTTCGGCAAAACCTTTGTAGCTCGATCCATCATGCGAGATGTATCTCTGCAAGTGATGATGAAGGTAGTGTTTGGCTTCTATCAAGGAGAGCGTTGGACACGATTTAGGCAATTGATGCTTTCGTTGATGGATCATTTTCAAAATCCTTTAATGTTAGCCATTGGCTTTTTTCCCTTTTTGCATAAGGATTTAGGTATGTTAACTCCCTGGAGACGTTTTCTCTACTTTCGCCAGGAAATGGACAAACTACTCTACGCTGAAATCAACGAACGTCGAGAGAAACCAGACCCCGAACGCACCGATGTCCTAAGCTTGCTGATGTCAGCTCGCGACGAAGATGGTCAGGGAATGACAAATAAAGAGTTGCGCGACCAGTCGATCACTCTCCTGTTTGTTGGTTTTGAAAATACCTGTACTGCAATAGCTTGGTCACTGTACTGGGTTCACAAGCAACCTGAAGTTCGCGAAAAACTACTCCAAGAACTGGATAGCCTTGGGGATTCGACCGACCCGATGACCATTGCCCGTCTACCGTATCTTACTGCTGTCTGTAATGAAACTCTGAGAATGTCCTCAGTTAACATGATGATATCAGGAAGAGTTGTACGTTCTCCCATTGAACTTATGGGTTATAAGTTGAAACCAGGGACGGCACTGTTTGGCTCTATTTATCTGACCCATAATCGTGAAGATTTATATCCAGAACCTAAGAAGTTTAGACCAGAACGATTCCTAGAGCGAGAATTCTCTCCCTATGAATTTGTACCTTTTGGTGGCGGAATCCGTAGCTGTATTGGTGCAAGTTTAGCACAGTTTGAAATGAAGTTAGTTTTGGCAACCGTTTTGACCCGCTATAAACTAGCCCTTGCCGATAATCGACCAGAGCGACTCCAAGGTCGAGGAGTAATTATAGTTCCTGCTGGGGGAGTGAAGATGGTAGTTCAGAGTCAGCGCACCAGCTCAGATCGAGCTATGGCTGTTTCCTTGTCGTAACTCCGAACTCTAAATTCGCTCTGGTATTAAGCAACGTGAGTTCGACGGAGTCTAAAACCCTCATTCTGTCGTAAGCTGAAAGCCTTATTCTTTCGTTGGACAACCCAAAATTTACGTTTTCATCGAACTCACGTTAAGCAACAAGAGATTTTTAAAAAATATGCAATCCGAAATTTTCAATAGTCGACTGACTGATGGCAGTGTTGGCTCTCACCTAGTCAAGTTAAGTGTGCCCATGCTGTTCAATATCTTGATGATCGTTGCTTTTAATCTGACAGATACCTATTTCATTGCTCAACTGGGAACTTCGGAATTAGCTGCTATGAGCCTTACTTTTCCCATAGTTGCCACTCTTGCCAGCCTGACAATGGGTTTAGGAGATGGAGCAGGAGCAACCGTAGCAATCGCAATTGGAGAAGATGATCGCCAAAAAGTCAAGCAGCTTACCACCAATGGTTTGCTCCTATCTTTACTCCTCGGCATCGTTGTTACTCTGGTAGCTCTGATGACCATTACACCTTTATTTACTGCCTTAGGAGCTAAATCCGAAGTTCTGTCCTTGGTTCGGCAGTACATGGAAATTTGGTATCTGGGGGTAATTTGTCTGGCAGTGTCGGCGATCGCCATTAATACAATTCGAGCTATAGGAGATATGAAAGCTATGAGTTTAATTATAATTATCTCTACAGCCATCAATATCTTACTAGACCCAATATTAATTTTTGGGCTGTTTGGTTTTCCCCGGCTGGAGCTTGCTGGAGCAGCGATCGCTACCGTAGTAGCTCAGGGGGAAATCTTAATTGCTGCATTACTCTATCTCTATCATGCCGAATTGATTATCTTCGCTCTGTCTAAACTTAGTCAGGTCTGGAAATCTTGGCAAGAAATCTTTCGTCTTGGTATTCCCTCTGCTGCCAAAAATGCAATCCCTCCTATTTCCCTGGGTTTAATTACCAGTATGGTGGCATTTTATGGTTCAGAAGCGATCGCGGCTTTTGGCATTGCCTCCCGCCTGGAATCACTGGTGATGATTGTCTTTATGGCCTTATCAGCAGCTATTGGCCCTGTGGTGGGACAAAACTGGGGAGCAAAAAAAATTAAACGAGTTGACCGCGCCTTTAGCTTAAGCCTCCGTTTCTGCCTGTTCTGGGGGGTACTGCTCGCTATAGTCCTGGCTGTTACCGCTCCTAGGTTAGCATCATTATTTAACAATAATCAGGAAGTAGTGGCGATCGTAGCTAAATATATGACGATTGTGCCGATTAGCTATGCTGCTGCGGGAATTATTCTCATTTCTAGCTCGACTTTTATTGCCCTGGGCAAACCTTTTCCCTCGATCACCATGTCCCTTACTCAGATGCTGCTCATCTATATACCACTGGCCCGCTTGGGCGATATGCTGTGGCAGATTAACGGTATTTTTGCTGCTGCTTGTCTGGCTAATATTATAGTTGCCATAGGAGCGATCCTTTGGCAGCGCAAAACCTTACAACATGAGTTCGGAGTAATCGCTTCTCAAGAAGCTAGGCAACAGAATGCGAAATACGGAATTTGAAGAAGTTTTTAAGGAAATAATTAAACCGCGTCCACATTGAGAACAGGAGTTTTGAAATTAAAAGATAGATTCCTGAAAACCCTTCCCCTTTAACCTTTTCCCTTTCCCCAAACCTTTACGAAAACTACGGGTTTCAAACTAGACGCGGTTTAAGTATTCAACATTGTAAGAATTAATAAATATGAGGTTTAAAACATGCAGTATCAGGTTAACCAAATCGACCAAGACCTAATTCGGTTTCTGGGGAAAAAAATCGATGCCTTGACAGAATCAATCTCCTCTGAATTAAACAAATCCCCAAATCTCTCTCCACAACTGGCTAACACTGGTATTTCCGAACATCTGTGGCAAAGTTTAGAACGGAATTTTGCCACCAATTTAGAACCCGAAGCATTTTCTGACACTAGTTTACAGCCACGACAAGTCACCATAGTCGGTGGAGGAGGTAGAATGGGACGCTTTTTTAGTTCCTGTTTATCTCAGGCAGGACACCAGGTTAATATTCTCGAACACAATGACTGGGGACAAGCTGAGTCACTACTGGCAGATGTAGATTTGGTTTTAATCTGTGTTCCCATAGAACACACGATACAGACCATTAAAAAACTTACTCCATACCTATCACCTACTACTGCCCTAGCTGACATTACCAGCATCAAAGCTCCGATAGTCACTGCTATGCTTGATTCCCATAATGGCCCTGTAATGGGGCTACATCCCATGTTTGGTCCAGGGATTAAATCTTTTTCATCTCAAAAAGTGGTAATTTGTCCAGGTCGTCAAGATGAGGCTTTTCAATGGTTTCTTGAACTAATTCAAAGTGATGGCGGAGAGCTAATTTTTGCTTCATTAGAATAACATGATCGCATGATGACGACGGTTCAAGCTATTCGCAACTTCAATACCCTTGGTTTTGGAGTCTTACTCTCCCAGGAAAGTTTTGAGATAGAACGCAGCCTAGATTTTGCCAGCCCAATGTATAGTCAACAAATTGCTATGGTGAAACGGTTATTTGTTCAGTCGGCTCCATTAATTGTCGATATCATCCTAGCTAGTCCCGAACGTCGCGCTGCGATCGCTAGATTGGGAAATGTTTACGGTCAGTTAGCCCAATTAGTACAGCAGGGCGATCGAGAGGCTTTAATTGATGAATTTCAGGCAGCTCAAGTCTTTTTTGGAAAGTCGAATCTTAATTAAAGATTGATAAGTTTCGTGGTTAGTGATCGCTTTCGGGATAGGGCGATCGCTTTTTTTGTTTTATAGTACTACGCAAATACATTAGGACAATTTTTGAAAGCAGCATCTACATAATCTTTTACACTTTCAAATTCACTTAGCCTTTGTTTCATCACTATAAAGAAGCATTCCATTATCTCGCTGCGCCCTCTGCCTCCTGCCTTCTGCCTTCTTCAAGGTTATTTAACCATAAATACTATCATTTTTCTCTTCTACAACCATATCTCGACACTTTCAGGTACTTGTGTCAGGCAATCAGGCTAGATACTTCACAATACAGGTATAAAACTCTTTTTAGCTAAAATAAACCAAAGAACAAAGCTCAGGGAAATATACAGATATGACTTCTTTTTCCAACACGTCCATCCCGAGAGAATGCCTCAGGACCAAACTGCTAGTAACGGTGATGGAAAGACTGATAAATGCAGCGTATTGGATACCAGGCTTAACTTTGGTAAGCTTAACAGCTAGCGCCGTAGAACAATAATCATCAAGAACATTTAGAATTTACAACTAGAATTTAAAACTAGAATTTAAAACATGGAACTACTGGAGTATCAGGCTAAAGAATTATTTAGAATGGTAGGTATTCCTATTTTACCTTCTCAGACAATTAAGGATTCCAGAAAAATTAAGCAGCTACAAATTCCTTATCCTGTAGTTCTGAAGTCTCAGGTTAGGTCTGGAGGTAGAGGAAAGGCTGGAGGAGTAAGATTTGTAGCCAACACAATTGATGCGATCGCAGCTGCACGCAGTATTTTTAATCTATCTATCTTAGAAGAATATCCAGAAGTTATTTTGGCGGAAGCTCACTACAATACCGAGAGAGAATTGTTTCTGGCGATTGTCTTAGATTATGATCTTCAATGTCCTGTCTTGCTGGGATCGGCTTTTGGCGGCATGAATGTAGATTCATTATTGGCAAATTTACAGCAAGTGGTAGTCAACACAGAGTTTTCTTTGTTTTTTGCCCGACGTTTGGCTGCAAGTATGGGATTGTCAGGAAAACTGATCTGTTCGGTCAGTGAGATTATTGCCAAGATGTACCGTTTGTTTCAAGAAAAAGATCTTGACCTGATCGAAATTAATCCTTTAGGAGTGAATACAAAAGGTGAGTTGATGGCTTTGGATGGCAAAATCACCATGAATGATCATGCTTTGGCAAGGCAACCGATCATCGAAACTTTGAATTTTTCTGAGCAACAAAGAAAAAGTAATGACCATAGCTTATGGCAAACAAACAAAGATTTTAGTCAGATTAGCTGGCGTTGGCTCGATTGGCATCATAAAACTGGTAAAGTGGCAATGATTTGTAGCAGTTTTGACTCAGCATTATTAACCTGGGATTTATTAAAACAAAATAAAGTTACTCCTGCTTGTAGTGCGATATTAGAAAATAGCCTAACTGCCGAAGCCAGTAATTTACAGTTGTATCGAGAACAGTTACTAGATATTTTGACTGAATTAGAATCCTTCAAAGGAATTAAAGCAATCGTACTCAATATTTGGGAGTCAGAAGCCGTCAGTCGTGAAATTGTAAAAACTATTATTGACTACTGTCATGCTGCCGAAGAATCAGCTCTCCTCCCCAGAGAAGAGCCATTATTAGTCAATAGTGCGATCAGCCTCAGCGATGGTAAATCAAACCAACAGTCTGGAGAATCTGATCAAAAAACTTTAGCCCAGCCTCACTTCATTTTGCGCTTATTAAACAAGGACAACCTTGACGATTTATCCAGATCAGGGCGGATTTATTTATCTAGCAATTTGGAGGAGGTGATCAACCAAACGATCCGTACCCTGGGAATTGGGTAATCGCTGTGGTTAAATCTAAATTAAAGGAATTTTCTGGTCAAACTTGTTAGAAGCAAGAAAGAAGATCAAGCTATTACCAAATTGATGTTTTTTGATCCTGATTCCAACCGCACCAGCTTTTTGGATTGATCATCTTTTATTCAGCCACACGTTAAATCTTTAACTGAAAATTATCACTCTATGAATTGGTTTCCACCTAACAAGGTCATTATTCAAGGAATAACCGAATATCAGGCTGCTGTTTGTGCTGTACAAATGAAAGCTTATGGTACAGATATTGTGGCGGGGGTAAGTCCTGGTAACGGTGGCACAGAATTGTCAGGGATACCAGTATTTGATTTGGTTGAACAGGTACAAGCTCAGATAGATAAAATAGATATCAGCTTGATCTTTGTTGATTCTTTTCAGGTGCTTGATGCGGTAATTGAAGCGATCGCCGCAGGTATTCGTCGTATTATTATTTTTACCCCCAGAGTACCGCCTTTAGACAGCATTCAATTAATCAAACGCGCCCGAGAGACTGACACCTTGATTTTAGGACCTGGCAGTCATGGGATCGTTATTCCTCAGCAGGTTTGGTTGGGTAACTTACAACCCCAGTTTTATCAACCAGGAACAGTCGGCTTAATTACCTCTAGTCGGCATCTTTGTTACGAAGTTGCCACTGAGCTAAATGCTGCTAGTATTGGACAATCAATAGTCGTTAGTCTGGGCAATGATCGCATTATTAGCTCCAGTTTTGCCCATTGGTTATCGGTTCTAAATGAAGATCCCCATACTAAAGTTATTGTTTCTATTGGGCAAAGAATTAATGAAATTGAGAAAATTACCGCCCATAGCAAAAATCATGGTTACGACAAACCTGTCATCTTTTATTTAGCAGGATTAAAAGCACCTCAAGAGAAGGTTTATCGTGATGCAGCGACAATTATCAGTAATCATTTGTCGGCATCGATTCCTATTGTCAATCGCGATCGCCAAACAACTAATCGACTTAAAAAAATAGGAATTAAAGTAGCCAAAAAACCTAGCGAAATTCCCACCCTAATTCAAGAGGCATTTTCTGAACGTGAGCGTCCAACGAACTGAATTAGTTAGCTCTGAGAGAAACAATTCTTAAAATGAGCGAAAATGATAAATTAATTTGAAAGCAAAGATATACAAGAGCGGAAAGAATGAAACTCAAACCCAAAATCACACTTCTCGATTAAATTAGTGATTTATGTTCTTGGCATTATTCAGTTATGCATCGATAATTGTTAACAAGACTGAATATAAGAATATAAGCTTTGCTCCTCTGTCTGAGCGATTTGTCGGTTTAATTTTTAGTTTACTGGTTAAAATTATGCATACTGCTTCAGCTAAAATCTTAGTCGTGGATGATGACCCAGCAATTCGCAATTTAATATTTCGTTTTCTTAGCCAAAAAAACTATTTGCTTGAATCTGCTGTAGATGGACAAAGCGCATTAAAAACTTTTGAACAATTTAATCCTGACTTAGTAATACTAGATGTTAACCTTCCAGATGCTTTAGGTTATAACTTGTGCGAAGAAATGCAGGGCCATACAGATGTCTTTATCTTGATGCTTACGAGTAGATCTGATGCAGCGGATAAAAAAGAAGGATTTTTGAAAGGAGCAGATGATTATTTAACTAAGCCTTTCGACCTTCAAGAATTGGAGTATCGAGTCAAAGCAATTTTAAAAAGACAGCGAACCGTTACCACATCTGAAAAACAAACTCTTGTTTTTAGTAACATGGTTATCGATCCTGTGCGTCGAGAAGTAAAAATTAATGAGAAGCTAATTTTATTGACAGCTTTAGAGTTTGATTTGTTACATTTCTTAGCCACTCGCCCTGGAAGAGTATGGCGTAGAGATGAGCTAATTCAAAATGTTTGGGACTATGACTATGTTGGAGATCAAAGAGTTGTTGATGTTCACATCGGACAAATTCGCAAGAAGATTGAAATAGATGCAGCCGAACCTTCTTTTATCCAGACGGTAAGAGGTGTAGGCTACAAATTTGAGGTTGATGCCGTTGCTGAAGCTACATAGTAAAAGTTACATAGGGCTTGCTGAAAAACTAAGATTTGGGGATGTAACCTTAAAAAAGCTTTTAGCTCTTAGCTTTTAGCTTTTAGCTTTAGAAAGAATCTGATTGGTTTTCATCGTATGTGCAAGGAAAATCCCTCTTATTTTCAAAAAACCTTGCACTTTAATAGTCAAAAAAAGCAGGAAACGCTTTCAAATTAGACGTTTTGACTTATTCAGCAAGCCCTACATAGTAATCGAAGTAAACAGCTGTAGCGTTGTGCAGATTAGTCTAATTTAATAATTATTCTCTAAAGCTACTGTTTCAAAGTATTAGAGATCGCTGCTTGAATTGCTTTTTTTTGTTCGGAGTCGTATTGCCAACGCTCGAAAAACTCTTGATATTCTCCATCTCCGTTGTCGATAGTAGTTTGTAATTTTTGCAACTCTTGTTGAATTGATTCTAAATTAATCTGCCGAATTAAATTAGTGGTGCGCTGGCAAACTCGTTTGGAACATTCAATATTCTGAAGATCATTATTTTGACTATGAGTAACAACCATAGCTGAAGACATAGCTAAATTTTTGACTAGCAGTTCACTCGATATTTCAGCAGAAGACTTTAATCCATTAATAACACCTGTGGAAGGATGATCTGCTAAAGATTCATCACTTGTTAAGTACGAAACAAAGAATCCTCTGGCACCATTTTTTGTATTCAATATGGATGAAACTGCTTGTTGAATGTCAACTTCACTTAGCTCATTCCTTTTCATTTGATCTATCAAGGATTGGGTAGCTGAGATCGCCTGAGGAAAGGATAATGATTCTGTCTTAAATTTATTAGTCATAGATTCCAGGAGGAGATAATAATATATTAAGAAATTTATGTTTATTTGTTAGTTAAGATTCAAAAATCTTGACAATGCTTGCACCATTGATGGTGGCCAACGACGAATATTTTTAATCCAGTCTAGATCTTGATAACGATTGTCTAAGCCAACTGCTGCAACCCAATTGCTTTCTGCTTCGCCTTGTTGCCCTTCTACCCATAAAGCTGCTGCCAATGCCGCACGCATATCAGAATACATCGGGTACTTGCGAACCAAATTACGCATGTTACGGATCGCTTCTGCGCGATCGCCAATTTGATATTGGACTAAAGAGGCATTTCCTCTCGCTATGGGAAAAGTGGGGGCAAGATTAGCGGCTAGTTGATAATCTTCGAAAGCATCTTGCCATTTTTGTTGTCCCGCTTTAGCGTTCCCTCTATTATTTAACGCCACAGAGTCTTGAGGAGTAATTTCTAATACATGATTGTAATCAGCGATCGCCTTTTGCCAAAGTTTTTTGCCTTCATAAGCGATGCCACGATTTAGATAGGCATCGGGATATTCAGGTGCAATTTCAATGGAACGATCAAAGTCGGCGATTGCTTCGGTAAGCTTATACTGACCAATACGAACGTTGCCACGGTTGCTCCACACAGCAGGATTATCGGGAAACTGCTCGATCAACTCTGTCCAATAGGTTTCGGCTTGAGCAAAATCTCCTGTTTCAGTGGCAAGAAATGCTTTCTTGGCAATTTTCTCTCCCTGAGTAA
>CAJICN010000092.1_pt1 | contig 11122 bp, 11 predicted proteins | sample 9199651 | NCBI WGS metagenome assembly CAJICN01 (sample SAMEA7708343, study PRJEB35096) | sediment metagenome | biome: marine neritic benthic zone biome [ENVO:01000025]; feature: sediment [ENVO:00002007]; material: shallow marine sediment [ENVO:03000034] sea grass bed [ENVO_01000059] ...
ATCATCTGATGTATGCAAGAGGGTGGCAGTTCATATGAGGATCTTGAATTTATGGTCGTAATAGCAGATCGCTATCGAGAACTCGGTCAAGATAAAGAACAAGCGCTTGTTCTCTGGTTTGAAGATGTGGGGATGTCTGACGTTTCCCTAGTCGGAGGTAAAAATGCCTCCTTAGGAGAAATGATTCAGCAGTTAACTCCCCAAGGAATTAATGTACCAGGGGGTTTTGCTACTACTGCCTATGCCTATCGTTATTTTGTTGAACAGGCAGGACTAGAAACCAAACTGCGTCAACTGTTTGCCGATTTAGATGTGGAAGATCTGAGGAATTTGCGATCGCGCGGGAAACAAGCCAGGGCATTAATCCTCAATACTCCTTTTCCGACCGAATTAGAAACGGCGATTACGGAAGCTTATAGTCAACTTTGTCAAGGATACAGCATTGATTTCTCATATTGCGACCAATTTGAAGGAGAAGAAAAAGAAATTTGCAAAAAGTATACCTATAATGTTGATGTAGCAGTTCGTTCCTCCGCTACTGCTGAAGACTTACCCGATGCGAGTTTTGCAGGACAACAGGAAACCTATCTCAATGTTCATAACATTCAGCGTGTTGTAGAAGCCTGTCACAAATGCTTTGCCTCCTTGTTTACAGATCGAGCTATTTCCTATCGGACCATTAAAGGCTTCGACCACTTCGATGTAGCTCTTTCTGTGGGTGTGCAAAAGATGGTGCGCTCAGATTTGGCAACTTCTGGGGTGATGTTCTCCATCGATACAGAAACGGGTTTTAAAGATGCAGCCTTAATTACTGCTGCTTATGGTTTAGGAGAAAATGTAGTTCAGGGTGCGGTTAATCCTGATGAATATATCGTTTTTAAACCTACTCTCAATCAAGGTTATCGTCCCATCTTAGATAAACGTCTTGGAAGCAAAGAAATCAAGATGGTCTATGACGTAGGTGGTAGTAAACTAACTAAAAATATTCCCACGTCCCACTTAGAAAGAAGTCAGTTTGCGATTGATGATGAGGAAATTCTGCAACTAGCTAAATGGGCTTGTCAGATTGAAGACCACTATTCAAAAGTTCGTGGTGTTTATACCCCGATGGATATCGAATGGGCAAAAGACGGAGTAACAGGGGAATTATATATTGTTCAAGCTCGTCCTGAAACCGTTCAATCCCAGAAACCCAATAATGTATTGCAGACATACAAATTGGATGCTGCGGTTGATGAAGTTTTAACTACAGGTAGAGCAGTTGGCGAAAAAATTGGTGCAGGTATTGCCAGAGTTATTTTACACCTAAGTGATATCGATAAGTTTCAACCAGGAGAAGTTTTAGTTACCAATAAAACCGATCCTGACTGGGAACCAATTATCAAACAAGCCAATGCGATCATTACTAATCAAGGTGGTAGAACCTGCCATGCAGCCATTATTGCCCGTGAAATGGGTATTCCTGCGATCGTTGGCTGTAATGATGCGACTCATAATATTCAAACAGGACAAGATGTTACCGTATCCTGCGCCGAAGGGGAACAAGGAAAAGTCTATGCAGGTTTAATTTCCTTTACTGTAGAATCTATCCAGCTAGATAATTTACCCCAAACTAAGACCCAAATCTTAATGAACGTAGGTAATCCCGAATCAGCATTTGGGTTATCCGCTTTACCTTGCGACGGTGTAGGTTTGGCAAGATTAGAGTTTATTATCGCCAATCACATCAAAGTTCATCCTCTGGCTTTGCTTAAATTTGATGAGCTAGAAGATTGTCATCAAAAAATGGCAATCTCTCGTCAGACAGTTAATTATCCCCATAAACCCGATTTCTTCGTTGATAATCTATCACGAGGAATCGCCACCATTGCCGCTGCATTTTATCCCAAGTCTGTGATTGTGCGGATGTCGGACTTCAAGAGTAATGAATACGCAAATCTCCTGGGAGGTAAACAGTTTGAACCGAGAGAAGAAAATCCGATGTTGGGTTGGCGGGGTGCAAGTCGCTATTACGATCCTAAATATCGCGAAGCCTTTGCTCTAGAATGTCAGGCATTCAAACGAGTGCGCGATGATATGGGTTTAACTAATGTTATTCCCATGATTCCTTTCTGTCGTACTCCTGATGAAGGACGTAAGGTACTAGCCGAAATGGCTAACCATGGATTAGTTAGGGGCGAAAACGGTTTGCAAGTATATGTCATGTGCGAACTCCCTAGTAACATTTTACTAGCAGCAGAATTCAGCGAAGTGTTTGATGGCTTTTCCATCGGCTCAAACGATTTAACCCAGCTAACCTTGGGACTCGATCGCGATTCTAATTTAGTTGCCCATCTGTTTGATGAACGCAACCCTGCGGTTGAAGCCATGCTTACTATGGCGATCTCCATAGCCACACTCAAACAGCGCAAAATCGGTATTTGTGGTCAAGCACCCAGCGACTATCCTGAATTTGCTGAATTTTTAGTTAAACAAGGAATTGACTCAATTAGTCTTAACCCCGATTCAGTCCTCAAAACCAGACTGACAATCGCCGAAGTAGAAGCTCAATTAACACTGGCTGACTCCTAACTCCTGTAAGGGCGAACGGCCGTTTGCCTCTACTTCTGACTTCACCCCAAGAGGTATTTATCATGATTAACAAAATATTAGTAGCAGTAGACCGTTCTCAAAACAATCAATCAATCTTTAATTCGGCATTATTTTTAGCCCAGACTACTGGCGCAAGTTTAATGCTGCTTCATGTTATGTCCAAAACTGAAGCGGATTATCCAATATTACCCACATATACTTATTATCCGATTGTAGACGACCATGAATACAACGCATATCACAAACAAATGACGGAATATAAACAATGGGGGGTGAATTTACTGCAAAACCTAGCTCAAGAAGCGTCATTAGCAGGAATAGAGACGGAATATACTCAATTATCTGGGAATCCTGGACAAATTATCTGCGAACTAGCAAACACCTGGTCAGCTGATTTGATTCTAGTCGGTAGTCGGGGACTAAAAGGCTTAAAAGAAATATTTCTTGGTAGCGTAAGTAATTATGTCACACACCACGCACCCTGTTCAGTATTAATTATGCGTACTGACCTTAATTGTGAGTCCGCTCAAGCATCTTCCGAAGCAGAAAAAGCACATAATCAGCAACTTCTGACTTCTGACTCCTAACTTCTGACTCCTAACTCCTAACTCCTAACTTCAAGTAAGAGGTATTCCGATGATATACAAAATCTTAGTAGCAGTAGACTATTCTGAAAATAATAAATCTGTCTTTGATAGCGCACTATCTTTAGCTAAAACTACTGGTGCAACCTTAATGATCATGCATGTTTTAGCTGAAGAAGAACCAGGTTATCCCATGATACCTAGCTATACCTATTATCCAGTTTTGGATAGTTATGACTACAATTTATACAAGAAAAAACTCGAAGACTATAAACAACAGGGAATTAATTTCTTACAAGAGAGAGCCAAAGAAGCAAAGACAGCAGGCGTGAATACAGAATTCACCCAATTAACTGGGAATCCTGGGCGGTCAATTTGTGAACTAGCAAACACCTGGTCAGCTGATTTAATTCTAGTCGGTAGTCGGGGACTAAAAGGCTTAAAAGAAATGTTCCTTGGTAGCGTGAGTAACTATGTAACCCATCATGCACCCTGCTCAGTCTTAATAGTCCGCGCCGAGATTAATTCTAAGTCCGATCAAGCATCTTCTAAAGATGAAAAGGCAGATAATCAGTAATTGCTAACTCCAAACTTAAAGCAAGAGGTATTCATCATGATCAATAAAATCTTAGTTGCTGTAGATAGTTCCCAAGAAAAACTATTTGCTTTTGATTCAATAGTATCTTTGGCCAAACAAACTGGTGCAACCTTGATGCTGCTGAACGTCCTATCAGAAGAAAACTCAGATTATCCCGTGTTTCCTACTTATGTCTACTATCAGGCATTAAAAAATCCTGAACACAGTGAATATCAGGAAAAGTGGCTGCAATATGAACAGCGAGGAATAGATTTTTTACGAAACCTAACCCAAAAAGCGATCGCCGCAGGAGTAGAAACTGAGTATGCACAATTGAATGGAATTCCTGGTCAAGTTATCTGTGAACTGGCAGCTAACTGGTCAGCAGATCTAATTGTGGTCGGTAGTCGCGGACTTAAAGGATTAAATGAAATGTTTCTGGGCAGCGTCAGCAATTATGTTACCCATCATGCACCATGTTCGGTTTTAATCATGCGTAATCCTATTGATCTTGAATCTGATTCAGCATTTTCTCATGAACTAGCCGATAGTGAGCAGAAACGTACTGCTAATTATCGCAGTACGTTAATCGGTTAGGAAATAAAAGTTAACTGCTCGTAAATAATAAGTAATGAGTAATGAGTGTCCTATATATCTCGAAGCGCAGCCATATCGACACTGAAGACCCCCAACCACGAACCCCCAACCACGAACCCCAAGGATAAGTAACATGTTTAACAAAATACTCGTAGCAATTGATCGTTCTTCAGTAAGTAAGCAAGTATTTGACCAAGCCTTATCTTTAGCTAAAGTTACCCAAGTAAACTTGATCATACTCCATGTGTTGTCAGTAGAAGAATCAGGAAGTCCCATAATGTCTCCGTACTTTTTACAGCATCGAAATCGTTGTCTTCACGTCGATCCTCAAATAATGCGTCGAGCCAATGAAGTATACGAGCAAGAATGGGAACTTTTCAAGCAAGAAGGATTAAAGCTATTGCGTTTTTATGCGAAAAAGGCGATCGCCGCAGGAGTACAAACTGAATTTAGTCAGATTACGGGGCATCCTAGTTCGACTATTTGCGAGTTTGCTCAATCCTGTCTTGCCGATATTGTTGTCATTGGGAGACGGGGACATTCAGGTTTGAAAGAAGTGTTTTTAGGTAGTGTCAGTAACTATGTCGTTCATCATGCTCCCTGCTCGGTATTTCTAGTTCAAACTCCTGCTTCAGAAGAATCAAACTCTACACAAGACATCGAATCTCTTGAAATCGTCCCTAAATCAACCCTTTTAGCTCGTATTTCTTCAGAGTAATCAAAAGGTTTCACAGTTAGTTCTAGTTACTTGATGTCGATAGCGAAACATATCTTTAAGTCGGGCATCTACCCACCAGCCTAAAAGTAATTCAGCTAATAAGCCTCCAGGAATTTCATAGGCGATCGCATCAGTTAGGCGAGTTTTGCCTTTTTCTGCGGTAAATTCATGACGATGTACCCAAGATTTCATTGGTCCATCTGTTTGTTGATCCACAAAGAGGCGGTTAGGCACACATTCAATATGAGTAGCAATCCAACCCACAGGAATACCCGCTAGAGACAGCCTAAATTCACTAATTGCACCCACAGCCAAACCTCCCTCACGACGAATTATTTTTACTGGTTGCCAGGGAGGAGTTAAAAGATCGAGAATGTCGGGACGTTCATGAAACTGCCAGACTGTTTCTACAGAGGCATCGATTAAACTGGAATATCTAAAATTTAGCATTGAAAACCTCCTCTTCCACAAATTTTAGCGATCGCTCGTAATTTGGCGATTAATTTGCTAAAAATCAAAGACTTATAACTTAGATGCAGTTAATTGAACATCAGCGTATTGCCAGGCAGATTTAAACTGCTGCTGGGTGCTTTCTGCTTCTGAATCCTTGCCTTGTGCTTGCAGACTTTGAGTCAAGCCAAATAGGGACCATCCATTGTCAGGATAAATAGCTAAATCTTCTCTATATACTTGCTCTGCTGCATTGTAACGCTTGGCTTGGAGTAAAGCCTCTCCTAAATATTGTCTAGCGGGAATAGACCAATCTGCGGGTTCATCATAGTTTAAGGCATCTTCTAGTATAACTGCCTGACTTAGATGGGAGATCGCTCTAGGATATTTTCCTGCTTGTGCTGCTATTTCTCCAGTTAAGACTTCTGTTGCGACTTTGAGAATATCCTGAGTGGTGTTGATATCCCAAATAGTAACCTCTTCTAATTCTGGATCGCGAGCGAGCAAATCTAACGCCTCTAACTCTTGTTGGGACTCAGCTATCTTATTTTGAGCAGCATAAGCCAAACCCCTAGCGTAATGCCATATTCCTGTGGGATACTTGAGGTCTGCTTCTGGTTGAGGTGTAGCTAAAATTTCCTCCCACTGACCAAATCGAATCATGTTATACAGGGGAACGATAGAGAAGTGTTGTAATGTACCCATACCTGGTTCGCGCATCATCTGCGGATCGACCATTGCTGCAACATTTTTTCCTGCTGCTGTGGCTAACTGACTATTCCCTTCAAGGGTGGCAGCAAACCACAAGAAATGATGATTATGAGGCATATAAGCCAGAGGATAAACCCCTTGAGCGTGACACTGAGTAATATAGTCATTATCAACGGCGATCGCTTTTTGATTAGCAACGGTGGCATCATGATATCTACCCACCCTGATGTATATATGGGATGGCATATGTACCAAGTGTCCCGAACCTGGAACTAAGCTACCTAATCGATCTGCTGCTGCAACTGCTTGTTGTGGTCTTACTGCTTCTACTGCATGGATATAAAGATGATTTGCCCCTGGGTGATTCGGCTCTTGTTGTAAAATTGACTCTAAAGTATCCAGAACTTTTTGCGTTTCTGGTTTAGGTTTTTTCTCTTCCGTCCAATAGTCCCAAGGCATTGTATCCATAAGTGCTTCAGCATAGATTGTGGCTGCATCCATGTCATCTGGATATTGTTGAGTTACTTGCCCCATAGCTTGAGCATAGGCAACATCTAAAGAACTACGATCCTCTAATGGCTTATCTATATAACGTTTAGCTAAAGCATTGATATATGCTTGTTCTGATTTACTAGCATTTTTAGCTAGTTTCACAGCCTGTTGCATAGCTGCATAAGATTCTGGCAATGCATCATCTTCCATCTTGGCATTAATGTTAGGACCTAAAACATAAGCTAACCCCCAGTTGCACATAGCACAATTGCGATCGAGTTTAATTGCCTGACGAAAAGAACGTGCTGCTTCTGCATGGTTGAAACCATAAGCCAAAGTTAATCCTTGGTCAAAATAACGTTGTGCTTGTGCTGATTTAGTTGTGATGGAATGATGGTGATCTCCCATGCCAGTAAATAATGGTGCTGTCGTTGATGGAGTTGTAGCCCATGTTGAATTAAACAAACCAAAGCTGACAGTAAAAAAAATACTAATAATAAAAATTTGTAAGCGTTTCATCATGTTCTCCAGCGTTAATTAATCATGCACGTCTTTAATAGATAGCTCTTAGCTCTTAAATTTTGGGTCAAAAAAGATATAGTTACCCCTTACCTATTCCCTATTCCCTATTCCCTATTTTTTAATCCAGCAAAATCGAACAATTCTGTATCTGCAAGGTGGGAAGGGGATACATTTTGAATACTCCGAAAAATACTATCAATTCTCCCTGGAGATTCTTTTTCCCAAGCCTGCAACATTTCTTTGATTTTAGCCCGTTGTAAATTTTCTTGAGAACCACAAAGATTACAAGGAATGATGGGAAATTGTCTTGTATTAGCGTAACGAGTAATTTCTCTTTCCGAACAATATGCTAGGGGACGAATGATAATATTTTTTCGATCATCACTTAAAAGTTTTGGCGGCATAGCTTTCAATCTTCCACCATGAAACATATTTAAAAATAGGGTTTCTACAATATCATCCCGATGATGACCTAAGGCAATTTTAGTTGCCCCTTCTTCCTGGGCTACTCGATATAAGATTCCGCGACGCAAACGGGAACACAAGCCACACATGGTTTTTCCTTCAGGAATAACTCTAGTAACGGTGCTGTATGTATCTTGTTCGACAATGCGATAGGAAACACCTAATGAGTCTAAGTAGTTAGGTAATATGTGTTCGGGAAAACCTGGTTGTTTTTGGTCTAAATTAACTGCTAATATCTCAAATTTTATAGGAGCTTTTCGCTGTAAACTAAGTAGCAAGTCCAGCATCGTGTATGAATCTTTGCCTCCTGACTGGCATACCATAACACGATCGCCATCTTCGATCATCTTATAATCGGCGATCGCTTTACCAACTTGTCCCCGTAACCGCGCCTGAAGTCTTTTGAAATTCTTAGAAATACGAACCTTCGTCGCTTCCATATTTTATATTCTGTTCTTAATTAGCTTGTTTTAAAGTTTGCAACAGTCAACAGTCAACAGTCAACAGTCGTAGGGTGGGCAATCAAACAAATTATTGACTTACACAAATGGCTAGTTGCTCTGGTGAAATCCGAAAATCTGTAGTTGTATCTTGTTGCTTCATTAGTATGTCAACTAATTAATAATTCTGCTACGCCGTAATCGATTCAAAATGCGGTTAGCCAATATCGACCCTGTAACTGGCTTACAAATATAATCATCTGCACCGTTAGCGAAAGCCTGATACTGAGTTTTTTCATCTTGGTGTACGCTGAGGAACAAAATGGGTAGTTGTTGCCAACGGCGATCGCTCCTTAAGATCTGACATAGCTCAATACCATTGATATCAGGCATTTCAATATCTAACACCAATAGATCTGGCTCGACATCTTCTAAGACATCCCAAAAGTGTTGTGGAGTATTAAGAGTAGTTAATTGGAAACCCCAAGGCTGGAGGGTGAGTTCCAAAGATAATAAGACTTGAGGATCGTCATCGAGAATTAAGACTTTGGCGGCAGCCCCCGTACTCTGGATCAGTTCGGCAACAGAGTTGATCGCAGTGGTGGGTTCTACTGGATATTGTAAAGTCAAATTACCGCCTTTGCGGACAAGATCTAAGCGGTCTGACAATTGAGGAGATTCAGCGATCGCTACAATCGGTAACCGAGACTTCTGTTGATGTAGTTGTTCGAGAAAGGTTAAATCTTTACCATCGGGGAAAGTGATTTTATACAGCACCGCATCTATAGATTCTTGGGCAAGTATTTCTCTTGCTTGCTCAACATTAGATGCAGCATGGGTTTTCATTCCGTTTTTATGTGCTTCGGTAACTAATCTTTGGCTGAATTCGGGGTTCGAGTCAATTACGAGTAGGGAAATATTTTTACTTAAGGCTTCTTTAACTGTCTCTTCAAAGGGCTGGTGTTGTAATTCGGTATGAAGTGAGGCAATTAGTGACTCAACCTGTTTAATATCAGCTTCAGCAGTCGGATTATTGCTTAATAATTGTTCAAGCTGTTTGGCTATTCTTGAGCCTTCGGGAAAACCAAAACAGCCTAGTGAACCTGCTAGTTTATGAGCCGAATTTTGAGCTTTAGCATGTATTTCTGGGGTTACTTGTTCTTCTACCAGTGTTACAGCTAGATTTTCTAAGTCGGCTAATCTTTGAAAAGCCAAATCTTTAAACTTTGACCAGGTTTGAGTGATTACTTTGGCCCTATTTGGTTTGTCCTTGGTAGTTGGAATCTGATCACTATTCTGATCACTATGCTGTTTTTGATCGTCATCACACTTAAGACGATAACCAACACCATACACGGTTTTAATGGTATCTTTAGCCATCCCTGCTGCCTTGAGCTTTTGACGTAAGCCTTTAATATGGGTTCTGACTGCTTCCTCTCCTGGTGGATCTTCCCCCGCCCAAAGATTATTGATAATCGCTCCTGGACTGAATACTTGTTGTGGATGACGCATAAACAGTTCGAGTATGCCGTATTCTTTGGGAGTGAGGGGCAGCAGCCGATATTGGTGATGGACTTCATGGATTTTAGGATCGAGACTCAAATTCCGCCACTTTAATACGGGGGAGGCTACATTAATTTCTCGTCTCAGCAAAGCGCGAATTCTCGCGGTAAGTTCGTCAAAATTGAAGGGTTTGACTACATAATCATCTGCACCCGAATCCAATCCCACTACTTTATCATTGTGGCGATCGCGGGCGGTCAACAGCATAATCGGCATGGTGTAGCCTTCTGCTCTAATTTGCTGGCATAGAGTAACTCCATCAATATCAGGCAACATCCAGTCAAGAACTACCAAATCGAATTCAAATAGCAAAATAAACTCCCAGCCCATTTCACCAGTGTTGGCAATGTCTACAGCGTATTGCTCTCCAATTAATGTACTTGCCAAAACTTCCATTAACTGTTCGTCGTCATCTATAAGTAAAATTCTCATTAGTTGACCAGTTACTTCTTATCAATATAGTTTAGATATCTTGTATATTATTCTAAAGGCTAAGAGCTAAGAGCTACGTATTAGTTCATTTGAAGGTCGCGTCTTGGTCAGCATTCCCTTGCCCCCATTTAATGTCATTATTCTCGAACAATGGGTAAACTTATGTAAAAATTCTGACAGACATCTTTTGAAGCTATATGCAAATATGCACACAAGTATTCAAAATGTCCAAATGATGGAGTAATAAAAAGATGAATTATCGTAAACTTTTTTCGATAATAGGGTTGCCTTACAAGTCAGCTAATAGAACCCAACCAGAATTGCCCTGGTGGGTCAAGATCGTAACTGTTAAACCAGAATGTATTTATTATTTTGGACCATTCGATAGTCAGTTAGAAGCAATAGAATCTCAGTCTGGTTATCTAGAAGATTTAACAGCAGAAAAAGCCAAAGGAATTAGTATTGAGATCAAACAAGCTCGTCCAAAACTATTAACCATTTCCGACTAAAAACTCACAAATCTAATAGAGTTTAGAAATAAAATTATAAATTTTTACGCGAGTAGAAAAGTCATTTTTTGAGGGTCGAAGATATGTTTAAAACTTCGTTGGGGTGAGATCGTACCGAACTCTTGCCCTTCCCGCAATACTTTTGAAGGCAGTTTCTGATTTACTTGCGGGGCTGCTTTTTGATTAATAGAGGCTGAGGCTGGCAAGCTAAAATAATCAATTATCTTAGGAGTAGAGAATAAGCAAAAACTTATTAAAAGTAAGACCAGGAATTTCTTGAAATGGAACCTCATTGTTACTTACCTCCTATGAAAGATTATGTTGAAACTGACTTTCTATTTTAGTTTCCGCCCTAGCAATCAAAGCTTCTGCCATAGCGATCGCTTTCTCAATTAATTCTTCCTGTTGTTCTCTGCTTAATTGACCACTTTCCGTAGGAGAAACCTGATAAATGTGTGGATTTGCCAGCA
>CAJICN010000029.1_pt1 | contig 11096 bp, 11 predicted proteins | sample 9199651 | NCBI WGS metagenome assembly CAJICN01 (sample SAMEA7708343, study PRJEB35096) | sediment metagenome | biome: marine neritic benthic zone biome [ENVO:01000025]; feature: sediment [ENVO:00002007]; material: shallow marine sediment [ENVO:03000034] sea grass bed [ENVO_01000059] ...
CTGGCTGCCTGACACATCTATGTCAAACCCATATTTTTCGTGAAAATTTAATTTTGTTAATACAGTAAATCAATGCTTTCAAGCGATCGCTTTATTAGAAAATACCTTTTTAGCAGAAAAAACAAATTCTATACGGCGTAAGGTTTTGAGGCACTTGTGTCAGGCAGCCAGGGCGTTCGCTTTTATATTTTTTATTTTTTATGCTTGTAGTTTAAAAATTATTTCTTCGGGATCGATCATATAAGGAAAATTACGAATAATTTTAGAACAAGAGTTAATAAAATCAATCATCCATTTTTGGGAAAGATGTCGTTGTGAATTATTAATCGTTTTTCCTGACAAACCAGCAAATGTTATCTGACCCGAGGGCTGAACTGTTAATTGGTTTAACCAATTGGATTCAGGACGAGAAGATTGCCAATTTTTTGCAGTTATTACTGGTCCAAAATAGCGACTTCCATAATGAGTCAGGTAATTAAATTTTTTGAGTAAATCTTCTATAGAAATCTTTGCTTCTAAATGCATTCCACAACTGATAGGGTCAAAATTAGAAGTAAAGTGAGTTTTATGACTAAAGTATGCGCCATTTAGAATTGCATCTTGCAGTTCCGTCCCTTGGAGATAAGCATCGCTTAGATCTGCTCCTTCCAAGATGGCTCCTCTCAAAATAGCTGCATCTAGACTAGTTTTGCGCAAATCGACATCACTTAGATTAGCATCGATTAAAGAAGCACAAGCAATTCTTGCTCCATATAAAAAAGCACCCTCTAATTTAGCTCGATTTAGTTTAATAAAGTTGATTTTAGCCTTCTCAAGATTAGCTCCATAGAGAATAGCACAACTTAAATCTGAATTACTTAAATCTGCTTCTTTAAGATTGATATATCTCAAATCCGCATGTTTTAAGCTAACTCCTCTGAGAGAAATTTTTTCAAAATTTCTTTGTCCTGATGCATATCTCTGTTTCAATTCATTTACTGTTAACGTGTTTTTACTGGAGTTAACCATTGGTTGTCGAATCATAATTCCACCTACTATATAGATGCATTGTCAAAAAAAATTAAATTAATACTTATATTATGCTTTTGCATTATTAATTTAGATTAATATCTAAACTGCTAACGGTATAGAGACGGTAAATTTAGAACCTTGTCCTAAAATACTCTCGAAACTGATTTTTCCTGCATGCAAATCCACACATCTTTTAACTACTGTTAATCCAATTCCTGAACCTTGAATTTCGTTGGTGTTTGTACCTTGATAAAAAGAATCAAACACACGAGCTTGATCTGCTACAGGAATTCCTATTCCTTGGTCTTGAATAATAAAAATTACTACGTTAGCGTTAACTATTACTGTCAAGTCAACTTTACCTTTAGTTCCTTGAGAATACTTTACGGCATTGTCAAGTAAATTAATTAAAATCGGCAGTATTAGTCTTTCATCTAAGTACACATTACTGCTGTTACCTTTGAAATTAAAGCTAATAGAAACGCCACTCTTAAATCTTTGCTCAATTTCTTTGATAACTTCTAGGCATAATTCTTGTAAATTGAGTGAAGTCAGCTCTAGATCTGATATTGCAGTTTTAGCTGAAGCGATTCTCGCAGTCCCTTGAAAATATCTTAGTCTTGATATATGTCTTGCGTTTAATTTCTGAGCATTAATTGTAGTTAGAGAAGAGATTGTTGATGAACTCATGACTTAACCTAATCTATCGCTTTATCTTTCTAGATTAAAGAAGCTAGGTGAAAAAATAAGGTAGATAATCGGGAAGAAATCGGGAAGATTTCAATATTAATAATTTCAATCAAATTATTGATAATTAAGCTCGATTATTGACAATCAATTTTTGAGGTTAGATCGCCTTAAAAAGTGTGCCGTAAAGTCATACTTGGCAAATATCTTACTAAGCTTTGTCAGTCAATCAGATTTGAGACGATAGCCTAAACCTCGAATTGTTTCAATCAAATCATCGGGTGCACCGATTATTCTCAGTTTTTGTCGCAAAAATTTAATATGAGCTTTAACTGCTTCTTCACTAGGTGGTTCGTCCGTTGCCCAAAGATGACTAATAATCGCTGGACGGCTTAATACTCGTTTGCCGCTACGAAGAAACAACTCAAGTAGAGAAAACTCTTTCGGGGTAAGTTCTAGCTCTTTACCCTTGTAGGTAACTTCATGACTGCTAAGTTCTAAAATTAAATCTCCCCACACTAAGTTAGTCTCAGCAGAGACGCTCCCACGTCTCATTAAAGCTCTAATTCTTGCCATCAATTCTAGTAGATCAACTGGTTTGACTACATAATCATCAGCACCAGCATCTAAACCAATCACCTTATCAGTATTGGCATCGCGAGCCGTCATCATCAAAATTGGCACTGTATATCCATGAGAACGCAAACGTTGACATAGTTCAAGACCGTTTAGCTTGGGTAAATTGACATCCAGCAAGATTGTACAATAATCTTCTCTACTCGCTTGTTCCCAACCCATTTCCCCATCGTGAACTATCTCGACAGCATAACCATAATCACTTAAGGCTTCTGCTAAGACTTCAGCTAAACCAGTATCGTCTTCAACTAATAAAAGTCTCATTTAAATAAATTTTTGTTGGGGTAAATATTAGGGAATATAGATAAATAGCAGAATTATCGCCAATTTTAAGCATAATTGATTGAACACCATGAAGTCAGTGATCTTTGTCAATTGCAAGTAATAGGGATTGAAACAATAAAGGTTGTTCCTTTTTCTGGGTAGCTGTCCCAGGTGATTTTTCCTCCTTGCAAATCAACACATCTTTTGACGATCGCCAATCCTAATCCCGTGCCATTGATTCTGCCAACGTTCTCACCCCGATGAAATGCATCAAATACATGAGCTTGGTCTGCTACAGGAATACCAATTCCTTGGTCTTTAATAGTGAATACTACCGATTTAGGTTGCAAATTGACTTCAAACTTAACTTCCTCTCCTTGAGGAGAATATTTAACTGCGTTGGAGAGAAGATTAATTAAAATCGAATGCAATAAGTTTTCATCTAAATAAACTTCATCATGGCGATTTCCTTGGTAAACCAAGGAAATCGCGCAATTTTCTGTTCTTTCGGTTTGAACTTCTTCTAAAATCTGTTGACAAAATTGCCCTAAATTGAGTGTTTTTGGTTTAAGCTCTAATTTTTCTGCCTCCGCTCTAGAAAGGGTCAATACATCTGTGAGCATCTGGGTGATTTTTTGGGTAGAATTCTTAATGCGGTGAAGATTACGCATTTTTTTTGTGTCCAGCCATTCTGGTTCGGAATTTTCTAACACTTGAGTAGCAAAGGTAATAATACTTAGGGGAGTGCGAAATTCATGGGAAGCCATAGAAAAGAAGCGTAGTTTTAGTTCGCTCATTTTTTTTTCTCTCTCTAAAGCCCGTTGGATTTCCTCAATTTTTAGCCGTTCGGTAATATCGGTAATAGTGCCAATATATCCTGTTACCTTGCCATCGGTTGTAGTTTCGGAAATCGCCTGACCGTAGACCCAGGTAATCTTGCCATCATGACGAATAAACCGATATTCGGCATGAAAAGGAGTATTGTTTTGGGCTGCTTGAGACCACTCAGTAAAAACGCGATCGCGGTCTTCAGGGTGCAAGGCTTTTACCCAACCCTGTCCAGAGGCTTCTTTGATAGTCATTCCCGCAACCTCAGACCAACATTGATTGATGTAGATGCAGTTTCTTTCAGCATCGGTTAGAAAAATACCTACTGGTACTGTTTCGGTAAGAGTAGCCCAGCGTTGCTCGCTCTTATATAAAGATGTTTCCACTTGTTTTTGTTCGATCGCTGTCGAGAGAATATTGGCAACTGCCTGTAAAAAATTAATATCGTCAGGGTGAAAAGTTCGTAGTTGGGTACTATGAACCCCTAAAACCCCAAAAGGTCGATCTTTGACATGAATGATTACGCTCATGCCACTTACAATCTGGTGTTCGTGTAATAAGGGCGGACCGTTAAACCGAGTTTCGGTGCGGAGGTTGTGGACGATGACAGGCTCGGAACTGAGGAGAGTGTAACCTTCCTGAGAATTGATGTCCCCACTGACTGTGGCTCGACCAACTAACCCTGCTTGCCAACCTACACCCGCCCTTAACAGTAGTTCATTTTTTTCAGGCAAAAGTTCTAGAATTTTACAGCACTCTAAATCCAGAGTGCAAGCTAATGCCATGACGATTTGCTTCATCAGTGAGTCTAAGTCAGGTGCAGTAAGGGCATATTGTCCTAATTGAGCGACTACAGCCTGTTGAGTAGCCTGTTGGCGCAGAGTTTCTTCGTTTTGTTGACGCTGTATCTCGGTTTGATAAGCCGCAATAAATTTGCCGATGCTTTGAGCCATTAATTCAATCGCTTCCAATTCTTGACTCTCAAAATTGTTAGCTCTGGGTTGGATTGAAGAAAAATTGAGAGTGCCATAAACCTTACCATCAACAAAGATAGGAGTGCCAATATAAGACTCTAACTGGAGATTTTGATAGACTGGGTGAGTCTGCATTGATTCGATATCCCTCACACGAGCATAAGTAATAGTGCTTTTTTCTTTGATAACAGCAGCACAGTAAGTATCTTTGACGCTAAAATCTAAGCCAATTTCTAAAAATTCAAATGGCGATCGCACAGCTTGGATTTTATAAGATTGTCCTGCAATCTGACTGATAATCCCCGTTGACATGCCAAATATCGAACATCCTGTGGCAAGGCAGTCGTTAAATAAATCATCAAAGTTGGCATAATTGGTCGTATTAATGCGATGTAGATGTTTGAGGTTAGTGCTGAAATTATCAAGTTCTTTAACTAAATAGCTTTGTCCTAAAGCCATCGCAATCTGATCGGCGATTTGTTTTAAGAGGTCAATTTCCCAACTAGACCAATTTCGAGGGTGGGAACATTGATGAATCACGATCATTCCCCATAATCTCTCCTGTAACAGCAAAGGAATGACCAACCTAGATTTGACTTGAGCCTGACGAAGAAACTCAATTAAACATTGATGATCCTCAAGCTTGTCAACATTGGAGATGCTATAAAGCCGACCCTGTGGATATTGGACCAAGTATTCTTCGTCTAGACAGTCGTCCAAAAAAACTTGGTCAATGACAGAATCCCATCCTGGTTTGATAGTTTCTTGAATTACGCATAAGGTTCTTGGTGCTTCTAAACGCAAAATCAAAACTCGGTCCGCATCGAGTAGCTTTTGTAACTCAGTAACGGTAGTTTTTAAAATATCTTCTAACTGCAAAGATTGGCGAATTTTGAGAGAAATATCGGCAAATAACTGCGATCGCAATGTTTGAGCCTGCAACTGCTCTTCTGCCAGTTTGCGCTCAGTGATCTCGCGCTGTATTGATACCCAGTGAGTATAACAACCTCCCTCATCAGCTACTGGAGTAATGTTAATCTCTACCCAAAACTCCGAACCATCTTTACGATAGTTAATTAACTCAACCCGAAGCGACTGCCAGTTTTCCAAAGCATAGCGAACTTTATCGAGTTCGGAACGTTGGGTTTTTTCCCCTTGAAGAATACGTGGCGTTTTAAGCCACAATTCCTCAAGGGTATAACCTGTCATCTTAGTAAAAGCTTCGTTAACATAAACAATTCGTGGTCCTGGCTCGTTGATTGGTTCGGCTTCGGCAATTAAAATTACATCATTGGCATTAACTACAACTGATTCGAGCAATCGTAATCTTTCTTCTTGTTGCTTTTTTTCGGTAATATCGCGAGCAATACCATAGAGTAATTGCTCCTTAGGAAATACATTGACATTCCAACTCAACCAGCGATAAGAACCGTCTTTACCGCAATAACGATTTTGAAACTCTATAGTTTGAGATCCCGTTTCTAGTTTCTTGGCTTCGGCAATGGTAGCAGCACGATCTTCAGGATGAACAAATTCTAGATAAGGCTTTGCCTGTAGTTCGGCTTCAGTATAGCCAAGGGTTTTTGACCAAGCAGGATTAAGACATTTAAAATATCCATCAAAACCAGCAATACAAAACAGATCGATTGAAAGTAGGAAAAACCGCTGTAGCTCTCTTTCAAAAATCTCACTATCCCTCAGAGATTTCCACTGTATCGAGGTATCTAATGCTGCTGAGAAATTTGTTTCTATATTATTGCTAACAACATTATTATTAACAATATTTTTAGTTGGACAATTTGGCTTCAGAGAAGATTGATGTTCGTGCATTTTAAACCTGGAAACACTTTTCAACGGCAAAATAAAAAAGTTTTTATTTCCATAATTACTGATGGATTTTTATATAGCTGTGATCGCGATCATTCCCTAGATTCCAGAAAAGTTGAAGGTAGAAACAAAACTTTACATTGTAAGTTATAATATCCTTACTTCTTTTGAAGAACCTTTTTAAAATCCTAATATTTCTTATTACCAAATAATTAATTTGAGTAAATTTCGTTCAATCGTTTTGCATAATTTCTCCTATTTACTGTATAGCTCAAAATGTATTAATCTAGAATTATGAAAGTGCAATCATGGAAAATCTTATATCTGTTTTGAACAAAAGTACGGTTATTGAATTTTGTAAGCAATATTCGTCAGGAAAAAGACAGTTTCCTAAGGCGCAACTGCAAAGAGCAGATCTTGAAGAAAAATCTTTGAGCCAAGTTTGCCTGAAAGAAGCAGATCTTAGTTATTCAAACCTCAAGAATGCAGATTTGAGTGACGCTGATTTAAGAGAATCCTCTCTAATTAGAGCAGAACTTAGTGGAGCAAATCTAAGTCGAGCAAACCTTGCTGGTGCCGATCTAAGTCGAGCAAACCTTGCTATAGCCGAACTAAAAGAAGCGAATCTGACTGGAGCTTGCCTAAATAAAGCCTGCTTAATCTCAGCCAAGTTAATTCAAGTTGATCTCAGTTACGCCAACTTAACAGGGACTTACTTAATGGGAGTGGATCTAAGTAAGACAAATCTCAAAGGATCTTTTTATAATGATGAGACTAACTTTCCTTCTAATTTTGATCCTGTGAGTGCAGGAATGCTACAAGAATGCACAGTCGAGAAAATTATCGCTCAGTTTAATCACCTTTGTGAATACAGTAATCGATATCTAGGTAGCACAATAACTGCTAAATATTTCCATTCTTCTCGACCAAATTTTGACTGGTTAAAAAAGTTTGAAATTGATGAATTTGATCAGATAGTTTTTCAAGGTAGGTTAAAAGATTCTATTAGTTCTCTACAGTTACAATGGGTTCAAAAATGGATTTATTATTTTATTGAATCTTGCTCCCAAATTATCAAGGATTTCTCTAAACTAGTTTGACTTTTAAAAATATTATTTCCGTTAAAACACTGTGATTGGTCTAGGTCTCTATATTCAAAATACACATAAATACAGAGGTAGTAATATATTTTTTATTCTAAATTCAAAGTGAATAGATAAGTTCAAAGGATTTGATATAGCAAGCCTAAATCGTTCGTAGACATAAACCTATTAATGTTATTTCAGTTTCTATTTATCTGACTTTTATCGGATTTTTTATTTCGACAAAGCGATCGCCAGCCTCCCCAATTGCCCAAACCTTATTCTATCGTTATCTAATGAAAGTAGATAACGATTATTGAGAATTAGCCTTGTTGTGAAACCTCGGTCTGAACAGGCTTTCAGGGATGCCGTTAAAAGTCAGATTTTTAAGAAAGGTTTGATTTTCTTGATTATTATTTGAGAGTATACAAATGAGTTTAGCCACATCAGTACCAGAACACAAGCAAAAGAATTTAAATAAAAAAAATGAGCATTTTTTAAAAAATAAATATCCCAAAAAACACCCTCATTACAGCCTAGAAGATTTTCTCTGTTTTCAAAGCGAAAAAGGAACAATTCTTGATTGGAATGAATCCCGCAACATTCTAGTAACAGAAGATTTTATTATTGGCTTAATCGAAGGCTTAGAACAAGAGGTAGGTGCTGCTTCCTCAGTCATTATGTACAACATTGGTAAAGAATGGGGGAAAAGGGACGCTGAGTTTTTCCGTCACTGGTTTGAAAATGAATACGAGTACGAAAATGGCATCAATCAACTCGTTCTTCCCCATGTGCTAGAGGCTTGGTGGTGGCCTTTTACCAGCCAAGGTTGGGGTAACTGGGATGTGGATCTCAGTGACCAAAAAAATGGATTTATGTTTATCAATATTTTTGATTCTGCTGTAGCCCGGACTCTAGGCGATGTAGGGAAGCCAGTCTGTCATATCTATGCAGGTCTGTTTGCTGGTTTCTTTAGTAACTTGATACAGAAGGAGTTAGACTGTATCGAAATTCATTGCTACGCCATGGGAGAGACTTATTGCAAGTTTCTCTTGGGTAAGAAAGACACTATCGATGCAGCTACCTTTTGGCAAAACGAAGGTGCTAGTGCTAAAGACATTGAAACACAACTACATAATGGAGAATATCTTAAATGAGCGATTCATTCTCATGGCAGCGTTCTTCAGTACAGAAATTTTTTAGTCAAAGTAATTGGGAAGGTTGCCAGCAAACAAAAGATGTTGATGAGATATTTCAGGAAATATCCTGGCTATGCCTGAAAATAGAAGACTTTTTCCGTCAGAGTAACTGGCAAGGCGAACTGTTAGCAAAAGTTAGACGTTCTTCATTGGATTTTTCTTTAACCTTACCAACTAGTGACTTTTTTCAATGCTTTGTCTGGGAAGGTAATCCTGAAATCGCTGCCCTACCTGAATTGAAATCTATCCCAGATTCTGATTCATTATCCGATAACGACTTAACATTAGACGATTTATCTAACCTGTTTTAGAGTAATACCATGCAATCTGATATTAAAGCTATTCTGTATAAGGCAGAAGAACATTATCTACAGAAACCCGAAATACTAGATTTCCAAAATTCTATTACTTCCTTAGCTGAACGATTGGAAACCTATGAATGTTTGCGCGACCAGGAAATTATAATCTTTCAGCCTATTGCTGAAGAGATTGTCAGAGCTTATCCAGAGGAAAATCCTCAGCTTTTAGAGAAAGCTTTAAAACATTGGCTAGCTATCATGCGATACAGTGCGATGGCAATGCTACTAAACAATCCAGAATATCTCGAACGCCAAATTCTTGACTGGCTAACAGAGATGCTACAAGCTCATCAAATGCAAGCGCTGGAAAATACCATCTATGATTTATTGCTCTCGCGCTTGGAAAAAATATTGTCCCAAAAGCAGTTACTTTTAATTCATCCTTTTTTAGAGCAAGCCCAGACAACTCTTTTGGGTGAACAAGATCTGAGTACAGAACAAATTCCCATGACAGTAGGAGGATAGGGATGATTGAAGTTGCCGAGTTAATCAAAGACGGTTATTTACGCGGAAATTACTTTGCGCCAGATGCTTATGTGCAAGGAGATTATGAATTTGGTTTAATTGAAAATCGTCAGGGCTCTCGTCTGATAGCTTTGCCAGAGGTTTTGCTGCAAGCGATTTATGCCAGCTTAGAAGATGAGGTTGGTCCTGCTGCGGGATTAGTACTTTTCAATTGTGGTCGCTGGTGGGGGAAAAACTTCTATCGGCGGTTTAGCGAAGAATTGAGTAGTTACTATGGTAAACCTCTAGCTCAGATGGAAATGGTGGAGTTACTACAATGCTTGAAGCAATGCTGGAAAACCCACGGTTGGGGCACTATGGATCTAGACATGGATTATTATCAGCAGGGATTTTTGGTTGTTAAAGTTTGGAATTCTGCCTTTGCTGAGACAATCCCTTCTGGTGAACTACCTAAATGTTTCCTGGAAGCTGGTATCTTTAGTATATTTTTTAGTCAAATAACTGGGCGTAACCTTCACTGTGTTCAAACTTCCTGTGAGTCTATGGGAGCAGAGTGCAACTATTTCGTTGTGGGTTTGTTTGAAAGGCTGAAACCAGTAGAAGCTTGGCTAAAAGAAGATCAGGAGCATAGCACAATTATGAATCGTCTTGCAGTTAGCCAAAATAATAGCAGTGCCGAATAGTCAATATAAATTAATACAGTATGAAACAAGTTAAGGAGGAGTAATAATCTTGGCTAAAACAGTTAAGCTCGATCCCATAAACACAGAAACATCCATCAAAACAAACGATAATCTCTTATCCGGGCTCTTAAGTAATGAGCTAAATGTATTGAGAGAGTGTGGAGGGAGGGGTATGTGCTCGACTTGGCATATGGGCGTCAAAGAAGGCATGGAGAGTCTTTCTCCCCTTAATCGTCGGGAGCAGAGAACTCTAGGAACAATAACTAGCTGTAATCTGAATTCTCGCCTTGCCTGTCAAGCTCGGGTGATAGGAGAGGGAGTAGTGGTTGAGCTTCCTTCCGGGATGTATGTCAGTGACATTGACGATATTGAAGCTTTAATTGGCCGTCGAGCAGAGCAAGATATTCTCCATCCTCTTGATGGCAAGGTTTTGGTTGAGCAAGGCAAGTTGATCACTCGTTCGATGATTAACCAACTCAAAGATACCCAGGTAAAAGTTAACGAATATCTTGCTACCACCAAAGAAGTCTAAATAACCAAACAAATTTACAAGTCATAGTTAGGAAAACTGCCAATGTTAAAACAACTATATCATTTGAATGTAGAAGCTGATGGTCGCTATGCTACTGACCAGGAATTACAATTTCTCAAAAATTTCCTCCAGTCTGTGGAACAGCGTATTAGTGCTTATGAAAAAATTCGTAATGCTGAAGAAGAAATTATGGATCGGACAAAAGCTCAAATTGATGCTAGAAGTCCTAATTTATTTAATAGAGATTCTCAAGATCTTAGCTCAATCTGGCGAAGGGATGTGGGTATTATCTTACGTTGCTCCGCAGCAGCAATGTTGATTAACGATTTAGATCGTTTACGTGAGGGTCTCCTACTCTGGCATCGGACAATTGTAAATGCTAATAAGACGCTGCCTATTTCTCAAATAACTTACGATGTGATACCAGAAATTATTCAGCAGCATCTTACTGCTGAAGAAGCAGAACTAATGATGCCAGTTGTGCAACTTGACCAAAGCGTACTTAGCTACTAATTTTACCTACCTCATAAGATATTGCCCCATGAATAA
>CAJICN010000689.1_pt1 | contig 10802 bp, 9 predicted proteins | sample 9199651 | NCBI WGS metagenome assembly CAJICN01 (sample SAMEA7708343, study PRJEB35096) | sediment metagenome | biome: marine neritic benthic zone biome [ENVO:01000025]; feature: sediment [ENVO:00002007]; material: shallow marine sediment [ENVO:03000034] sea grass bed [ENVO_01000059] ...
ATACTTTTGCTCCTTTAGCTGCTAATTGAGTAGCTGTTACTAAACCACCAATACCAGAACCAATTACTACCACATCATAAGCTGCCATAGAAGAGGGTGTTGTCATCGAGTTCATAAAAGAATTAAAAAATGAGCTTAAAAAAAATCAATCAATATTTAGATATATACTTTAGCGTTGATCCTCGGTTTTAAATTAAATAAATTAAAATTATATGTTTTATATCGTTATGGGAGTCTCTGGGACAGGAAAATCAACTATCGGCAAGCTTTTGAGCGATCGCACTGGCTGGACTTTTTATGATGCAGATGATTTTCACCCCTTGGCAAATATCGAGAAGATGAATCGTGGTATCCCTTTAACAGATAGCGATCGCTTGCCTTGGTTAGAAGAATTGAATCAATTGATTACCAATACCTTAAACAGTAATCATCACGGTATTTTAGCCTGTTCAGCACTCAAATCTCAGTATCGTCAGATTCTCCGCAACAATCTCTCTGATGTTGTCTTTATCTATCTCCGTGGTAGCTATGACTGTATTCACAGTAGGATTCAGCAGCGTACAGGACACTTTATGAATTCCAATCTACTTCAAAGTCAGTTCGATACTCTAGAAGAACCCCAGGATGCTTTGATAATTGATGTTTCTCTTGCTCCAGAAGCTGTAGTCGAAGAAATATTAAGTCAGATTGATTACTGATTACTGATTAAATATTCTAGGTAGCCGATGCTTAAAGCCACATAGAATTTCCCAAGAAATAGTGTCAAGTTTATTTGCCCAATCGTCAGCAGTAATTTGTAAATCATTCTGTTGACCGATCAGAGTGACAACTTCTCCTGGCTTTAAATCGGTCATATTATTTACATTCAGCATTAGCTGATCCATGGTAATCGAGCCAATTTGAGAAACTAGCTGTCCCGCAATGATCGCCTGAAGCTGATTTGATAGATTGCGGGGAACACCATCAGCATAACCAATCCCCACTACTGCAATTTTCGTCTCCTGGGTGGCAATAAACTTACGACCATAACTTACTCCCTCCCCTGCGGGAATAGTTTTTACCTGAGTAATTTTAGCTTTGACTTGTAATACAGGCTTAAGACTGATGGTGTGCTGGAGATGAATTGCCGGATATAAACCATAAAGAGCCAGTCCAACTCGAACTAGATCGTAGTGGCAGGAGCGATCGCTCAGAGTAGCAGCGGAGTTTGCCAGATGTATTTGGGGTGGCACAATCCCTATCCCTTTTAATTGAGCCATAGCTTGTTTAAAGCGCTGATGCTGTAAATTCATCATCGTGCGATCGTCTTCATCCGCCGTCGAGAAATGAGAATAGATACTGGCAAGCTTGAGATTAGGTAAAGTATGCACCAGTTGGGCAAAAGAGACTGCATCCTGCCAGTTAGTTCCTAAACGGGACATTCCTGTATCTAACTTCAAGTGGACAAAAAGAGACTTGCCTACTGTGGCTAAAGCAGCATCAAAAGCTAATGCTTGCTCCCCATTACAGATTGTCGGCTCTAATTCCCAAGCTGCCACAGCTTTAATATCTTCTACAGCATTAATGGCACCCAGAATCAGAATCGGCGCTTTTATTCCTGCTTGACGTAGTTCTACCCCTTCTGCTAAGGTAGCGATCGCTAAACAATCCGCACCATTTGCCAAAGAAGTTTGAGCTACAGTAACCGCACCATGACCATAGGCATCAGCTTTGACGACTGCCATCAATTTTGTTTGAGGAGCAAGCCAGGCTTTAAGAGTGCGTACATTGTGAGCCAAGGCAGTTAAATCGATTTCTACCCAGGCGCGTTGACGGTTTACCAAGAGAGATAAAGCATCTTGATGCTGTTCTGAATTAGTTTGCCGTTGTTGCTGTTGCCAACTCTCCATAGCTGAATTTAACTTTTGCCCCAACTTAGCTAATATTATTCACAAATCTTAGTTGACAAATAGATAAAGTCAAGAATGCAATAGATTTATCTGCTCTTTGAGGGTAACTTGGTAAGTATCAAGCAATGATTACCAAGTTACATCTATTAGTTCCTCTGTGTTACCATGCCAATTAAATATTGTAAGTCTTTATTATGGGTAAGGTTTTAGTATTGAATGCCTCCTATGAACCCCTTAATATCACCAGTTGGCGTAGAGCAGTGGTATTACTTATTAAAGGTAAAGCAGAACAGCTTGAACATAGAGGGGAATTTATTTATAGTGGGTTTCCCCTGCCGACGGTAATTCGCTTGAGATATTATGTCAGGGTTCCCTATAAAGAAATTCCTTTAACCCGTCGCAATGTCCTAGAAAGGGACACCAATACCTGCCAGTATTGTCAAGTAAAAGGCGATCAGCTAACCATTGACCATGTTGTTCCGCGATCGCGTGGCGGTGGTGACACCTGGGAGAACCTCGTGGCAGCTTGTGTTAGATGTAACGTCAACAAAGGTAACAGAACGCCAAAAGAGGCGGAAATGACCCTACAAACGAAACCTCGTCGTCCTTATAGTAGTTTACATTTTGAACTGGTCAAGTATACCCGAGGAAACTCTAACCAAGAGTGGAAAAAATATGTAATTGGAATTTAATACTCGTGATCACTACAGAAAACAATTAGTTGATGATAAACTCAAGGCTCTAAATAGAAAAATCACTATACTTATTCCATTACTCGGTAATTTGATAATTACCCCTATAACATCTAGCGTATGACGTCAAACCTTAACACCTCTCTAGAACGCCGTCTTGCTAATAAAAAGGCTACTCCTAAGAAGCCGTTAGAAGCTGTTGAACATAAATTTGGCTCGGAAACCCGGAAAAACGCCGATTTGGCTAAGATAGTCCATCGACTAGGGGAAATTCTGGAACAGCATCGGGGATCAAAGCAAATTATTGTAATTCAAGATTTTCCCGATCCTGATGCTTTATCTAGTGCCTGGGCATATCAACTTATCGCTGCCAATTACGATATTAGTTGTGATATTGTCTACGGAGGTACACTCTCCCATCAAGAAAATATTGCCTTAGTCAGACTCACTGCCTTACCTGCCAAGCGATACGTCAGTACTGCCTTACAAAAGGAAGATTTGTCAGTCTATCAAGGTTGTGTCCTAGTTGATAGTCAGGGTACTAATAGCCAATTGTATTCAGTGGTCCAACAAGCGGGCATTCCTCTGATTGTGGCGATCGACCATCACAGTAAACAGGGTGAGTTGGACGCGGAATTTATCGATCTGCGCCCTCAAACCAGAGCAACAGCGACAATTTTGACTCAGTATATCCAGTCGGGAATGCTGGAGTTTGATTCGAGTAACGAAACTCATGTCAAATGTGCTACGGCTTTGATGCATGGCTTGCGTTCTGATACCAACCGCTTGATGCAGGCAAAAGAAGAAGACTTTATTGCCGCTGCTTACCTAAGTCGCTTTTACGATTCCCAGTTATTGAATGCAGTCTTGCAGTCTGCGCGATCGCGTCGAGTCATGAACGTAATTGAACAAGCCTTAAGAAACCGTAATATTAAAAAGAATTTCTCAATTTCTGGCGTTGGCTATCTGCGCTACGATGATCGCGATGCGATTCCCCAAGCAGCAGATTTTCTAGTAACAGAAGAAGATATTCACACCGCTGTCGTCTACGGGATTGTTCACAATGTAGACGACGATAACGAACTGGTCATTGGTTCACTACGGACAACTAAGCTAACCCTAGATCCTGATGAGTTTATCAAAGAAACTCTGGGTAAAGATGCTCAAGGAAGATTCTTTGGTGGTGGTCGTTATATGGCTGGTGGATTTGAGATCCCCGTCGGTTTTTTGAACGGCTTTAACGATAATTCAGAATACACTAAACTTAAATGGGAAGTATTCGACACCCAAATTAAGCAAAAGCTAATGCGGTTAGTAGAACCTGAAGATGATGTGATTGCTACTGATTAACTCAATATTCTGTACCAAATTGATTAGCCATTAAGATTGTAATTTGTTGTTCATCCATCATCGTAACCAGTTATGGAAGTGTATCTAATTCGTCATGGTATAGCTGCTGAGAGAGGAACTTATGTCAATGATGAGCAGCGTCCTTTGATTGATAAGGGTCGTGATAAAACTAGCAAGGTAGCAGAACGTTTGCTAGCTAATGGACTAGAGTTCGATGTGATTCTCAGCAGTCCTTTGGTCAGAGCTTATCAAACGGCAGAGATTTTAAAACAGGTGGGGTTATCGAAAACTATTCAAACTTTTGAGCCTCTCAAACCTGGTGGACAAATTGAACAATGGCTGAAGTGGTTACAAACATATAAGCTGGAAAATCCTAACGGAAAAATAGCTTTAGTCGGGCATCAGCCAAACTTAGGCAACTGGGCGGAAATGCTCATTTGTGGAGCTATTAAAAATCAGATGGTGGTGAAAAAAGCGGGTGTCATTGCGATCGAGATTCCTGATATTGGCATTCCCATTTCTCGCAGTACCCTATTTTTGCTAACTTCTCCTAAATGGTTAATATAGTCATTCCAATTAATTGACCCATGATCTGCCAGAGTTGACACAAGAAAGGGATTTATCGTCCAAAAAGCGATCGCACTTCCCCTAATTATGGCGATCGCTGTAAAATTTTAAGATACCTATTTAGCGAGTTCAGCTTCAATTGCTTGAATTAATTCAGGAGAAGTGGGAGTAACGCCACTACTAAAACGAGCGACAACCTCACCCTGCTTACTAATCAAAAATTTTTCAAAGTTCCAAGCCACATCACCTTGTGGCTCAACGGAATTGGTCAGGGTTTTATACAAGGGATGCTGTTCTGAGCCTTTAGCGTGAACTTTATCCATTAAATCAAAGGTAACGCCATAGTTAGTTTCACAAAACGTAGTAATCTCTTCGTTGGTTCCTGGCTCTTGTGCACCAAAATCATTACAGGGAAACCCTAGTACCTGCAAACCTTTATCTTTATAGTCTTGATTTAACTGCTCTAGTCCTTTGTATTGGGGAGTGTAACCACAGAAGGAAGCTACATTAACAATTAACAAGACCTTGCCTTGGTAGTCGGCAAGTTTTTCCTCTTTGCCCTTAATGTTTTTAACTGCGATATCGGATATATTGCTCATGATCTACTTAAGAATTGGATTGGTTAAAGATGCTAGATCGTACTGTACCATTCCCAGATACTCAGATAACTAAAGTTTAGAACAGCGAGTTCAGCCACGCATTTTTAATTACATCTTTAATTACATCCAGGGAGATGGGCCACGACCCTTATCGGAATGTTCTCGTTAATGAATTAATGTAAATTTTTATAAAATAAAAACATATCAACTTTACTCTATTTATCACCCTCTCAATCTGGGTAAATTGGAAAATTCCTATGGTTCGCAGATCGACTCGAATTCTAACCTTTGCAATCTTTAATTGCCTGTTGATCCTGACGCTAGCTATGGCTTGGGTATCACCTGCGATCGCGCAAAATCTTCCTGGTCTTAGCATGTCTGAGGATGAGATTACCTCCGAGTCTTACGTCCCAGTCTTCACTAGGGGGAACATCGATATTGCTCCGATATTTCTCGATGGCAAGATTATCGGAGCGGCCTCCTCATTCATTAAATTAGACACAGACAAGAACGATAAGGGATCTGGCTCCTATGGCGCGGCAACCCGTTCTCACTTAATTCACAGCAAGCTACAAAAAATCTTGAGAAGCATGAACCAATACTCCCAGGAGGTGCTTCTCACTCAAGGGATATCCCAAATAGCAGCGCAAGAAAAAGAACTGAAAAAGCAGCTAGTTGTTACTGTCTCTGAGGAAAATGAGACTGCATTTGTGTCAGTGACGTTTCCTCAAAAAGATGTGCCAGAAATCATTTACTCAGTCACCCAAGCAGACATTTCCCGACCTCGAATAAGGGACTCGCAACCATTAAAAATGGCAGAAACGGCAGGCAAGATTGCTGAAACTTCTCTGATGCAGGCCTGGAAAGAACGCCAGACTCCTCATCTGCAAGCTCAAGGTAAACATGGGCTGCTTATTCTGGTTTCCCTGATTGTTACTAGCCTGAGTTTACAGTGGATACAGAAAAAACTTGCAGTTGAAAACATCAAGCTCAACCAGATGTTATCCAACGCAGAAACCTTTCAACTGCAAGATAATTGGATTTCTGGTTTATCAAAAATCACTAAAAGATCGGGAGTAATTGAGCCACAACTTCAGAAATTTTCTCTGAAGTCTCGCTCTAGTCTCAATGCTTTCTACAGAACTGGATTATTTTGGACTCAATGGCTAATTTGGCTGCTCGGAATTGGCTACCTGACTAGCTTGTTTTACTTGACTCGTCCTTGGAGCAACTGGATAATAGGCGTAACAGTTCGTGGAGCTAGGGCAGGAACTGGGGTTGTTTGGAGCTTTCCTCCAACCGATTGGCTTTTGAGTTTTGGACAGGAGGCCAACCTGGGAACTCCAGTATTATTGTTACTTGTTTTACTGATAACTCGTTTAGCATTCAAAGGGGGAGATGTTCTGAGCGACTTTGTTGTTCAGCAGTGGAGTGAGCAAAAATCAATCCAACGCCATGCCTTACGGGCTCGCACCTTGTCTAGAGCCTCCAAAGGCTGGCTCAGAGCGATCATTTATCTGTTACTAGGAGTGTTAATCGTTCATCGTTTACATGAGTTAGGCAAGATTACCGAAGTGGTGACAATATTATTCGGTTTTATCTCTTTTGCTCTTTCTCTTGCTTCTCAAGACTTGCTCAAAGATATAATTTCTGGTGTGCTCATTTTATGGGAAGACCAGTATGCCGTAGGAGATGTGATCTTTATTGGTGAGAATGCTGGCCTGGTGGAGGAAATAACTTTGCGGGTTACCCAAATACGGAATCTTGATGGGGAGTTAATCACCATTCCTAATGGTTCAATTGGGGTAGTGCGCAATTTGTCGAGTGAATGGTCACAAGTGAATTATGCTATTGAAGTCAGCTATGATGCGGATGTAGATCATGTTTTGAAAGTCATCGAAGGGATCTCGCAACAACTCTATCGCGATCCCCAATGGCAAGAGATAATCTTAGAAGCACCAGAAATACTGGGCATTGATAATATTTCCCATTCAGGAATTTTGATTCGACTGGTCATTAAGACTCAGCCGTTACAACAATGGCCAGTTGGCCGGGAATTACGTCGCCGACTGAAGAAAGCCTTCGATGAGCAGGGCATTAAGATAGGTATTCCACAGCGAATAGAGATGCATATTACTGAGCCTCTGACAACAATGGGCACTGATTCCGTAGAATGGGAATCCAAAACCTGTGCCTAGCCTGAGTTAGACTACATATCGGATGGTTAACCCTAATTGTTGAGTTTGTGGTTGATTCTTCTTTTCCTATGCCAGAATTAAGAACTTGATATTCAATTTATTTAATATTTAGGGCAGCAATGAGAAGAGCAATTTTCACTTTTGGGTTAGGTTTAGCCATGACCACTGTTACCTCCTGGGGACAAATTGCCCAGGGTTTTCCTCTGCGACAAATATCACCCGAAAAGCTCCACCATGTTGGCTTAGATGATAAATTAAGCAACAATGAGCCAGATTTGATCAAAAAAACCATTGATCGGGGGGAAGCTAATCCGAGTTTTCCTGATGCTAAACCAAGCAAATCATTATCAGGTTGGAATGAGTCTCAGCGTCAGGCTTTGTTAAAGGCAGTTGAACATAGTCTTTATTATTTAAGTACACCCAAGGCGGTTGAAAGCTATCGTAGACAGGCTGATGCCGAATTTAATTTGGATCGGGTTAAGCGATCGCTCTTCAGATTTAAAGAGTTGTTATTGACTACAGATTCTCCCGCAGCATTAGAACAAGCGGTGAAAGCAGAATTTGTTTTTTATCAATCTGTAGGTAAAGATAAACAAGGTAAAGTCGAGTTTACGGGCTACTTTGAACCCACCTATACTGCTAGTCGAGTTCCTACTGCTAAATACCGCTACCCTCTGTATCATAAACCAGCCACCTTTAATCGTTGGTCGCGCCCTCATCCTACCCGCGCCCAGTTAGAAGGGAAAAACGGTTTAGGCAGTAATCAAAGTATTTTAAAAGGTCACGAATTAGTTTGGTTAAGCGATCGCCTGGAAGCCTTTTTAGTTCAGGTGCAGGGGTCAGCCAGACTGAAGATGACCGATGGGACTACTATGACCTTAGGCTATGATGGGACAACTAATCATCCCTATGTCAGTGTTGGTGGGGAATTAGTTAAAGATGGTGTGTTTGAAAAAGATGAATTAAGCTTGCCGAAGTTACTTGATTACTTTGCTGCTAATCCAAACCAGCTAAACCAGTATCTTCCTCGTAATAATCGCTTTATTTTCTTTCGTGAAACTGCTGGAAAGCCTCCCACTGGTAGTTTGAGTGTTCCTGTTACAGGCGATCGCTCTATTGCTACCGATAAATCCTTGATGCCTCCTGGTGCCTTAGCATTGATTTTTGCCCCAATTCCTGATGTCCAGGCGACAGGAGAAATTGATACTAAGGTTGTCAGCCGTTATGTTTTGGATCAGGATACAGGAAGTGCTATTAAGGGTGCAGGAAGAGTGGATATTTTCTTAGGTAGCGGCGAAGTTGCAGGGGAAAGAGCTGGACTAGTAAATGGTAGCGGTCATTTGTTTTACTTATTACTTAACGAGAATGAACTGAGTAAAAGCTAGCGATCGCATAATAATACTAACTCTGACTAATTAAATTGATCTAAAATAATTTCTGTCAGCGATCGCGAGTTGAGTTTGCATGAAGAACAAAAACCTGATTTGGTTGACTATAGTAACGGTAGTATTAGGCATCAGCTTTTATTTTCAGAACAATAATAGTCTTACTAACATTTCGGCACAAGAGCAAATTCAGTCTTGTAGTTATGATGTTGTCAAAACTTATCCTCACGATCCCAATGCCTTTACTCAGGGTCTAATATATGACCAGGGAGAACTATATGAAAGTACTGGATTGCGGGGAAAATCCTCCTTAAGACGAGTCGAATTGTCAACGGGCAAAGTTTTGCAAATTAATCTTTTAGACGATCGCTATTTTGCTGAAGGAATGACTTTGTGGCAAGATCGTCTAATTCAACTTACCTGGGTATCAAAAACAGGTTTAGTATACGACAAAACAACCTTTAATCAGTTAAACACCTTCACTTATCCGACAGAGGGATGGGGATTAACTCATGATGGTCAAGAATTAATTATGAGCGATGGCTCAGATATTTTGTATTTTCTTGATCCTCATACCTTTGAAGAAACTAGACGTATCCAGGTAAGCGATCGCCGAAAGTCAATCGATAAATTAAATGAGTTGGAATATGTCAAAGGGGAAATTTTAGCTAATATTTGGATGAGCGATCGCATTGCCCGTATTTCTCCTCAGACTGGTGAGGTTATCGGTTGGATTGATCTGACAGGAATTATCGATCCTGTTCCTACTCCGAGGAGAGATGCGGTATTAAATGGTATTGCTTACGATGCAGAAGACGATAGGCTATTAGTAACTGGTAAGTTATGGTCAAAACTGTTTGAGATCGACATAGTTTGTGAATAACTTAATTTATTTATTTAATTTTAAAAAGTATTTAGAATATGAATCAAAAATCAACTCCTCCCATCGCAGCCAAGCAGCCTCAAGAGTTAGAAACTCATGGAGACGAGAGAATTGATAATTACTATTGGTTACGCCAGGAGGATAGTCCAGCAGTTATTGATTATTTGAAGGGGGAAAATAGCTACACTGAAGATCAGATGCAGCATACTAAAGAGTTGCAGCAGTCTTTGTATGATGAAATGCTGTCACGGATCAACGAAACCGATCTTTCTGTCCCCTATCGTTTACAGGACTATTATTATTACTCTCGTACTGAAGAAAGTAAAGCATATCCGATCCTGTGTCGTAAATATCAAAGTTTAGATGCAGCAGAAGAAATATTACTAGATCAAAATGAATTAGCAGCAGGAAAAGAGTTTTTTAGTTTGGGAGTGACATCGGTTAGCCCAAATCAGCAAATTTTGGCTTATTCTATTGATATCACTGGTGCAGAACAATATACGCTGTATTTTCTCGATTTAGCTACTAGGGAACCCTATTCAGAGACGATTGCCGATACTTATTATTCTTTTGCCTGGGGTAATGATAATCAGACGGCTTTTTATACTAAGCTCGATGATGCTAATCGTCCCTATCAACTATGGCGGCATACTTTAGGTAGCAATCCTAGTGATGATGTGTTGGTATATCAAGAAGATAATGAATCCTACTTCTTAGGTGTCGGTAAGACTCGTTCCCGTACTTATATTCTGCTCAATTTAAGCAGCATGGTTACCTCCGAAATGCATTATCTGGATGCAGACAATCCTCAGGGAGAGTTTAAACTATTTCAACCCCGTCAAAAGGGGATTGAGTATGGTATTGATCATCATAGCGATCGCTTTTATATTGTGACCAATGAAGAGAAGCATGCGCTGCTCTATAATATCGTTACCAGCCAGAATCTGGAGAGGGTTATCGTATTTTGCAACCGCAAAGATGAAACGCGCCGACTGGCCGAACTTCTATCCCGGTATAAAATTAATTGTGCCATCCTATCCGGTGATGTTCGTCAGCACAAGCGGGTTAGTACTCTGGAGAATTTCAAGGCTGGAAAGATCCGCGTCCTGGTTGCCACTGATGTGGCCGGCCGGGGGCTGCATATCGAAGGCATGGATCATGTGATAAATTATACGTTACCGCGTGATCCTGAAGACTATGTGCATCGGATAGGTCGCACGGGCCGTGCCGGAGCCGCTG
>CAJICN010000045.1_pt1 | contig 10760 bp, 11 predicted proteins | sample 9199651 | NCBI WGS metagenome assembly CAJICN01 (sample SAMEA7708343, study PRJEB35096) | sediment metagenome | biome: marine neritic benthic zone biome [ENVO:01000025]; feature: sediment [ENVO:00002007]; material: shallow marine sediment [ENVO:03000034] sea grass bed [ENVO_01000059] ...
CCATTAGCCAGCACAATACCGATACGGAGAATAACTAAACGTACTCCAGATTCAGTTACTTTTTGCGCTTCTGCTTCCCAATTTTGACATACTTGAGCCAGAAAATCTTGACCCCCATCACTGCTTTCATCGAAGACTGTGGTTTCGCTGGTGCCATAATAACCCACCGCCGAGCCACTAACTAACACCTGGGGTTTCTTGTCTGCCATAGCGATCGCTTCAACCAATTTCCTGGTGCCAATTTGACGGCTTTGCATGATCGCCTCTTTTTGCTGAGGACTCCAACGTTCGGCGATCGGTTCTCCAGCCAAGTTAACTACAGCATCACAGCCAGAGACATTCTGCTGCCAATCTCCCGACTCTTGAGGAGTATATTGAACTATTTCTAAATTTGGGAAAGCTGAGGCGGGAAAAATTTTTTGAGCTTTACTAGAATTACGGGTAAAAATTAATATTTGATGCCCTTTTTGTGTGAGTTGAGCCACCAGACGACTGCCGACTAGTCCTGTTGCTCCTGTGATTGCGATTTTCATAAATTGTTTTTATTTTAATTATTGAGGTATGGTTAAGAGCTAATGCCTAGTTACTTAGGATACCGCTAGCCAATACAAAGGTATTGTGTTTTAGAGATGTCTGTTGACTGATATTAGCGTTTACTTAATGTCCCCGAATAAACCACGCCGCGTTTGGCATCTACCGTCAAAATTGCTCCTTCACGAATCACTTCCGTAGCATTCTTAAACCCCACAATTACAGGAATCCCTAAGCGCAAACCAATTACCGCAGCATGACTGGTAATATTGTCTTCTTCCGTAATTATTCCTGATGCCTGACGGATAATATCCACAAACTGGGCATTGGTTGAGGGAGTAACGAGAATCTCCCCTGGGTTGAAGTCGTTAATTTCCTTCGCATTATTGGCTACTCGCGCTCGACCACTAATCGCACCCTGCCCTATTCCTGAACCTTCTCCTAAGACAGCTTTAACCAGTTCAATTTTAATTAGATCGGTCGATCCTGCTACACCTTGAAGCGTCCCAGCGGTCATTACGACCAAATCTCCCGCAGATAGCAAATTTTTTTCTTGTGCTACATTAATTGCCGCTTGGAAAGTTTGAGTTGCTGAAGAAAGATCCAAAACTAGTAGCGGTTTTACCCCCCAAACTAGCTGTAATCTCCGAGATACATAAACATGAGGTGTAATCGCCAGAATCGGTGTTTTTGGTCTAAACTTAGAAACGTTGCGCGCCGTTGCACCAGTCTTGGTTAAGGTCATAATTGCAGCTGCATCTAGCTGAGAAGCAATTTGACCCACCGCAGCAGAAATGGCGTGGGTAATGGAGCGTTTAGTTCGTTTAAAGTTGTTAATTTGTTGTTCCTGTTCAATCCGACAGGCGATCGTTGCCATAGTTTCTACTGCCTCAACGGGATAGTTACCTACCGCAGTTTCATTAGATAGCATTACTGCATCTGTACCGTCTAAGATAGCGTTTGCCACATCGGATACTTCGGCGCGGGTTGGTCGAGGATTATTAACCATGCTGTCTAACATTTGGGTGGCAGTAATAATCGGAATGCCCAATCTATTGGCGGTAATAATTAGACGTTTCTGCAAAATTGGTACATCTTCGGCAGGTAACTCTACACCAAGATCTCCTCTGGCTACCATTACCCCATCGCAAAGGGAGAGAATCGCATCCATCTGTTCGATCGCTTCATGCTTTTCAATCTTGGCAATTACAGGAATGGATTTCCCCGCACTGGATATTAAGTCTTTAATTTCTAAAATATCCTGAGGATTACGCACAAAACTCAGGGCAATCCAGTCTACACCTTGATCTAAACCAAACATGAGATCTTCACGATCTTTTTGAGTCAAAGCTTTGACCGACAGGCAAATACCTGGAAAGTTAACCCCCTTATTACTAGAAAGATCACCTCCAACCACCACCTGACAGTGAAGATCTTGATTAGCCTTGTCTATTCTCTCAACCTTCATTTCCACTTTGCCATCATCTAGCAGAATGGTCGCATTTTCGGGTACCTCCTGGGACAGCTTACTATAGCTGATATAACCAATGTCCTGGTTACATTCAACTTGACGACTGGTTAGAATGTAAGAATCACCCTTGTTAAGATGAATCTTGCCTTCGGCGAACTTACCTAAGCGAATTTTGGGCCCCTGCAAATCTTGTAAAATCCCTACGGGCTGATCCAGCTCAAAAGCAGTTTGTCTAATTAAACGAATCGCCTTCTGATGGTCTTGTTGTTTACCATGAGAAAAATTGATCCTTAAGGTAGTTGCTCCAGCCTTAATCAATTGGCGTAAGATATCAGGTTGGAGTGTAGCTGGTCCTACTGTGGCAACAATCTTTGTCCGACGCGGATTATTTGGCGATGACATTGCTTTTCTGCTCTCGATTTACTGGATTGACTAAGTTAACTAGTTAACTGCATCTTAGCGACTCAAACCAAAAAATCATACAGGAATTATAGTCGCCAGCCTAGTTTACAACACAATAATTCCTCTAGGCATATTAAATTATATTTCTAGCGTTAATTAGTAGGGGGGAGAGAAAAATTTCGCGGTGTAGATAAATCAATTCCCAATCCTCGGTCATATATTTCAATGTCCCACTGTCCTGAGCGATTACCTTCAAAAGAGATAAAGCGCCCATTTCCACTGATGCTGGGATGACGAACTTCCCCAATAAAGTTTCTGGTTAGATTTTGACTTTTCGCCGTTAAGCGATCATACAAAAAGATGTCGGATTTCCCCAATTGTTCTGAACGATAAACAATGTAGCGTCCGTCAGCACTAAGGTCTGCCTGAGACTGCATACTACCTGGTTGATTCAACCCAGGAAGTGTCATCAAACGTCGACGCTGTAGGTCAAATAGGTATACGCTTCGTTTAGAGTTGCGATCGCTAGTATATATTAAGTAACGACCATCGTGGGAGAAATTTGCGTATTTCTCAGCAGAGGTGGAATTGAGGGTGGCAGCGATGGTTTGAGTTGGTGGAGTAATATATCTCGAATTCTGACAACTACCTAGAAATAACCCTATGGTCATCAGAATTAACTTAAGTGAAATACTCCGGGTGGGATATGTGCCCGCAGGTGACCCATTTCCGACCGCTAAACATGTCTTAGGAAACCACTTCATTGTGATTGATATTTGGACTGATACCTGGTAGAGAGCAACAGTTAACATTATCAAGGCATACTTTTCCCCACTGCAAAGACCAACGGACTAATTCCACACGGTTGATTGCACCTGTTTTTTTCAAAATATTGCTAATGTGATTGTCAACCGTCCTTTTGCTGATCTCTAATCTCTGGGCAATTTTATGATTACTTAAGCCAATTACTACTAGCTCAACAATTTCTAATTCCCGTGTCGACAATAATGCTTCATGACTAAGTTTCTCAGCTTCCATCAATAATCACCCAGTACATTTACTTATCTATATCTATACTATTCTAAAAGCTAGTGTTGATAATTGATTATCTGTGAAGTCATAAATGAATTATTCTTTAACAATTGCAATAAACTTTGTAAGTCATTGCTAAATATAATTGCAGATTCTCAACATTTTGTTACTGACTTAACTTCATACTTAATACTTGGATTTTTGTAGAATAATCTTTTCAACATCACATTCTACTCACAAGTTTCTGAAATAATATCTTTTAACTAAAAAAATAATTAACCTGGAGGCATTAAGTAATTTTTCTCAGTTTGCAATAAGCTGCTACGCATTTAAGTTGCATATTAATTTGGTATTAGTTAATGGCTAAAACTCTTGTTCCTTCTGTCTTCTGCCCTCTGCCTCCTGCCTTGCTGTTGTGCATTTTTAATGCACGACAGCTTACTCCCATCTTTGATTAGGCGAGACTGCACCTATGAAGTTGAAAGTTTTAATTCCCACCGTTGTATTAATAGAACGCCAAGTTACCAAAGTCATCGCCGAAGCAGAAAATGGTTATTTTTGTCTGTTACCTAACCATGTTGATTTTGTTGCAGCATTAGTCCCAGGAATACTCAGCTTTACTACGGAAACTGGGGACGAGATATTTGTGGCGGTGGATGAAGGAATTTTGGTTAAATGTAGTCAAGAAATTCTGGTGTCTACCCTGAATGCAGTTGCAGGCAATGATTTAGCAACTCTCAAACAAACCGTTGCCGAACAATTTCAAATTTTGGATGAAAAAGAAAAACTAACTCGTTCTGCTTTAGCACAGTTTGAAGTTAGTATGATGCGACGTTTTAAGGAGTTGGGACATGGCTAAACATAAGTCAGATTATAGTTCACGTTGGCGTAGTTGGCAAAAACAGATAGCCAGGAAAAGCGATCGCAAAATTAAAGCCCGCAACGAGCCTCAAAATATCTGGTTTGGGTTAGGAATGTTTGGCATGGTGGGATGGTCAGTCGCGATTCCTTCCCTGCTAGGAATTGCCTTAGGAGTGTGGATCGATACTCATATTGAGAGTAAATATTCTTGGACATTAATGTTATTAGTAATCGGCGTTGCTTTGGGCTGTTTTAATGCCTGGTATTGGATCAGCAAGGAGAGTCAAGGTGATTGAAGGGGAAAATTTGCTCTTATTTCTGGTTTTACTGGTGGGAATAACTATTATTGCCAGTATTTTAATTAAAGCTGGTTTAGAAAGAATTGGCGCTCCCCCTTTAGTGGGCTATTTGCTCTTGGGTGTCACTGCAAGCTCAATCGATAACCAGATCTATTTTCTCTCACCATCAGTCAGGGAAGTTTACGGCTTTTTGGGGGAGTTAGGCATTATCTCGCTGTTGTTTCGAGTTGGTTTAGAAAGTAATCTCGCGGGATTAATCCGCCAATTACCTCGCGCTAGCTTTATTTTGTTAGGAAACCTCTCTTGTAGTGGCATCCTGGGTTTTTTAGCGGCTTCAAAAATCCTCCAACTAGAACTTATTCCCAGTCTTTTTATTAGTATTGCTTTGATGGCTACCAGCGTTGGCATCTCTGTCAGTGTGTGGCAAGAAGCTAAAGCTTTAAACACGGATAATGGGGAATTACTGATCGATATTGCGGAAATGGATGATATTGTAGCGATCGCTCTCATGTCCTTATTTTTTGCCATGATCCCAGTTCTTAATGGCGATGTAGAAGCTAATATTCTGCCTGTATTTATGGGAACAATTAGCCCGTTTTTGCTCAAAGCCATTTTTTTTGCTGCTTGTTGCCTAATTTTATTTCGTTATCTCGAAAAACCAATGACTCGTTGGTTTGAGCAACTTGAGCCAGCACCAGATCCCATGCTAATGGTAGCAGGAATGGCTTTTATCATTGCTGCTTTGGCAGGATTGATGGGTTTTTCGGTAGCGGTAGGAGCATTTTTTGCAGGGCTAGCATTTTGCCGCGATCCCGATGTGGTTAATTTCGATGCCTCCTTTAGTACTCTTTACGATTTTTTTGTGCCCTTTTTCTTTATCTATATTGGCTTGCAGTTAGAAATCAAATCTTTCGATACTAGTTTATATTGGATCGTGATCTTACTGATTGTGGCAGTCTTGGGTAAGCTTATCGGGACAGGATTACCCGCTGTTATGACTACAGATAAAGGGAGTGCCTTGTTACTAAGTATCAGTATGATTCCCCGTGCTGAGATTGCGATGGTAATTATGGAAAGAGGTAGGCAACTGGGAGATTGGGCAGTATCACCGCAAATTTTTACTAGCATGATTATAGTTTCCGCCATAACCTGTACTACTTCACCCTTGATACTGCGCCCTTTACTTCAGAAGATAGTTAACTAAAATGTTATTGAATTTTTCCCGATCCATCAAATGTCTTTATTAGACTTGTAACTATGAACAATTGGCATACCATAAGTCCAGAAGAAACCATTGAATTACTTAACAGTGAGGCTAATGATGGTTTATCTAGCGAAGAAGTTACTCAAAGACAAAAATATTTTGGCAAGAACGAACTCAAGCAGACATTCGGGCGCAGCAAGTTAAGCATTTTATGGGATCAGTTTACCAACATCATGCTGGTAATGCTGATTGTCATCGCCATAATTTCGGCAATCTTAGATCTACGCCACAACAATTTTCCCAAAGATTCGGTGGCGATTTTTACGATCGTGATCTTGAACGGTATTTTGGGATATGTTCAGGAAAGTAAAGCAGAAAAAGCTCTAGCTGCTCTCAAACGCCTTTCTGCTACTCGTGTCAAGATAATCCGCGATGATATAACTCAAGAAGTCGATGCCCGTGAGTTAGTACCAGGAGACATCATGCTTTTAGAGGCAGGAGTGCAAATTGCTGCGGATGGACATTTACTGGAAACACAAAACCTACAAATCAGCGAGTCTACCCTCACGGGAGAAGCTACGGCGGTTAGCAAAGATGCCAATGCTATTTTAGCGGAAGATGCCTCTTTAGGCGATCGCCTGAATCTAGTATTTAAAGGTACAGAAGTCGTTCAGGGTAGAGCTAAAGCGATCGTGACCAAAATTGGCATGGAAACGGAAATTGGTCTAATTGCTACTATGCTACAAGCTGTAGAAATAGAACCAACCCCTCTCCAAAAACGCATGACCCAACTAGGTAATGTATTGGTTGGTGGTTCACTAACTCTAGTCGTCTTGATTACAGTTGGTGGTTTGTTAAAGTCAGGCTGGCAGATTTTTTTTTTTTTTTTTGAAACTTCTTTAAGTATGGCGGTGGCTGTAGTTCCTGAAGGACTACCTGCGGTGGTGACTGTTACTTTGGCGATTGGCACCCAAAAAATGATTCGTCGTCGGGCTTTGATTCGTAAACTACCTGCGGTGGAAACTTTGGGTTCTGTAACGACGATCTGTTCTGATAAGACGGGTACTCTGACGCAAAATAAAATGATCGTGCAGCAGATATGCACAAATTCTGGCGACTTTCAAGTCACTGGAGAGGGCTATCAACCATCAGGAGAATTTCAGGCGAGCGATCGCAACCAGATAGAAAGAGAGGTGGAAGTCCAAAAATTATTACAAGCTTGCGTACTATGTAACGATGCTCTGCTTCAGCACTCCAGAGATACTCATAACAAAACGGTAGAATGGACGATCTTGGGAGATCCTACAGAAGGGGCGCTGTTAGCTTTAGCAGGTAAAGCAGGAATTTTCCCAGAAGATTTAGCACCAAATATGCCTCGTTTAGGAGAGTTTGCTTTTTCGTCCGAACGCAAACGAATGTCAGTAATTGTGGCTAATCCAGAGCAAGGTGAATTACCCTATGTGATGTTTACGAAAGGTTCCCCAGAGTAAATTTTAGCTAGATGCGATCGCTGCCAAATAAAAGATAATTCTCAACCACTTACTGAACAGGAGAAAAATCAGATTCTGGAAGCAAATACTCACTTGGCGAGCATCGGCTTAAGAGTATTAGGTTTTGCCTATAAACCCCTATCTGAGATTCCCCCTGCCAATACAGAAGAGAAAAACGAGCAGGAACTTATTTGGTTGGGGATGGTCGGGATGCTAGATGCACCACGACCAGAAGTAAAAGAAGCAGTTAAAAACTGTCGCAAATCAGGAATTCGACCCATAATGATCACGGGAGATCATCCTTTAACCGCCATGGCGATCGCTTCTCAGCTAAATATTGTTAACGAGAATGAGCATTTTTTAACAGGACAAGAAATAGCTAAGATGTCTCCAGCCCAATTGGAGCAAATCGTCGATCAAGTTAGCGTTTACGCCCGTGTTGCCCCTGAACACAAGCTGCGTATTGTCAAAGCACTGCAAAAACAAAATAAATTTGTGGCAATGACGGGGGATGGGGTTAATGATGCCCCCGCCTTAAAACAAGCTGATATTGGTATTGCCATGGGCATTACAGGAACCGATGTTAGCAAAGAAGCTAGCGACATGATTTTACTAGACGATAATTTTGCTACTATTGTGGCGGCGATCGAAGAAGGCAGAGTAGTTTATGACAATATTCGACGCTTTATCAAATACATTCTAGGCAGTAATATCGGCGAAGTATTAACTATTGCTGCTGCACCACTACTAGGTTTAGGCAGTGTTCCCCTTTCTCCGTTGCAAATCCTCTGGATGAACTTAGTTACTGATGGTCTACCCGCCCTAGCTTTAGCCCTAGAACCAGCCGAACCAAACGTGATGAGTCGTCCCCCTTATAATCCCAAAGAAAGTATTTTCGCTCGTGGTTTGGGACTATATATGGTGCGAATCGGGATCATCTTCTCATTATTAACAATAATACTAATGATATGGTCTTATAACTATGATCTTGATGGAGCAAATCCTAATCACTGGAAAACGATGGTGTTTACTACCCTCTGTCTGGCACAGATGGGTCATGCCTTGGCTGTACGTTCGGATACCAGACTAACCATCGAAATGAACTTCTTTTCTAATCCTTATTTGCTAGCTGCGATCGCTTTAACCACTGTTCTACAAATATCATTAATTTACGTCACGCCCCTACGCAACTTCTTTGATACCAATATACTCAGCCTTACCGATTTACTAATTTGCTTGGGCTTCAGTATGCTAGTTTTTGTCTGGGTAGAAATGGAAAAGCTCTGCCACCGTTTGTTTGTTACTTGGCGTAAATGATAATCAAGTTGCTGATGTGGAGTGAGCCCAAAATTGTCGGTCAAATCAAAAGTGTTGGGAAAAATAAAAATATAGTGATGAAAAATTGCCTCAAGACTAACGTTCTATTTGCAGCAATAGGACTTAGTTTACTGTTTTCGAGTTGCAGTTTGCTAGGAAAGTCTTCTAAACAATTTCTAGATGATAGAAGTGAATATAGAGAGATCGATTTACAACCACTCTCTTCTGCTACTTCCTTAGTCGGAAATAACCCTGAAGCAATAGCTTTAAAAACTTTTGGGATTTCTCAAAACGCAAATTCTGAAAGCATTACCCAAGAAACGGTCAGTACTAGTCAAGATAGTCCATCTAATTTTATTGTTTCAATAACCCAGATAGGATTACCTGACGATTCCATCAAAGGTATTCGTTATCGTCTTGATTTCGTTCGTCATAATGAGACATCAAGTAAACCTGAATGGCAAATGATCTGGGCTGGGCAACAATTCATTTGTCAACCATCAAGAGGAGAACAAAATTGGACAGCCAATTATTGTTATTAAGTCAGGGTCAACGCTAATTTATAAGGCTCTTTTGACTGCTTGACGAATTTTTTCAAGTCTTACGGCTTTACCTTCTTTATCTCCAGGACAACTAGTGGGACCACGATTTCCATGACCTAAAATTCGTGGTAGATTTTTGCGAGGATTTCCACCAAAATAAGTAGGTGTTGATACTAAAGTTGTTGGGTCAGTAATGCCAATTCGTTTACATAATTGAATACACAAGGCAACTGCGGAATCAAACTGTTCATCGGTAATTCCACTTCCTGCTAAGTGAAATGAACCATCAAAAGAAATACCAAACCCATCGTTAATGGTATCGTGTGCGCCTCTTTTTCTATCAGAACGACCTTCATAAATTCGACCACTTGGCATAATTATAAAATGATAACCAATATCAGAAAATTCTCTGCCAAAATGACTATCTTGAATAGCTCGCATCCTAGCTTGTTCTTGGCTTTCACTAGCACTAGGACTTAAGGTTGGAAACACCGTATGATGTACTGTAATACGTTTAGGATTTAAATTGGCAAGTCCACGTCTGGGAACTTTAGCATTCCAATCACTTCTAGGAATTATTTCTACATCACCCGAAATAACATCTATTGTAGTTTCAATGCGTTCTTGATCTGAAGCAATAATTTCTATTTTGCGCTGACCACTTTGATTAAATACCAAATTGGCTGACCATTGATTATTTTCGATTATGGGACGTGCAACGTTAAATCTTTGATCAACGAGGATTAGTAATTCTTCTCCATCATCAAAATTGTCAGCTTTGCCTTTTATCTTAAATGGTTCGCCTGTTTTAACAGAATTAGGAATATCAGTTATGGTAATCATAAATTTTCAATACCTTATTGATTATTTGTTTATGATGTTTTCTGACAGTCTGTTTAGAAGAACAATTCTGACAAGCTGGTATTGATGAAAATTGAATTATGTAAAATTATTATTCTAAACCGCGTCCACATTGAGAACAGGAGTTTTGAAATTAAAAGATAGATTCCTGAAAACCCTTCCCCTTTAACCTTTTCCCTTTCCCCAAACCTTTACGAAAACTACGGGTTTCAAACTAGACGCGGTTTAAATCACTGATTATTTTGCACCATAGAGAAAAAAACTACCGATCCTCTATTGTGATACTTAAATTTTGCCATAAAAAAATTGCCTCTATCATGAAGATTTAAATCTCTTTCAGGAACAGGATTTTGGGTCAGATCACAAGTTCCTCAAATTTGGTTTTTAAGATGATTTCAGAAAATTAGTCACAGGATAAAATAAAACAATGATACCAATAATTGCTTTTATGATCGGAGGGAGTTTAGGATTATTCTACTTTGGAGGCTTGTGGCTGACGGTGCAACAACTACCAGTTAACCAGCATCCTTACCGCTTAATATTTTGCAGTTTCATATTTAGACTGGGGATTAGCCTATTTATTCTGTCTCTGCTCCTTAGTGGCAACAATATATATGGGATAATTCCCTTAGGGATTTGTTGTCTAGGATTTTTAGCGGTTAGAACTATCATGATTTTGTGGGTTCAATCGCGTTCAAGAATCAGCAGTTAGTGATGTGTTTAACCCCATGATCTTTCGTGATTTATGAA
>CAJICN010000157.1_pt1 | contig 10740 bp, 2 predicted proteins | sample 9199651 | NCBI WGS metagenome assembly CAJICN01 (sample SAMEA7708343, study PRJEB35096) | sediment metagenome | biome: marine neritic benthic zone biome [ENVO:01000025]; feature: sediment [ENVO:00002007]; material: shallow marine sediment [ENVO:03000034] sea grass bed [ENVO_01000059] ...
CAAAATTACTTAACACCGCAACAGGTAGTTATGAGGATGATACAGGAAACGATTACACTATCGAATCGAATACAGTAGATGTTACTGTTGCCAAAATTGCAGGTATTACAAACCAACCTTCAGGTTTTACTGATGAAACGTCTGGAGGACCCAATACTACTGTTTTAACTGGTGATACAGTATCTTTTGAATTTACGATTACTAACGTCGGTAACGATATCAGTAATATCTTTATTCCCGATGCTGCTGATTTAACTACCAAAGGTTTGGCTCCTGGAAGTCTTGAAGTAGAAGTTTCTCCAGTAAATCCTATTGCTACTTTTGATTTTGATGACGGGAGTGATTATTCCCGTCCAGCTAACGGTATTGTTCCAGATGTTCCTATCAACGGTCAAATAATTGTTAGGGTGACTGGTGATGTTACTGCCACTGCTGCGGGTGCGCCAATTGAGGTACTTCTCGGCGATACTGGAACGAACAGCGATCCTAATGCTCCTGTAGCGGATACTCAAAACCAACCTGATGATGGCACCAACAGTGACGTAGCTCAAGCAGATAATGAGGTTCGTACTAGAACTGCTGATAATCCTGGTGTTGCAGGAGCGCCAGTTGATGGACAAAAAGAGGCCAGTGCTTTGCAGCAGACATTCTTAGGGTCTAATCCCTTAGCAATGACCCGCATTGAGAAAACAAGAGTAATAGACGATGCCCTGCCAGCCAATAGTGACGCAGATTTAGACAACAATCTGATTACCTATAACTTAGAACTGGAAGTCCTCAATACTACCCCCAATGGTCTATATACCCCAGGACAATTAGAAGGTCGGGATTTCGGTGGTCGTGTAGTTGGTGTTGCTGATACTTCTAACTTAGTTCTAATTTCTGATGCAATTCCTGTAGGTACCACAATTCAAAGTCCTCCTCTTGCTGTAACAGAAAATGGCAGAACTTGGACTCCTGTATATGCAGTAGACCCAGAGCCAGCTTTTGTTGAGGACTCTAGCTTGGCAGCAGATCAAATTACTTGGGATATCAATCCCCCTGCTGATCTATCTACAGTTACTCGTGTTGGTTGGGTTTATGATGCCAATTCCGTCGCCACTGGTGCGATCGATCCAGAAACAACTATTCCTGGCTTTACCTTCGATGTAGTTACTACTGGATTGGATCGAAATAGCGGTGGTACTGTGGCTAACATTGCCCAAGTTTTTGGTGGCACTGTTAATGGCGAGGATATCTTTGATGAATCTGGAGACCAAGATCCTAGTAACTTTAATGGTCCCAATCCAGGGCCGAAGGAAACCGTAGCAATTTCTACTGGTATCGCCGATCCCTCAAGTCATGGGGTAGATAGTGAGAACAATAATAATCTTAATGGCACAGATCCCCTATCTCCTGGTGGTGAAGACAACGTAATCACTATTGGTGCCCCTGGAACATTAATTAATGGTCCCGATGGGCAACCTACGGCGACAGGTAATGTTTTTGAAGTTGGTCCAGACAACAATCACGACTTCCAAAATATGGGTGTGGACAATTTCCCCAGCAATGCTAAACATGCGCTAACTGGGGAACCGGGAATTGTGTTTGATCCTAATGTTGTAGCATTTAACAATACCTTGAGCAATCCTGGAACGACAGATTTATCTAATGTATTGCTCCAGCCGATTAACCCAGAGTACGATCCTGCATATCCTGGTACCGACGTAACAGATGAAAATTTACCTATTGGTACTACCGTTACTCTTACTTTAGGGGGACAAATTGCCACCTATACTTATCAGGATAATGTTGCTACTGGTGGAGATCCCACTGATCGTGTATTTGTGTTAACCGCTGGTACGCCAATTATTATTCCTACTTTGGCTGCGGGTGTGCCACTAGACTATTCCGTTGATGTGGATCTTCCTGCTAACACAGGATTATATACTGATGATGCCATCAATGCAGGTTTCCCAGTGCCTGTGATTGCCTTTGTTGATGGAGATAACGACGGTACTCCTGATGTTGATGACCCCGTTACTGTTGGTGTTGATGAATCAGAAAATGCGAACTTAACTGTTAACCAAGTTTATACTGGTTACGTCAAGGTCAGTAAGCAAGTAAAAGTTGTCCAGCCTGATGGTACTGACAGACCAGGTATGGGTTTTGCTAATGATAATGCTGATAAGAGGCCCCTACCAGGCGATACCTTAGAATATCGAGTAATTTATCGCAATATTTCTGAGCCTCAGGTTGGCACGGGTAACAACGGTATCTTAAATGGTATCGACGTAATGATTGATGAGAACGGTACTGTTGATGCTGTTGATGGTGGTGGATTAGATGAAAGTGGCAATAACTGGGCCTTGGACAACAACGGTGATGGAGACATGGACACTATCAATGTTCAAAATACTGCTGAAGATAGCAACAATGGAACCATAACTTTCTTTACTGGAGAAGGTGTAACTACTGGTCTAGATAGTTTAACTTCTGCGGGTACGGTTGATCCTGGTGATACGGTTACAGGTTATCGCAGTACTATTCCTCTTCTTGCCCCCACTGGTGCCGAAGATCCTGGGAATTTAACAACTTACGATCCTAATGATGGAGATTCTGACTTCACCTTCATCCGTAAAGTTGATGAATTTGATGGTTTACCCCAAGAAGGTCTGATTAACTAGATTTGATTTGAACTTATAGTTGCGTAGATGCAATCTTCGGGACTGATAAAAACGGAACAATAGGCTAACTTTTGTTGGTCTATTGTCCCGCACAAATTCTTCAATGGACATCATAGCAAGATATAAGAGGTTGAAACAGAGATGAAACTATTACACAAGATATTAGGTATTGGGACTTTAGGTCTAATTATTACTTTGCCACTAATTAGCCAAACTCCAGTATGGGCAGGTTTTGACCAAATTAATCAGGTCATTGCTCAAGTAAGTCCTCAACCGACGGTAAAGTTAAACCTTTCCGCAGCCAAAAAAACCATAGTGGTAACCACTGGTGACCAAAAAAAGATCGAGTGGTCAAGTCTTGATGATGGTGCGGTAGTCAATCCAGGGGATATTTTACGCTATACCGTTAGTAGTCAAAACTCTGGAGCTAATGCTGCCAACAACCTGACTATTACCCAGCCAATTCCTGAACAGATGGTATACGAAATTGGTACAGCTACCAGCCAGAATCAGGCAGAGGTTGTTTATAGCATCGACAATGGTGAAACCTTTGTCGCCGAGCCAACTATCACTATTAAGACAGAAGACGGCGCAACCATGGAAAAACCGGCTCCCCCAGAAACTTACACTCATATTCGGTGGAAATTTGGTTCTTTGTCTTCAGAGTCAAAAATTACGGCAATGTATGAAGTGAAGGTTCAGTAATCAGGCTTTGGCGACTAGTTGCTGATTTTTAAGTGCTAGTCGCTGAAATCGTTTTTTATTGTAGCTAATTCTTTAATTTTAGTTTTAATTTTAATTCTGAGATCGATATTATTCAGCTTTCTGCTTTGCCAAGGCTGCTGATAATAGTTGCTGCTCATGAAAATCTTGTGAATATATTTCTACCAAGCCTGACAGGTAAATCGAGTCAGAAAATTACAGCTATTTTAGGCAATATTTTGCTGCTTTCAGGGTTAATTCCTTATGGGACACAATCCGCTACTGCTCAGACTACTTTCGCCTGCGACGGGGTGGTTTTGGATTTACTCAATCTTTCTAATAGTGCAGTTGTTAGTTACAGGAATAAACCTGATGGTAAGGGAAATGAATTAATTAGCAGCAAAGTTAATCTATCAGCAGATCCGACCAGTGACGCTAATCAACCTCTGAGGCTTGTTGCTGCTGGAATTGAAGATCTAGAAGGCAATACTGTCACTGGGTTAGGCGCGATCGCTTTAGACCTAGCTGAACTATATATGCAACAGGGTTTAACAGCAGAAACGGCAGAAAAAGCAAGTATCGAAACTATTGTCAAATGGGCAGTTTTGTTACCAGAAACCTCTTCCGCGCAAATAGCAGCAGCAATTAAACAGACTCTCTCTAGCAAATTTGAAGATGTTAATACTCAAGAATTAATTACAGCAATTCCTGATTCTAGGCTACTTACTACCCTGGCTGGATTTGGACCGTCTAGTCTGAGAGCTTTAGGGTTGCCTAATAAAGATAGTGAATTAGTCAGCCAAACGGTAGTTGCTCCTGAAGAAGTAGGTGACTTTCTGAATCAAATTCGTTCCGCTACTCAAAAAGCAGCAGCAAAAATCATCCTCCCTCAAACCCAAACATTACTAATTGCTGCTCAAGAAAGATATCAGCAGGAGCTAAACAACATTCGCTTGGGAGAGCAGCTAAACATTACCACTGGTAGCAAGGTGCGCTTTAAATTTCGTCTTGATAACCAGAGAGATAACGTCGCCAAGATTGCGTTACCTACAGCCCAGACTATTACAGCCGATGGTTTAACTGGCTCTGGCAAAGTTACAGCGGTCACTTATCGTCTATCTAAGGGGGGGACAATAGAAACTGGAGACACTACCGAAAATACGGCAACAGTTGCCATACCTAGTCAAACTTCTTTAGAGTTGGCTGTTGATGTCGAGGTCGGTGAAACCTCTGCAACCAAAGTATCTTCGATCGCTGTCGATCTTCAACCTAGCTGCGGTAGATCTGTAATTCAATCTTTAAATATCTTGCCCGTTAGAGATATCAACGGGCTAATCGATCCTTTAGGGCAATTAACTGGCTGCGCAGGGGGAATATTGCCTGAATATGAAGGATTCTCCGTAGCGTTATATGATCCTGACCCTAGCGATGATACTGGTGGCACTGTTGAGAATCTGACAACTTTAACTAAGACAGAATTACCCAATAATCCGAATAACAATATACCGCAGGGCGTTGAACCCAATACAGAGAACAGCAATCCTTTTTTCTTAGTTAATAGTGATGAAGGAAAATATGCTTTCTTGTTGGATGATGGACGGGGGCAACTGGATTTTGGGGAAACCTATATCTTGGTGGTTCAGCCTCCTAACAACTCAATTTATGATGAACGTCGAGTCAAGCTGGTTATTGGCGATCGCCAAGGAAACATCGTTGAATATACGGCTATTTCTTTAGATGGGAAACCGATTAGTGCTGTTGATGGAGAAACAACCGTTACAGGGCAATTTGTCCTCGTGGAAGATGCCGAAAGAGTTACTTTAGATTTATCTGTCTTGAATCTTTCTTCTAGCGTTTGCGATGCTCAGGAAATTCAAATTACCAAGACAGGCGATCGCGCAACCGCCGAACCAGGGGATATTGTTATCTATCGTATAGCAATTCGCAATCTTGCTTCGACACCCCTGACTAATCTTCAGATTACTGATACTCTCCCCCCAGGCTTTAAGTTAGAGCAAGACAGTGTAACCGCAGCAGTTGATGAAGTTGAAGTTGAAGTTAACCTGGCTCAAAGCGATCGCACAGTTAACATTGCCACGGATATTACTTTAGCAACCAATGAAGTAATTAATCTTGCCTATGCAGCTCAAGTTACCCCCAATGCTCTACGTGGTTCGGGGCAAAATTCTGCCATTGTCAATGCCCAGAGAACGGATAACAATTTTTCTGTGCAGGATGGTCCTGCAATTCATACCCTGAGACTTGACCCAGGAATTATTGAGGATGCAGGAACTCTGATCGGTCGGGTCTTTGTCGATAAAAACTTTGATGGGGAACAGCAGAGAGGAGAAGCTGGAATCCCTAACGCAGTTATTTACCTCGAAGACGGCAATCGAATTATTACCGACCCTGATGGTTTATTTTCCGTCACTAATGTGCTCCCTGTAGTTCATACGGGCATTCTAGATTTAACCACCATTCCCGAATATCGTCTGGCTCCTAATGTCCGCTTTATCGAACGCAATAGTAATTCTCGTCTGGTCAAATTAGAGCCTGGAGGTATGGCGCGGCTGAACTTTGGCGTAACCCCCACTGCTGCGGGAAAAGCAACCGAATCAAGGCGCAAGATTGACCCCAAGGAAAAATCATCACCCGAAATTGAACTAAATATCCCCAACTCAGATCTTTAATTCTTTTTGCCTTAACAAAGTCTGAAAGCTAATTATTTTATGAATTCTAGAATCAGTCACAGAAAAAACTTATCACCCCCGCTAGTTGCTCTGATGGCTGCTTTAGTTTGCACTATCTTTCATTCAGCGATCGCCAAGGCGGAAATTACTCCAGCAAAAAATACTCAATTAGAAGTTCAAGATCAGAAGGGACAATATCCTGTTAAATCTGAAATGTTAATCGCTCAGGTATGGTCAGATATTGAGACGGAAAACCTCAGTTTGGCTGCCCCGACCACCGCTGAAAATAATTCTCAGTCTAGTCAATTATTAATCAGCCAACTTCTACCACAAGAACAGGAATTAATCGCTCAGGTATGGTCAGATATTGAGACGGAAAACCTCAGTTTGGCTGCCCCGACCACCGCTGAAAATAATTCTCAGTCCAGTCAATTATTAATCAGCCAACTTCTACCACAGCAACAGGAATTAATCGCTCAGGTATGGTCAGATATTGATACTGCACAACTAAGTCTTGTCCAACCCGAAACAGATGTTATTGATCCGATACTTACAGATAAAGTATTAGTTGACCAACTTTCACAGCCACAGCAAGAATTAATTGCTCAGGTATGGTCAGATATGGATAGCTCCCAACTAAGTCTGACAACTACCAATGAGCTTCCTGCCATCCCGACCCAACCTACGGCTAAAGTTTCACCAACAGAATTTATTCAAACAAAACTAAAACCTGAGCAAGAATTGATTGCTCAAGCTTGGTCTGAACAAGATAGGGAGCAACTAAGCCTATCGTCTCCAGTGGAACAATTTGACGAGATAGCAGCCTTATCTAGTCCTTTTGTCAAACCAACTCCCGCGAATAATGTTCCTAGCAAAGAAGAAATTGCTGCTCGTATTATCCTCAATAAAGTCAAGATAATTACTCCTGCACCTGGGGTAATTATTAATGGTCAGAGCAGTAGCAACGTAACGATTCAATATCCTGCTAATATCAACGTGAAGCTTGAGGTCAACGGAGCAGAAGTTGATGATGCTTTAGTAACCAGAGAACAATTAGATTTTAATACTAATTTAGTTACTCAAACCTGGAAGGGGGCAAAACTAAACCAAGGTGAAAATCAGGTTAGAGTAATTGCCAGTAAAGGTGGCTTTGCCAAGGAAACTACTCGGGACGTAATCGTTAAGGATGATACATCTGAAGTACAGTCAGAGACAGCCCCAGAAACAATACCAGTCTTAGGCAATGAGACTGATAAATCGCCAAATTCTGAGCCAAATTCTGAGCTAAATAATGTCGCACCACAGTCTAGTATTGACAACAGACCCTCGGAGAAATTAGTCAAAATCTTGACTCCCAAACCTAATGCGGTGCTGAATAATATTTCCAGTAGCGTTGTAATTCAGTTTCCTGAGGAAGCATCGGTAATCTTACAGATCAATGGTAGATCAGTTAATCCTTCTCAGGTAGGACGTACTGAAGTTAATCCCGTCACCAAGCTAGTTACTCAGACTTGGTACGGCGTAATTTTTGATAGTGGCATTAATAAACTTAGTGTTTTAGCTACTATTGATGGCGAAAACTATTCCGAGACGAAGATTGAGGTCAAGGTTCCTGGTAAACCTGATGCACTCAAAGTTGAAACGGTAGAATCTTATATTCCTGCGGATGGTCAAAGCGTTGCTACCGTCCAAGGTAGATTTTTAGATGATCAAGGTCAGGTTGCTTTTTGGGATGAAACCATAACTCTCAACAGTAGTGAGGGAAAGTTTGTTGGTAATGACTTTGATCTGGATCAGCCAGGATTTCAGGTACGAACCAATAAGGGTAAATTTTCTGCTTCTTTACAAGCTGGATATGATGGGTCGCAAGTAACTATTCAAGCCAAGGGGGCACAATTAGAAGCTTATACTCAGATTCAGTTTAAGAATGCCTTGAGAGAGCGACCTCTATTAACGGGTTTTGCTAATTTGCGAATTGGCGCCAGAGGAACAGACTATTTTGACAGCTTCCGTGATTTTCTGCCTTTAGATGAAGATAACGATACAGAAGTTGATTTTGATTCAGCAGCTTTCATTACAGGAAGTATTGGTAGATGGGCTTACACGGGGGCATACAATAGCGATCGCCCGTTAAATGAAGATAGCCGTGGTGAAAACCGTCTGTTCCGCACCTATACCAATGGTTATTCAGACAAAAATTACCCAGTTTTTGGCGACAGTTCCACCACCGAAGTTGTCACACCATCCATTGACAAGGTTTATTTTCTCTTGGAACGGAGTTCGCGACTCGAATTTGCGGAAACTGATTACTTTATGTGGGGGGATTACAATACTGAAGAATTTGCTACCGAAGCTCAAGAATTTAGCGCGATCACTCGGCAACTCCATGGCTTTAAATCTAACTATAATCTCGGTGGATTGCAGCTAAATGCTCTTTATGCGAATAATGTGGAGGGTTTTCAACGGGATTCCATTGCTCCTGATGGTACTTCTGGCTTTTACTTTCTCTCTCGTCGTCTCTTAATTCCTGGCTCAGAGGATATTTATCTTGAGTTGACTCCCTTAAATGATCCTGGTATTGTCGTCAGCCGCGAGCGTTTAAGTTTGGGGCTAGACTATGAAATCGATTATGACCGCGGGACGTTGTTCTTCAAAGATCCTATCTTGCAGACTCAGGTTGACCAAAATGGCAATATTTTGATTCGTCGGATTGTTGCTACCTATCAGTTTGAAAGTGAAGCTAGCGATTCAGACTTGTTTGCTGGTCGAGTACGTTATCATTTTGAGCGTGATGTTGATCGTCCAACCTGGTTGGGAACGACCTATCTTAACGAAGATCGTGGCGATCAGGATTTTGAACTATTTGGCGTTGATACTTATATTTCCCTGGGAGATTGGGGTAGTCTGATTGGCGAATATGCCAACTCAGAAAATCAGACCATCTTTGCCAATGCTAGTGGTTCGGCCTATCGCTTTGAGGGAAAAGTAGAATTTAGCAACAGTATATTAGGCAGGGCTTACTATCGTGAAGCAACAGAAGGATTTGCCAACAATGCAACTCTTAGTCTTGTTCCCGGACAGATTCGTTTTGGTAGCGAATTAATCGCTAAAATTGCTGATAAAACTGACCTACGATTTTTATATGAGCGTCAGTTAAACAACGGAGTTGCCCCACGACCTCTAGACGAACTAGAAGACTTTCTCGATCTTGAGTTTGCTCCCGTCCCTGGAAGCAGATTTGATAATAATCTATCTACTATCACCGCTGGAGTGGAGCAACAAATCGGTGCAGCAGATTTAGGTGTAGATTTGACATATCGCGATCGCCAAGACAATACTGTCCCAGGAAATTTAACCAGCACTTCCACCCAGTTGCGATCGCGTTTTTCAATCCCTGTAATAGACAAGCTAACTTTTCAGGCTCTTAATGACCTAACCCTTTCAGATAATACTGATGCAGTGTTTTCTGATCGGATTGGCTTGGGCTTGGGCTGGGAATTTTATTCAGGTTTGAGTTTGGTCTTCAATCAGCAATGGTTTACTAGAGGAAATTTGGCAGGAGAGGCTTTAACTACCCTGGGGCTTCAGGGAGAATATGAACCCTGGGCAAATGCTACTCTCACGGCTAAATACGGGATTGTCAATGGGGTTGCTGGAATCAATAACACTGGTTCTATTGGTCTACAGCAAAAGATTCCGATTGCTCCTGGTTTAGACCTTGACCTCGATTATGAGCATAGCTTTAATGACTTTGATCCTGATGGTACTGGTACTCCATTTGCTCAACCTTTTGCCGTAGGTCAGAGTGCTTTTTCTCTTGGCTTGGATTCTGGGTCTACCTATGGTATTGGCATTCAGTATACTGATAATCCTAACTTTACTGCCGACGCTAGTTTTCAATATAGTGATAGTTCTGGCAATAGCAACACAGTACTGTCGGCTGGGGTAACAGGTAAGCTATCTCGGTCTTTGACCAGCTTATTTAGCTTCAACCAAGCAAGTTCTGCTAATCAAACTTTTGATATTGGTACTACGAGATATATTCGTCTTGGTTTAGCCTATCGAGATCCCCAACAAGATAAATTTAATGCCCTGCTACGTTACGAGTACGAAGAAAACGGGGGACTGATTCCCGAAACTATTCTCTTAGGCAGAGGTACAGGTTCACAAGATCACCTCTTCGCAGGAGAAGTGATTTACGCTCCCCACTGGCGATGGGAACTCTACAGTAAATTGGCCTACCGCAATAGCAAAACTTTTGTTGCCGATGATTTCGTTAGCAGTAGCAATATATCTTTGGGACAACTGCGCGCCACCTATCGCCTGAACTATCACCTGGATTTGGTGGTAGAAGGACGTGGGATCTGGCAACCCTCCGCCGACTATACCGAAACTGGTGTTGTCTTAGAAACGGGCTACTATCTCACTCCTGAACTTAGGTTATCCGCAGGCTATGTCTTTGGTAGTGCCGATGATGAAGATTTTACGGGTACTCGTTCCGCGGGGGGTGCCTATTTTGGCATGACGGTCAAGTTAAATAGCTTGCTAGACGGTTTTGGTCAACATCGCGCTCCTAAACCACCTGAAGGTATTCCGAAGCAGGAGACAGAAGAGATAAGGGAGGCAAGGGAGACAAGTGAGGCAAGTGAGACAAGTGAGACAAGTGAGACAAGTGAGACAAG
>CAJICN010000249.1_pt1 | contig 10571 bp, 8 predicted proteins | sample 9199651 | NCBI WGS metagenome assembly CAJICN01 (sample SAMEA7708343, study PRJEB35096) | sediment metagenome | biome: marine neritic benthic zone biome [ENVO:01000025]; feature: sediment [ENVO:00002007]; material: shallow marine sediment [ENVO:03000034] sea grass bed [ENVO_01000059] ...
AGCGCTCGGCATTTAACCACTGCGCGATCGCCAACCCTTGGTTCTCCAGCAGGGCAAACGCACCTTATTTTTACAATGCTTACTCCATAAAGGTTTTAGCTATTACTTACTTTCGGTTAAAAAAGAGCTAATTTTAGGGGATTTATGGGGCTGGCGATCGCTTTTTGCCAATGACAGGTGACATCACACTTTTTTGTCTGGCTCAAACCTACTTCTGGCAAGAATTTCGGCGAGAAGATGCGTTTCACCTAGCCCCCATATCGGATGAGGGTGGCGTTACTCCAGCGGCAGTCAGCCAGGTGGTGATGCATTTGATTGTGTTGCGCAGACTTTTATCGGGGGATAACACTTGGTAGAGCATTGCCCACAGCTTGACGATTGGGGTATAGACTCGATTGCGATAGGTGATTCCCTCTTCTTCGAGGATCGTCTCAAGTCTGGATTCAGGCAGAATATCCCTCCAGGGTAACCCCAAACTCCTGGAAAATTGTTGCTTGAGAATTTCGGCTGGCTTGGGCATAGTAGAACGTGATATATCGATGACATGCAAGGTCTTGATTTATATCTATCAGACCTTGCAGCTTTTTTCTACCCTTTTTCCCTCTTAAGTCAGTGCCATTGATCTATAATTCCATAGTTTTACTGATGACAATCAAGCTAAAAAATGTTCTGCTTTCATCAAGAGGAATAACATTGCTAATCAGTTTTTTTGGACTAGAATATAAGAAATAAACAGGAATAGAAACATGTCTTGCCTAAAGTCTAATTGATGAGTGATATTTAAATAAATCTGACTTTTGTTTGTCTCGCTATTTGGCAAGTATCAAAGCTGGTTTATATCGCCTTATTCCTTAGTTACAGAGAAATATTGGGTAGAAAATTTATAAATTCAACCAGATGGCTGACAAAAAATCTAAACTAACTCTAGCAAAGCTAAATAAAACTGACTTAACCAAAGGAAGGCATGTATTAATTGTCGAAGCTCCAGAGTCGAAACGTGCAGTTTCCCTTAAGGTTAATGTATTTTCTATCGGTCGCCATCCCAATAACAATCTTGTAGTTAATGATTCTTTGGCTTCCCGTCACCACGCTACTATTGCTTGGATGAGATATACAGAAGGCAGGGATAAATGTGATTATTCGTATTGGATTATTGACGGTAAAGGCAAGAAAAAAAAGAGTCGTAACGGTATAAGCGTAAATGGGAAGAAGAAATCTCTTCACCGCTTAGTTTCTGGAGATACTATTCGTATCGGCAAGGGTATCAAAATTTCATACAGCTATATTACTTATACTACTGATAGCAGCCAATTTTTAAATTATTGTGGCAGTCGGGGGGAATCTAAGCCCCTTTTTACTGATAAGAAATCCTATAAAAATACAGTAATTATAGATAATGCGATCCCTAGGGATGATATCCCAGAAGATAGCAGTATTATAGATAATGCGATCCCTAGGGATGATATCCCAGAAGATAGCAGTATCATAGAAAATACAATAGTTAAAGCTGATGTGATAGAAGATAGTGGCATAGTTGAAGAAACAATAATCAAAGAATCCCCTCAGATGTAATTTTCAGATGTAATTTATGAAGATCCTTAGGGGAAAAACCGATTCGTAACAAGTTAAGGGACTACGCTGTTGGTCAATTAGTTTTAAGCTCTAATGTTTAACGACAGGTTTACTGATCTTGTCGCCAGATTTCGCCATCATCACTAGGAATTGAAGTTGGCAGTTCCTCTAAGGATATTAGTTTCCAAGTCTGGGCATCGTAGGTAGTGTAAATAAGCTGAGATCTAGCCAGCTCTAGATCAACTACCGTAACAGTTTTATTGGGAGGCAAATCACTATTAATCAATTGTCTTGCACCCTGTCCTAATGCTCCAGCATGAAGCAGTTCTACCCCCTCCATTTTACCTGGATAGTAAGCATGGTGATGTCCGCTAATGTACAAGAACACCTGATTCTGCTCTAAAAGCGATCGCAATTTTCTCCCGTCTGCGAGATATTCCCCTGGCTTATTCTTGGCTTTAGCCACGGGATATAAAGGTAAATGCCCAATGACAATTTTAGTGGTTGCTTGTTGTGCTGCTGGGCTATTTAGAGCTTGGGTAACCCAGTCTAATTGCTCTCCAGCGATATTTTGTGTCGAAGCATCCCACACTAAAAAAAATAGATCATTTTGTTGAAAACTATAGTAGAACGGGAAATTAGCACGGTCGATAAAATCTAAGCCCAATTGATGCTGCTGCTGATGCCAATAAGCTGTGGCGAGCTCTCTTTCTTGCTGAAAAATATAATCTTGATTCCTAATTGCTCCAGAACCATCATGATTACCGATGGTAAAGCCAAAAGGAAGATCTTGTTCCCTCAACGGTGCAGCGACATGATCCTCAAAGGCTGTCCACATGGACTCAATTTGAGATTTAGTCAGAGAGGTTTTTTGCCCGGCAATCATATCTCCACCGCAGAGGACTAAATCAGGTTGCCATTGAGGCATTAATGCGACCGCTTGTTCTACTTCAGGATCATATTCTGTGGAACCATACTGACTGTTAAGATCACTAATTACTACAATCCGAAAGTCCTTGTGGGGCGGTAAATATAAACTATCAGCGGAGGTTGCTTTAGCTGACTGTAGGTGATGTTCTGACTCGGATACATTCTGATTTACAGCAACACAGCCAAAAACTAGACTGAAAAAAAATCCGATAATTAAAAAGCAAATAAATCGCTGTTTCATCCTTCAAGATATTCTTAGTGAATCATTTCATAAACATCTGTGTTCAGTTTACTGTTTACTCAAAAGTTTACTTGAATGAATCCTTGTTACTTATTTATAATCTCTATAATATTAGAGTTCAGACCAATCAACGACAGGATTTACGATAGTTCACCCCTAGTAAAGCAGATTCTCAGGAAAATATCATCTATTTTCGCTAAAACTATCTATATAGCCAAAAAATTAAATCATCTGGGAATAATCTTTTGTTTAGTAAAAATTAAGCCTATGTTCTTAGTGATTCAATTAACCTGTAAACAGACCAAGTTAAGTAAAAGGATTTAGTTATCTGTGACTGAGATTGCAACTAACCAACCAAGCACCTCTAATGCTCTAGATTACGATATCGAGTCAACGGTATTGTCAAGATATCAAGAGGGGGCAAGACAACAACAGCCAAGTTTATGTTGTCCCACAGAATATCAAGGCAACTACACTGAAATCTTGCCTGAAGAGATTATTGCCAAGGACTATGGCTGTGGCGATCCTACTCGTTATGTTAATCAGGGTGAAACCGTAGTTGATTTAGGCTCTGGAGCAGGGAAAAACTGCTATATTCTGGCGCAAAAAGTTGGGGAGGCTGGCAAAATTATCGGCGTAGACTTTAACGATGAGATGCTTTCTCTGGCGCAGAAATATCAGGGAGAAATGTCAGACAAGCTAGGTTACGGTAATACTGAGTTTGTTAAAGGCAAGATTCAAGATTTAAAATTACCTCTAGATAAGTTACAAAGATGGTTGCAGGCAAATCCTGTTACCTCGGTAGATAAGATCGGGGAATATGAGGCAGAATGCGATCGCCTGAGACAAGAAGAGCCTTTAATTACTGAAAATAGTGTAGACGTGGTAATCTCTAACTGCGTATTAAATCTGGTTCGTCCTCAAGATAAAAAACAGCTATTTGGAGAAATCTTCCGTGTCCTTAAACGGGGTGGCAGAGCAGTAATTTCAGATATTGTCTGTGATGAAGATCCTACTCCTAAAATCATGAACGATCCTGATATGTGGAGTGGTTGTATCGCGGGGGCATTTAGAGAAGATCTGTTCTTGAAAATGTTTGAGGATGCAGGTTTCTATGGTGTAGAAATCCTAAAGCGGGAAGAGATTCCCTGGCAAGTAATAGACGGCGTTGAGTTTCGTTCGATGACGGTAAGAGCCTATAAAGGGAAAGAAGGTGTTTGTTTAGAAAGAAAGCAGTCCGTAGTCTACAAAGGTCCCTGGAAACAAGTAGTAGACGATGATGGTCATGTCTTCTGTCGCGGTGAAAGAATGGCTGTCTGCGACAAGACTTATAACATTATGACTAGCTGCTGTAGTCCCTATTCCCAGGACGTGATCGGCATCGAACCCTATGAAAATATTCCTGTGTCAGAAGCTGAATTGTTTAACTGTAAAAATAAGTCAGTGCGCCATGCCAGGGAAACTAAAGGTTCGGAATATAATCTCACCGAAATCAGCAGTGATGACTGTTGCACCCCTGGAGATTGCTGTTAACAGTGATCAGCGCCCTACGGGCTAGTTAGTAGGTAGTAGGTAAAAATCCCCGTAAAAGAAGGTTAGAAACTTAGCCTTGTTTAGATAGTAAATATGAACTATTAAAGTTAAGTTTCTGAAGAGTAACCAGTAATCAGTGTTTCCCCTGCTTCCTCTGCTTTCCTATATTTTAATCTTAATTCTCCCTACCTAATAATCAAGATGTCTATTATTAAAACTGCTATTACTCCCTTTGCTAAAAAGATCGGTTCCCCCTTAAGTAAAGATCAGATTACTGTTTTACAAATCAATCTTGGTCGTAGATGTAATCTTGCTTGCACCCATTGTCATGTCGAAGCCAGTCCGAAACGTACCGAAGAGTTATCCCCCGAAGTATGTCAGCAACTTATTGAATTAATCAACCGCTTTCCTCAAATTAAGACAGTAGATTTAACAGGGGGAGCGCCAGAGATGAACTATGGTTTTAGTGCCATTGTCGAAGCAGCTAGAGCGAAAGAAAAAGAAGTTATTGTACGCTCCAACTTAACCATCTTTTTTGAACCTGGATACAAAGACTTACCCGAATATTTTGCTCAACATCAGCTTCGGGTTACTGCTTCTCTACCCTGCTATTTAGAGGATAATGTAGACAAGCAAAGAGGTGCAGGAGTATATCACAATTCAATTAAAGCTATTCAAAGGCTCAATCAATTGGGTTATGCACAAGATCCAAATCTGGTAATTGATTTAGTATATAATCCACCGTTGCCGACAAATACTGATTTCTCTCTGACTCCTAACCAGCAAAAGTTGGAGCAAGACTATAAGACATATTTAGCAGACCATTTCCAGATTCAATTTAATAACTTGTATACGATTACCAATATTCCTATTGGTAGAACCAAGCAATTCCTACAGCGCAGAGGAATTCATGATAATTACCTGCAATTTTTAGCAGAAAACTATAATCCCACCACTCTGGCTAATGTCATGTGTCGCAACGAATTATCGATTGACTATCTCGGTAATGTTTATGATTGTGACTTCAATCAAATGGAGAATATCATCGCCACAACGCCAGCAGGAAAACAATTAACCGTGGCTAATCTTTTGTCACTAAATAGTCTAGACTTGATGAGAGATATTAAAACAGCTAACTACTGCTACGGTTGTACGGCTGGGACAGGCTCTAGTTGTGGAGGTTCTCTTGTTTGATTTGAATATTTAATTAATGTTCCAGAAAATTACCATAGGCTATCATCAGTTATTCAAGCGCTTCAGCAAACAGGTAGCTCATCCAAAATTCCTAGTGCTGTTAGCTGCCAGTGTAACCATATTATTTCTGTGCCTCTTTACTCCTTTAAAAACAGTTTTTAACCCGATCTTATTTAAAAACTTTATTGGGCAGTATGAAGGATATGTCGAAGTTTTATTTATTTCTATTTATACAGTACTAACGGTAATTGGAGTTCCTGGGACAATATTAACTATTGTTGGAGGATGTCTGTTCGGTATTTGGTATGGCACTCTAATTTCAATTATTAGTGCTACTTTAGGGGCATTGTGCGCTTTTTGGGCAGCGCGCTATTTATTTAGAGACTCTGCTCAACGCAGATTTAATCAAAGCAAGAGACTAAGCACATTCCAGACAGCAATTTTAAAACAACCGTTTTATTTTGTACTCACAACTCGTTTGATTCCGATCTCCCCCTTCAATTTAGTTAATTATTTGTTTGGCTTAACTTCAATCAACTGGCTAGACTATGCCTCCGCTACTTTGGTCGGCATAATTCCTGGCAGTTTTGCCTATAGCTGGATTGGTAAGAGTGGTGAAATGGCAATGGCAGGAGGCGATCGCTTTTCGTTTTTCTTAGCTCTTACATTCTTAACATTCTTATCAATAATTCCTCTGATTTATCAACGTAAAAAAGCATAGTCTTGTACTTTTTTAGCTTCGAGTTAAAGAGCGATCGCTAAAGTCTTTGATTTGATCTTCTGGTAACTGAATTTATAGACTAACCATGATTCAGATTAATTGAGATTAAACGTTATTATTGCAGAGCACGATCGCATTCTTAACATCAATTTTCATTGCTTTTCCTAAACTCGGTTAAGTTTAAGTTCAATGATGAGCGATCGCTCTAAAAGTGTTGCAATATCTCTATTACTTGACATAGATAATTTTTGCCGTTTCTAAGATTTCTCGACGGCGAATCCAATAGATATCGGGAATTTTGTAATTTGCCAGTAATTCCAAATATTTGTAGGGTGGGCAGATGCCCACCTTTCCAATGTAAAAACTTAGCTAATTAATTCCATTCCCCGTTTAACAAAATTCTCAGCCGTAATGCCGTTGAACTCCATAATTTGACCAGCACTAGAAGTAGTTTCACCTCGTTTCCAAGCAAAAACATCCCGCTTACTATTACTACGCAACATCACAGGTTCTAGCATCGCACTTGAGCCACCAGTAACACCGATTAAAGCATCTCCCTCAAACAATGCGGAGAATTCTGCATCAGATAGAAAATTACCATCTTGTTCCTGACTGCAACTATCCCAGGCGACATCAGTGGGACGATATAGACGACGGGGATTAATTATGGAGACAATTTTTGAACCAATACCCTGAGATTTTAACTGTTCCGCTGCTGCAAATACGGGAATCAGAGTCATGTCGCCGATGACAGCAAAGACAACGGTTTTATCTCCAGAGGTTTCTTGTAAAACAATGCCACCTTTTGTTAAACCTTGGCGGGTTTGTTCCAGAGTAGTGCGAATTTCCAACGGAGATTTACTAGCGGTGATCGTAATTCCCAGATTTTTTGTCCCTAATGCCCATTCATAACAAGCCTGAATACTGTTAGCATCACAGGGAAAAAGAGGAAATACATTACCGTTACGCATCATCCCTGCAAAGTAGTTTTCCACTTCTGGACGCTGGTGTGTCCAACCATTACGTCCTTGTTCCAATGCTCCTGCGGTGAATAATGTAATAGTAGAAGGAGTCGATCGCCTTAATTCTGCCATTGCTTGTGTCACCGTCTGCCAGATAGGTAAACCATTAATGGCAAAAGATTCATAGGAACACCAGAGAGTCCGCGCCCCTAATAAAGCCTGGGCTGCTGCTAAACCAGCACAAGCATCTTCACTTAAGGGTTCATATACCTGTCCTTTGGGCTGTTGGAAATAGGTTTCGTCAGTGGTAGGGTGAATGATTTTCAAAGCAGTGTTGATATTTTTAATGCCTGATGCTGCGTTACCGTCGGCATTGGTGACGATGAAGTCTTTGTCCTGTTGTCCCACATAAGCGGCGATCGCACCCAGAGCTGTAGTTGCTACTTTCTTTTCTCCACCGAGGGTATACTCTTCTAGGGGAATAGTACCTAAGTCGGGAATAGCATATTCTTGTTCGGTAACGGCTGTTTTAACCGCTGCACCACCATTAGAACGGGAATAGTTATTGCGTACTAGCTGCCAGGCTTCGGGAGTTAAAGCTCTTTCTTTGAGGGAAGCAACGATATAGTCTTTGTCTACGCTGTCTCCTGGATAGAGGTTATGAGACTGTGCGCCGTCTTTATGTACCCCTGAACCTTTTAACTGTTTAACAATTAAGACTGTTAATTTACCACCTAAGGCAGATTTAGCAGCTTTATCTGTTGCCGACAACACCGCCTGAGTAAAAGCCATTCTCTTCTCAAAGGAAAACTTGGTACTGTTTACATACTCTCCGGGCTGATTAGTATCGTCATAATCCTTAGCGTTGACGAGAATTACCTCGGCAAAACCGTTACCTTTCCAGTAAGCAATCATCTCCTCATTGCTTTTAGTCGAAACCATGCTGTGATGCTCTTGGGAAAAGCCATTCCAGACCAAAATTGGCAAAAAGTTAGTTACCTGGGGAAATGCGGTATTAAAGTGACCAAAGCTACTCATGATATAGGGTTCACCTAAACCACCATCACCAATCGTTACAGGAAATAAGACTCCAGGATGTAGCTTGGCCCCTGCCATGGCGAAGTGTTGCCCTTGTCCTAAAGGTCCTGCGGGGTTGAGTAAGCCTGGGATTTGTCCTGAAAGATGTCCTAAAAGACCATCCATCTCCCGAAAGCGATCGCACATGTCCTGGACGTTATGAATGCCCATTGTCTCTAGAGATGTATCCAGAAAGACATTGCTATAAAAGCCTGGAGCATGGTGTCCCACTTCGGTAATGATATTCTTATGTCCCAACATCACCAAGGATGCGATCGCATCAGCAATACTGGCAAACCCTCCTGGATGCCCTGACTGTTTACTGGCAGTAGTTTGGAGAGTTAAATAACGCAAAGCATCCGCAGCCAACATAGTTTGATAAACAGCGTTTTGGTCTGAGGGAGAAGCGATCGCAGTTTGTCCCTCTTTAATCGCTACAGATTTTCCATATTGCTCAAATCCAGGCAATTGCTCTTTGAAATGTTGAATTCCCTGACAGAAAGTGGGAGCGTTAGTGGCAACGGTCATAAATTTGTCCTTCTTTAATCAAACTGCATGTGTTAAGTAAATCTTACAGTTTTGCGGGAGCGAGAAACGACCAGATCTTTCTATAGGTGGCATTGATAACTAGTTATCCTAGTGTTTCTCCTGGTTGGAGAATTTACTGATAACGACTAACTATATTTGCGCTATTTTAAAGATTGAGCACAGATATGTACTTATTGTAAATGAGCTTATTTAACCTGCAAGCACCCTTTGAACCAGCGGGGGATCAGCCTGATGCGATCGCACAATTAACCGAGTCTTTACAGCAGGGCAACCGCTGGCAAACTTTGTTAGGAGCAACAGGTACAGGTAAGACTTTTTCCGTGGCTAATCTGATTACTAATGTACAGAAGCCAACTTTAGTCTTGGCCCATAATAAAACTTTGGCAGCGCAGTTATGTAATGAGTTGCGCTTGTTTTTTCCAGACAACGCAGTAGAATATTTTGTCAGTTATTACGATTATTATCAACCAGAGGCTTATATTCCCGTTAGCGATACTTATATCGAGAAGACAGCCTCAATTAACGATGAGATTGATATGTTGCGTCACTCCGCAACGCGATCGCTTTTTGAACGTAGGGATGTAATTGTGGTGGCATCAATTAGCTGTATTTATGGTTTAGGGATGCCCGCAGAATATCTTAAAGCAGCCGTGCCGATACGGCTAGGAATGGAAGTAAATCAAAGAGAATTATTACGGGATTTAGTTACCATCCAGTATTCCCGTAATGATATTGAACTTGAACGAGGGCGGTTTAGAGTCAAAGGAGATGTCTTAGAAATTGTTCCTGCCTATGAAGATCGGATAATTCGGATCGAGTTTTTTGGCGATGAGATTGAAGCTTTGCGTTATATCGATCCTGTTACGGGAGAGATTTTGCAGAGTATGAATGGTATTAGTATTTATCCTGCCCGACATTTTGTTACACCGCAGGAAAGACTAGAAATAGCCTGTCAAGAGATTAAGGATGAATTGTCAGCCCGTTTAATAAATTTAGAAACTGATAATAGGCTATTGGAAGCGCAACGATTGGAACAACGCTGTCGCTATGATTTGGAACTGTTACAAGAAGTTGGTTATTGTAATGGGGTAGAAAACTATTCTCGGCATTTGGCAGGAAGACAACCAGGTGCGCCACCAGAATGTTTGGTGGATTATTTTCCTGATGATTGGCTACTAGTAATTGATGAATCTCACGTTACGGTACCGCAACTGCGCGGGATGTATAACGGTGATCAGGCAAGAAAGAAAGTTTTAATTGAACATGGTTTTAGATTGCCCTCGGCTGCGGATAACCGCCCTTTGAAAGCTGATGAGTTTTGGGAGAAAGTAAATCAGTGTATCTTTGTTTCGGCGACTCCTGCTAAATGGGAATTAGAACAGTCAGAAGATCAGGTAGCACAGCAAATTATTCGTCCGACAGGGGTACTTGATCCAGAAATTTTAGTCCGCCCCACAGAGGGACAAGTTGATGATTTATATGGTGAAATTCACGATCGCATTGCTAAAGGTGAACGGGTTTTAATTACCACCCTGACTAAGAAGATGTCAGAAGACTTAAGCGAATATTTTGCTGATCGAGATCTTAAAGTTCAATATTTGCACTCGGAAATTAAGTCTATTGAACGAATTGAAATCTTGCAGTCGCTACGTAGAGGAGAAGTTGATGTCTTAATTGGGGTTAACCTACTGCGGGAAGGTTTGGATCTGCCAGAGGTATCTTAAGTCGCTATTCTCGATGCCGATAAGGAAGGGTTTTTACGTTCGGAAAGTTCCATCATTCAAACTATTGG